>Ga0082212_10013844_pt1 | contig 10070 bp, 8 predicted proteins | sample TergutNt197P3_FD_71548 | JGI IMG/M metagenome (GOLD analysis project Ga0082212, IMG submission 71548) | Neocapritermes taracua P3 segment gut microbial communities from Petit-Saut dam, French Guiana - Nt197 P3 | ecosystem: Host-associated > Arthropoda: Insects > Digestive system > Gut ... | reverse complement strand
AAGAAAAATATCACGCTGATGCAATACGAAAAAGCGATGAAAGGCATTTGCTCTTCCTCCGTTATCCGCAGCACCATAGACGAGGCGCCTTTCGCGTACAAGCCTATGGACGAGATAATCGCAAACATCGGGGAAACGGCGGAAATCGTCAAGACTATAAAACCGCTTTATAATTTCAAAGCGGCGGAGGATTGAAGCATGGAGTCGCTGGAGCGCGACATCCTCAGCGCGACATCCTCGATGTTGACGGAAACCTATATGTCAAGTATAGTATATAGGCAGAGGCTTGTACAAGGTGATAGGGTGAGCGAAGTAGCCTGTAAGGAGGAATGTAGCAATGAGCGAAAAGAATAGTTGTTGCAGCGCGTCAAGCGATTGCTGCGCCGAACCGTCCGTAACCGATGTTGTAAAAGAGTATTATGGTAAAACACTAAAAAGCAATGAGGATTTGCTGTCGGGCGCGTGTTGCAGCCTAGATAGGCCGCCTGCGGAAATCAGAAGTATTTTGCCTTTGATCGCCGATGAAATACTGACAAAGTTTTATGGTTGCGGTTCGCCGTTGCCGCCATTATTAGAAGGCATGACCGTTCTTGATTTAGGTTGCGGGACCGGCAGGGACGTATATATAGCGTCTAAACTTGTTGGTGAAACGGGGTGTTCCATCGGCGTTGACATGACTGACGAACAGATAGCGGTCGCAAAAAAATACCAAGATAAACAACGTGAGCGTTTTGGTTTCAAGTCCTCAAATGTGAAACTTCTGCAAGGGTATATTGAGGATTTGAAAACGCTTGGAATACAGGATAATAGCATCGACGTCGTTATCTCGAATTGTGTGATAAACCTTTCACCCGCTAAAGAGCAAGTGTTCAAGGAAATATACCGCGTTTTAAAGCCGGGGGGAGAGCTGTTCTTCGCTGATGTGTTTTCGGACAGGCGTATTCCTGAAGCGCTCGCAAACGACCCCGTTTTGCGCGGCGAATGCTTAAGCGGGACATTGTATACAGAAGATTTCCGCAGGATCATGGCAAAATGCGGTTGGGCCGATTTCCGATATACCAGCATTGCAAACCTCGGTTTAGGTGATGGCAAAATCAAGGAAAAACTTGGGTTTGCAACGTTTTCATCACGAACAGTCAGGGCTTTCAAGCTGGACGATTTAGAGGATGTTTGCGAGGATTACGGGCAAGTCGCATATTATAACGGCAGTATATCCGGGTATCCCCATTTCTTTGACCTTGACGATCATCACCGCTTTATCACGGGTAAGCCTATGCTAGTCTGTGGGAATACGGCCTCCATGCTTTCGAAGACACGTTATGGAAAAGCGTTCAAAATAATCGGTGACCGCTCCACGCACTACGGTGTATTCGGCGGGTGTGGTGATGATAGAAACGGCGACGAACCCGAAACAGGTTCTTGCTGCTGACGTGAGGAGTGAGGTGGCGGGAGTCGAACCCAATGTGTTTTCGTTTAGCGATTTTCATCCCTGCGTCGCCAAAGCCCCCCTTGTCTTGCAACTATTTCTTCAGTTCGACCCAGAGGCGGTCGTATAGCTCCAGCGTTTCCTGTGGGAGGTTCGTGAACACTTCGCAGTTGGCGAGTGTTTCCGCGCTCGCGAACATTATCTCATAATCGTGCGGGTCCATGTCCGCGCCGAACTCCTCGTTCGCTTCAAAATTCGCCGAAGAGTAATTCGTGACGTCCATGTTTGCAAGACATGTGTCTGTGCGGCACATGAAGTTTATGAAAATCTCGGCGTTTGTTTTGTTTTTCGCCCCGATCGGTATGCACATGGCGTCTACGAAGCTATTCGAACCCTCCGAAGGCCGTATGAACACGAGGTCTTCGTTGCTGTCGCGCATGTCAAGGTAATCCCCGGCATAATACGGCCCTATAGCGGCTTCACCCACCTCGAGTTTGTCGAATATCTGATCCATGACATAGGCTTGCAGGATCGGGTTTTGCTGCACAAGCAGGTCGTACGCTTCGCGTATCTCGCGTTCATCAATCGTGTTAACGGAATACCCGAGGTATTTCAGCGCTATGCCGAACGCGTCGCGAGGGTTGTTAAACATGAGGATCTGGCCCGCGTACCTGCCGTCAAAAAGCGCGCCCCAACTTGTGATTCTTTCGCTTATCAATGTGGAGTTGTATATGAGCCCAACCGTCCCCACCATGTACGCGACCGAGTATTCCCCCGCGGGGTCGTACTCAAGGTTTTTATAATCGCCATCTATGAGGCTGTAATTCGGTATGTTTGAGAAATCCAGCTTCTCAAGCATGCCTTCGCTTATCATCCTTGAAATCATATAATCGGAGGGGATAATGACGTCATATGTCGCGCTTCCGGATTTGAGGATCGCATACATCTGCTCGTTGTTTTCGAATTCCGTATAGTTGACCTTAATGCCGGTATCGCGCTGGAATTTTTTGAATATGCCCTCGTCGATGTATTCGCCCCAATTGTACACGTTTACCTCGCCGTTGGGCGCACTGTCGCAGCCGCTGACGACCGGCGTCAGCAGCAAGCAGAGTACGATGATCAAAACTGTTTTTCTCCTCAATTTGCTTTCCTCCTTTTGTTAAGCGCTTCTTCCTGTCTTATCTCTCTGATGTTGATGACGAGCAGCAAAATAAGGACCGATAGGAACAGGATAGTGGAAAGCGCGTTTATTTCCGGGCTTACGCGTTTGCGCGTCATTGCGAATATCTTCATAGACAATGTCATTATGCTCCCGCCCGCCGTGAAATAGCTTATGACAAAATCATCGACGGACATCGTGAAAGCGATTATCATGCCATTTATTATCCCGGGCATTATCTCGGGTATGATGACTTTACGGAACGCTTTCATCCATGTACAGCCGAGGTCGCACGCTGCGTCGACGAGGTTGTTGTCCAACTGGCGGAGCTTCGGCATGACGGAGAGTATGACATAAGGTATGTTGAATGTGATATGCGCGATAAGCAGCGTGCCAAACCCCATCTCGAATTTCAGGGCGGCGCCCAGCGATACGAACAAGAGACTCAGTGATACGCCTGTTATGATATCGGCGTTTATGAGCGGAATGTTGTTGACCTGCATGAGCGGAGTCCGCAACCGCCTGCGCATGTTGTGGAAGCCCACAGCGGCTATCGTTCCGGCGACCGTGGCAACAGCGGCGGCGATCAGCGATACGGCGAGCGTTGTGTAAAATGCATTCAGTATAGAGCCGTCTAAAATGAGCTGCTTGTACCAGTCCAGGGTGAACCCCGACCAGACGGTACGACTTTTTGTGCTATTGAACGAGAAAACGATCAGCACGAATATAGGGGCGTAGAGGAAGAACAGTATCAAGGCGGTATAAGCCCGCCCAATAAGCCCGGGTTTTTTAAGCATAGGCTCCGCCCCCTTTCTACATCGACTGCCATTTTATATTTTACACTTTACACTTTACGTTTTACACTGTGGCGCCGGCCACTAGCCACTAGCCACTAGCCACTAGCCACTAAACTACCGCCATTTCGTCACCTTCGCCGAACCTGTTCATCACGTACATGAACGCGAAGACGATAAGCATCATGACCAGCGATATCGCCGAACCGAGGTGCGGGTTATACGCCGAGCCTAGGAACTGTATCTCGATGAGGTCGCCGAGAAGCATGCTTTTCCCGCCGCCGAGCAGTTGGGATATGACAAACGTGGAGACTGCCGGGACAAATACCATCGTGACCCCGGACAACACCCCGGGCAGGCTCAGCGGGAACACGACCCTGCGGAACACCGATACTGAGTTCGCGCCCAGATCCTGAGCGGCTTCAAACAGGCTGCGGTCGATTTTCACGATTACTGAGTATATTGGAAGTATCATAAACGGCAGGAAATTGTACACCATACCGATGACAACCGCCGCCGATGTGTTGATTATCTGGAGCCGCGGGAGTCCGAAGAAAACGAGCAGGCGGTTGAGCAGCCCCGTGTTTTCAAGTATGGACATCCATGCGTATGTCCTCAGCAGGAAGTTCATCCACATGGGGAGCATAATGATCATTATCATGATCCGCTGCACGCGTTTGGCTTCACGCGACAGTATGAACGCGACGGGGTACCCTATGATTATGCATATGAACGTAGAGACGATCGCCAGCCAGAACGAGCGGACAAACACCGATGTGAAAGCGCCCATGTTCGAGAAATTACTTAGCGTCAGCGCCCCGTCGGACGTCGTGAAAGCGTATATGATTATGAGGATCACTGGCACTACTACAAAAACAGCCATCCAGGCTACATATGGATAAGCGAAGTGTTTAGGTTTCATAGTCATAGTCCGCCTCTTGCTCCTCAGGCTCATACTCATATTCGACGTCGCTGATGTCGTCGTACTCCGCGCTATATGAGCTATAGTCTCCGAACATGCCGGAAAACCGGCTTTTTTTCATTATATGTATCCCGTCGGGGTCTATTTTTATTCCTATTTTCGACCCGATTGGGCTAAGGTCCGTGGTTTGTATAAGCCATTTGAAGCCCTTGAAATCAACGATGATGTCGTATAGCACGCCGCGGAATGTAATGCTTGCCACTGTGCCGGTCAGCGCCCCGCTGCTGACGTCGACTATATCCACGTCCTCGGGGCGGATGACGACGTCGACCGGTTCCATGGGGCTGAATCCGCCGTCGAGGCATTTGAATTTGCGCCCGAATATTTCGACGAGGCCGTCGGAGTGCATAATACCGTCAACGATATTACTTTCTCCGATGAAGTCGGCGACAAACGCGTTTTCCGGTTCGTTGTATATGTCCTCCGGCGTCCCTATTTGCTGGATCACGCCGTGTTCCATCACGACTACGGTGTCTGACATAGCGAGGGCTTCTTCCTGGTCGTGGGTCACGTAGATGAATGTGATCCCTGTCGCCTGTTGGATGCTTTTAAGCTCGTTTTGCATGTCTTTGCGCAGCCGCATGTCGAGCGCGCCGAGCGGTTCGTCGAGCAATAGCACTTTCGGGTTGTTTACGAGGGCGCGCGCTATCGCGACGCGCTGCTGCTGCCCGCCGGACAGAAGCGTCACGTCCCGTTTTTCAAAGCCTTTCAGGCTTACGACGTCGAGCATGTCAAAGACGCGGGCCCTTATGAGCTCCTTGTCGAGTTTTTTGCCGTCCTGTCGCTGCAGCCGTAAGCCGAACGCAATGTTGTCAAAGACATTCAGGTGCGTGAACAGCGCGTACCTCTGGAATATCGTGTTGACCAAACGCTTGTGCGGCGGAACGTCATTGATCCTCACGCCGTCAAAAAAGACGTCTCCTGAAGTGGGTTTCAGAAAACCGCCTATTATCCGCAGCGTAGTGGTTTTGCCACATCCGCTCGGACCTAACAGTGTGAGGAACTCTTTGTCATTTATGTAAAGATTTATGTTGTTTAAAACAACTTCCTCGTCAAACGCCATCGAACAGTTCGAAAGGCGAATCAACTCTTTGGGCATTTATCATCGTCCTTTTGCCCTCGCGGATCGCGAGTCAGAATAGTTAGTTCATAATATATCTTCATGTGTCCCTTGTCAATGTACGCGGTGTAAAATTTTAGCGGCTTTACAGTACCGGGTGGGTGTTAAAAGTAACAAATCCTGTAAGATTTAACCATATCAAACTAAGGCCAAACCAAAGAAAAGCTTGACAACAAAGGGTGTTTTCTAATAAAATATGACGTGTAACCAGTCGTTGACCGGGTATAAAACGGTGGATTCACATCATAAAGTGTGCGGCTGGTTTCAACGGAGAAGACCTAACAAGAAAAGAGGAAAAAAAGAGTTTCAGCAGAGATGATAAACGTAGTAGCGGGGACACAAAAACCTCGCAAAAATAATTTATGGAGGAGAAAATATAATGAATAAACGTATTCTTGCGCTCGCATTAGCTCTGGTAGTGGCTCTGGCCCTGTTTGCTTCCTGCAAATCCGATGACGGCGGTGGGGCGAGCCCCGGCGCCGCGACGTCAGGAGCGCCCGCATCGAGCGCCCCGGCTGCAAACACTCCGGCTTTACCGGACCCGATCGTTCCGCCGCCGCCGCCGGCGCCGGACTCAGGCGTAGTATTCGCAGAGGAATTGGATTGCATACATTCCGCAATGCCAATCCTTGCTATCAACCCGTTTGTCACATCGATCAGCACCCCGTGCAACTGGGTGTTCACTATGATCTATGACAATCTGGTAACGAATCTCGGCAACGGCGAGTATGGGCCGATGCTTGCGGAAACGTGGGCGACGGACGACTACAAGACGATCACTTTTAATTTGCGCAACGACGTATACTTCCATAATGGCGAGCATTTCACGGCGGAGGACGTCATATTCACCATCAATACGGCGAAAGACTCCCCGGGTACATTATCCGGCGACAGATGGGGCATTGTCGAGACTGCTACGGCTATCGATCCGTACACGCTCCAACTCGTGCTCAGCAACGTCAACGTCAACTTTTTGTTTGATATTTCACATCCTACAACAGGCATAGTCAATGAAAAAGCTATGGCCGCCGATCCTGAAAACGGCACTTGGATCGGTACGGGTTGCTGGTATGTCACAGCGTTTGCTTCGAACGACCATGTGAAAATGGCGCGTAATGACGATTACTGGGGCGAAAAAGCCATAACCGAGAGGATCACGCTGAGGCACGTCCCTGAAATGAGCACCAGGCTCATGCAGTTGCAGCGCGGGCAGACCGACGCTGTTTTCGGGCTGGACCCCATTGATATGGAAATGGTCGAGAAAGACACGGATAACTTTGTGACCTACAGGTTCACGAACAACCACTGCAATATGGTCGGTTTCAACATGGATGACCCGATATGCGGCGATTGGAACTTTAGGATGGCGGTTGCGTCCGCGATAGAAAGAGAAGAAATCACAGTCACAGCTTGCGGTGTTTACGGTTCGCCCAGTATCGATGGCACATATTATGGATTTGAGACAGAGTTCAGGAACCCAAATATCCCGATAGTGCCGTATGATCTCGAACAAGCTAAGGCGTATCTGGCGGCTTCCCCGTATGACGGGGAAACGATAGAAATCGCCACTGCAATCAGCACAAATATCCTTGCGTCGGAAGTCATCCAGCAGCAGCTCAAGGCGATCGGTATCAATATTACCGTCAACCCGATGGAACTTCCCGCAATCGCCGCTTATTGCAGATACGGCGAGAGTAAAGCGCAGATGATAGTGAATACCGGTATGACTACATTAAGCGCAGGTTCTTATCGCAACTGGTATTATCCGGGCGCAAACTTCAACAGGGTTTCGTATAACAATCCTGAGATAACCGAAATGCTCGACCTGGCTGCCTCGATAGTCGACGTCGACGAGCGCAGGGCGCTATACATGGAGATGCAAGAGATCGTAGCAAAGGATCCCCCGTACTTCAATTTGTTGTGGAGGCTGGACAGCGTGCAGTGCGTGAAGGGCGTCGGTGGTTTGATACTCAAGTCGGCGGACGATTGCCACAATTTGAGGTACATATACAAGACGATCGAAGAATAATTCTATATTCAATATTAAAAACTATCCGAATCAGTCAAACGATATGATATGTCCAAATGGCCGGGAAAGCGGCATTTCCCGTAATAACGTAAGATAACATTCAAAGGAGTGGCATACAAAATGCTTCGATATGTGTTAAAACGGTTATTGTGGCTTATCCCGGTCATCATATGCGTATCATTCGTTGTGTTCGCGCTCATGGAACTGACCCCCGGCACTATTATCGACACCATGGGCTCTGAGAACTTGACCGAAGAGGATATTATTGCGCTCAGGGCTGAGTATGATTTAGACAAGCCAATGGTATACAGGTTCGGCAAGTATATGCTCAAGCTTGTCCAGGGTGATCTGGGGCAGGGGGATATAAGCAAGCTGAGCGTGTGGAATATCTACATCACAAGGCTGCCAAATACACTTCTCTTGTCGCTTGCAGCCCTCGCTATCGGCAGCGCGGTTTCGATTCCGTTGGGTATACGGGCTGCGAAGCACGCGGGAAAACTGACTGATACCATAACGACGACGGTCACTCTCATCGGCGTTTCGATACCGAGTTTCTTTTTAGGGCTGGTCCTTTTATTCGTGTTTTCATACTGGCTCGATTGGCTGCCCGCGGGAGAAAAAAAGGGGATACTAAGCTTCATACTCCCTGCTGTCTGCAGCGGATTTTTGCTGATGGCCAGCTCAACAAGGCAAACCCGCTCAAGTATGCTGGAGGTGCTTAATTCAGACTTCATGCGTACAGCGAGGGCAAAAGGGATACCGGAAAGGACCGTTATCAGGAAACACGGCCTTGGAAACGCGTGGATACCGATCCTCACAACAATCGGGACGTCGCTGGGCGTGTCGCTGGCAGGTTCAGTTGTAGTCGAAACTGTGTTCTCGTGGCCGGGTATAGGGCGCGCTACGGTCGACGCCGTTATGGATAGGGATGTGACCACTACTTGCGGCCTGGTCATTATGACTTCGATCCTCTACATATTCCTGCAGCTTATTGTTGATTTACTGTACGCTTTTGTCGACCCGAGGATCAAGGCTCAGTATACGACAGGGAAGAAAAGAAAGCGCGCAGCAATAGAGATCGCTAAACGGGCTGTCAGCCCGCCTGACGATCCTGTTGAACAAAGCGTTCATTTGCCTGAGCGCCTAGTAATGGATACACCGGATACAGGCGACCCGTCACTCGTGAGCGATAACGTTGGCAGCGACAATGGGTTAAGCGAAGAGGTTTCATCTGCCGGGCAGATGCAGTTACCGGATATCAGTAAGAACAAAGAGACGGTTGAAAAAGCAGATGACGATGAGAGTGCGGAGCAGCTTTACAGAAAGCGCAGCCGGTTTGGCGAAGTCGCCCACGGTATCAGACAAAATAAGAGCGCAATGGCCGGAATGATAATCATCGTTTTTCTGGTCCTTGTGCTTTTAGGCTCGCTTTTCATTAAATTCGAATCAGTTACCGCCACCCACCCGGCTCATAGGATGGAAACGCCGAGTTGGGAGTTCCCGTTCGGCGTGGATCGCATGGGCCGCGATATGTTCCTGCGTACGATTTATGGCGCGCGATATTCCCTGCTTATTGGGTTCGCCGCAACCGGGCTTGCCGCTATCGTGGGGGTGATTGCCGGAGCGTTCGCCGGTTACTATGGGAAGCTTGTGGAAGACGTCATAATGCGGGCGTCGGACGTACTAGCGTCTATACCGGGACTGTTGCTTGGGATGGTGATCGTGACCGTAATGGGGCAAGGTATGGTAAATCTGGTCATTGCGGTAGGGGTGACAGCTTTGCCTGTATTCATCCGGGTGTCGAGGGCGTCGATACTCAGGACGAGAAATAACGAATTTGTCGAGGCGGCGCGGGCTATCGGGATATCCAACCTGCGGATCATTTTTGCGCAAGTGCTGCCTAACGGCCTTTCCCCGATAATCGTGACTTTTACATCCAGTATGGGCGTGTCTATCATAGTTGCGGCCGCGCTGTCGTTCCTGGGGTTTGGCATACCGGTGCCGCACCCGGAATGGGGGGCGCTGATTTCGTCAGGTAGGAACTACCTGCGCACTGCGCCGCATATTATGGCGTTCCCAGGCGTATTCATAATGATAACGGTGCTGGGGTTCAATCTGCTTGGCGACGGTTTGCGCGACGCTCTTGACCCGAAACTCAAGAAGAGGTAAGAGATAGGAGATAGGGGGCGGATGCAAGTAGCATCCGCCCCTTTGAACAGTTGTGCTGTGTAATACTGATGAAAGCCTTACATTTTGATGTACTCTTTGAACAACCTTGTGAACGGCGTTTTGATATTATACAGCCTGCACGCATTGCCCCCGAGTATCAGGTTGAGGTCGTCCTGCGGGATATTCAGCCGCCCAATCTCCCTGAGGCTCCACCCATACATATCGATTTGATGTGCGGGAAGCCCCGCGTTGATATTCTGGTTGGTAAACGTAGTCGGTACACAACCCGGCATCCAGCTTTGCGGGGTGGAAGCCGCGCCCATGTCGGTGCCCCAGATCAGCCTTTCGCAGCCTATGTTGGGATCGAGTAGGGGTTTCTCGTACAGTTCGG
>Ga0082212_10013843_pt1 | contig 10070 bp, 6 predicted proteins | sample TergutNt197P3_FD_71548 | JGI IMG/M metagenome (GOLD analysis project Ga0082212, IMG submission 71548) | Neocapritermes taracua P3 segment gut microbial communities from Petit-Saut dam, French Guiana - Nt197 P3 | ecosystem: Host-associated > Arthropoda: Insects > Digestive system > Gut ... | reverse complement strand
ATTGAAAGTGTCCGGACGGCATATCTCGGTGGATGCTCCATTTGTTGAAGGCGAAGACAACAGCCTGCTGGATGTGCTGATCAACGATGATGCACCGATTGCTGATGGAACACTAATGAACGAATCATTAGCAAAAGAAATCGACAGGGCGCTTGCTACATTAACCGAAAGAGAAAGTGATATTATTAAAATGTTTTTCGGTATCGGCTGTCAGGAAGTGACATTAGAAGAGATTGGCGGTAAATTCGGGCTAACCCGTGAACGCGTACGCCAAATCAAGGAAAAAGCCATACGAAGGCTAAGACAGGGAACACGAAGCAAGTTGTTGAAATCTTATTTAGGTTAAAAAAAGGAAAGCAGAGGCGGTCAAAATTTGGCCGCCTCTGCTTTTTTTAGATACAAAATACTGCATACAGCGGAATGGATTTTATGCCATTTTCGAAACCAAAATTTTTAGTCGAAACACGGTAAACAGCCGCCGGATGGTAGCGTTCGCAAAAAACTTTCAGTGATTTCGCTTTTACATTTTCACTCGATTTTACTTCTACCGGATTTACATTACCTGCCTTATCCTGAAAAACAAAATCCACTTCTGCTTTGCCGTCACTCTCCCAATAAAAAGGCTCGTAGCCTGAAAATGTCAAGGCATTCATTACATAGTTTTCTGCCAATGAGCCTTTTATATTGTTGAAAGCACTAAAATTACTTAGATATACCATTTCAGGTATTTGATATTGAGCGGCAAGCAAGCCAACATCGGAAAGATATGCCTTGTAAAATGTTGGATTGGCAAACGCCGATAATGGAAATTTCCCTGTCGAAACCATCATACATTTGCGCACGATATCAGCATTGACAAGCCAGTCAATAGACTCCTGATAGTCTTTTGCCCTAGCCCCCGATTTGATGACATTAAACTGAAATTTATGATTTTCCTTTACTAATTGCGAAGGAATACTCTGAAAAGTAGCAATCGTTTTACTCGTAAGCGAGGGGGTGGAATACTTTCCCATATTGGCTATGTAATTTGTCAGGATATTTTCCTGCAATGCACGCATAAAAGTGAATTCTTTGTGGTCTATATAATGCTGTACTACTTGAGGCATCCCGCCTGTTTGCAGGTACAACATATAATATTCCATTAATTTATTATGTGCAAAACATTGACGATTTTCGACATAACATTCCCGAATCATATTGACGGCTTCGCGTTGATCGAATGCCCATAAATATTCTTCAAAATCAAGCGGATATATTCGCATTTGCATCACTTTACCTACAGGAAACGAAAAGTCCTCGCGTCGCAAAGCAACGCCAAGCAAACTACCGGCAGCAATAATATGATAATCGGGCATTTGCTCAAAAAAATATTTCAATGCGTTCAGCGCGGAAGGGCAGGATTGAATTTCATCGAAAAAAATAAGTGTTTCGTGCGGGAAAATCGTTTCACCTGTTTGTGCCGATATCTCACGAATGATTCGTTGCGGTTCAATGTTATGTTCAAATATTTCCTTGAAAGCCTTGTTGATCTCAAAATTGATATTCACCATATTCCTGTATTCGGTTGTACCAAAAGAAAGAATGCTGTGCGTTTTTCCTACTTGCCTTGCACCGCTTACCAAAAGTGGCATTCGATAATTGCTTCGTTTCCATTTTGTGAGTTCAGCTACATTTTTTCGTTCCATAAAGTGTGTGTTTTTGAACGCAAAGATAACGATTATTTTTATAAATAAATAAAAAGAGGCTGTCTGTTTTAGACAGCCTCTTTTTACGTGTTCAATTTTTTAATTATTAATTAGCCACTTTAATCGTTTTCTTGCCATCGGTCACAATGTAAATACCGCGTCCGGGTAATGTAGTTTGCGCCTGCACATCACCGGCAATTCCCTGATAGATCATTCTGCCGGTAACATTATACACACTCCATTGCTTGCCAAAAGTCAGCCCGTCAACATAAAGCGTACCATTCTGAGCATAAGCCTGTAGAGACTTAATGTTTTGCGTCTCCTCAATACCCACACCACGCGGATCCCTGAAGGCTGCCACGATTGTGACGTGGTGGGCAGGCATTGTGAACGTTCGCGTAAGTCCTGTACCGGTTAATGGAACTTCAACGTTCCGGTCAAACATATTGTAGACATGTATTGATTCGAGTACAAAATCCTTGTCTTGCGTAATGTTTAACGTAATTGTTTCTCCCTCGTACCCAAGGTAAGGAGCATGTGAAACAGAGCTGACGCTACCGCCAATATATTTGACAAGCTCAATGAAATATTGTGGCTCCTGGACTTTCAGTACAAAGGTAAATATAAAGGTAGAAACACTGTTTTTAGCCTGAAGTTTCACCTCATAGACACCAATCGTAAGCCCTTCGGCAATATCTATTGTATTTTTAGCACTGTTCCATGTGATATGGCTGTCGCCCGAAATCTTTGTGACGGTAACCATAGAAGTCCCTGAAATGTTGTATGGCTCTGTTGATGTAGCTTGATATCCTCTGTTAAGTGTCATGGCAGTGGCGCCTGATATGCCGGGAGCATACAATACAGTCTGTCCGCTTATGGTAACAGTCAGTTCGCCATATATACCTGAACCGTCTGTTGCAGTTGCCCTTACTTTTACAGTACCATTACCGGTGGCTGTCAGTAAAGCGTCGGAAGTCATAAGACCTATTATAGCACTACCTGAACCATTGATTACCGACCATGTGACAGCCTGGTTGGTAGCGTTAGTGGGAAATACATCGGCAGTCAGCACTAATGTGCCGCCATTTGTCGTAATGGTTGTTGCACCGCTTTTGCTGGAAACAGTAATGGAGATGACAGGAATTGGTCCGGCAAGTATCGTAATGGTCGAGGTAGCGCCGGGAGAGAAGTTCGTTGTTTCTGCGAATCTCACCTCGTAAGTACCCGGCGCAAGCCCTGTGATAGGATTAGTGGTAACCGGCAACCATATAGCATCGGTATCCAGTTTATATTCCATAAGTGTTGTCACACCTGTAATCGTACCATCATTCGCATTTGCAAATGTTTCATCGGTCTTGCCAAGAATACCCAATGGCACGGTGGTTTGTGGAGCTTTATCTACTTTAAGCACGTATGATGCCGTTGCATCATCGTAAGTAACATCAGCTGCAATGGATGCTGTGATAGTAGCAGTACCGGCTCCTACGATTGTTACCTCTCCGGATGCATCAATTGTTGCAACCAAAGCGTCACTACTACCGTATGTGATTGCACCTGAACCAAGCCCGGTTGCCACAGTACTAAAAGGTAAATCCAAATAGGTTTTCGTAAGGTTACCTGAAAATGTGAGAGTCTGTGGCAATAAACCCGAGTGCAGGAATGTTGCTGTAATAGTAATCACGCCATTTACCGCATCGCCTGCAATTACTGTATAGTTTTGCGTAATGGACGCTCCTGCTGTTAACAAATTAACAAGTCCTGTGCCGCCCGTGAAAGACAGCGTATTGGTCGGAGTTCCGCCACCATTACCCAAAACATAATCCAATCTTATTAAGTCACTGGTTCTCCCTATTGCATCTGAAAGTGTCACCTCGGTATCGTTGGTATCGTTGCCTATGTTAGTAATCGTAATATTATAAGGTACCGATAGACCGCCATCAAATTCTGCAGTCACGAAACCGGTCGCACTCGCATTGGCACGCTCGATAATACACGTAATCGCTTTGCCTGCTTCAGCGCCGGTAAGTGCGTAAGTCGCATCGTTCGCACCGGGAATATCGACACCACCTGCCTGCCATTGATAGCTGAACGCACCGTCGCCTCCTGTAATTAATGCAGGATCTACCGTCAATATTTCTCCAATTTCGTTATCACCTGATATAGCAGCCGAACCGCTGAGAGCAGGTTTATTTACCGTCACTTGGAAGTCAGTCTGTTTTGTTATGCCTGCTTCGGTATAAGTAACTGTAACCGTAATACTTCCGGAAGTGCTAAATGAAGCCGGACCCGTTGTGTATCCTGTTACGGGATCGCTATTGCCATTTTTGTAAGTGGCAGTTACCTCCATATTTGTAGGGTCAAAGGCTTCGCCAACAATATATACCATCTTTGTCGGATTTGTTGTTACTGCTATACTTTCCAGTGTATTATTAAAAGTACCGCCAATAGTTACCGTTCCGGGTACACCACCATTGCTGCCGTTTCCGCCGGCATTTCCGACATCTGCACCATTGCCCAAACCTCCTGAACCACCGGTAGATGTTCCGGTTACCCCGGCCTCGATAGATATAGATCCTGTAACAGCTCCGCCTGCATTTTTGCCGCCGCCACCACCGCCGCCAATACCAGCTGCGCCGCCGCCGCCATTTCCGCCTGTATCAAGGTGACCATTACCGCCTATCGCTATGATTTCACCGTTAACGAGTTCGATGGATCCGCTTGCTCCGCCACCCGAATCATTGCCACCGCCGCCGCCGCCGATACCTGCACCGCCGCCGCCGTTGTTATTGGTGGCTGATCCGCCTGTAGCTTCGATTTTACCCGGTGCAGTGAGGTCAATTTTAATATTACCGCTGGATTGACCGGGCTTACCGCCATGCCCTCCAATACCGGCTCCACCGGCTCCATTGGCAGCAGTCGATCCGCCGCCTGATGCTTTCAACGTACCACTACCGGTAATATTCAACGTCGCACCATTCGGCACTTCGATTCCTGCCTGGGATGTTCCACTTGTCAAAATATTGTCGCCGACAAGTATCAAATTGACTGTTGAACCGGTATTAATCAAAAATGCACAGTTTGTCGTGCTTGAGATATTTACATCGGTGAGCGTAATGGTTCCGGTATATCCCGTACTGACAACAATCGTGTATCCAGTTGACGTACCTGTACCGGAAATTGTATGATCAACATTATCGGAAGGGATAGTTATATTGCCGCTATTGATGATGTAATCATTAGCAGATACCCCCATTGCGGCACACATTAAGCCGCAGATCAAAAGAAAGTAAATTTTTTTCATAGTGTTATTATTTTTTATTATTTATTTATATTTAGGATATGATTTATTTTTATTATTTTTTTTATAAAATATATAATAAAATATTTTAATACAATTTGATTATTTCCTAATTTCAAAATAATTGATACATTTATTATGCGCTGTATTATAGTATATTATACAGAATATCACATTCAACAACATGATATACAACCTTTGTGCTTCGAAAAGTTTTAAAAAAAACATGCTTGTTTGTATTAATTATTTTTTTAATTTAAAACTCGCAAATATAATAGTTTTATTGACAAAATCAATTCGTATATGTATAAAATTTATAAAACAGTGATTTATTTATGAATATTTAACGGTTGTTATGTTTTATTAACATTTTATTTTTTTGCAATTATGCTGAAAAATGTCGACTGTTGAATCTTGATTACCGGGCACATACAGAGGCTCGTACGCTACAAGTATTGCATCGCACCCTACTGCAAAAAAGTAGGGGCAGATTAGTGTGTCTGCCCCTTTTTCACCCGGAAATACAATCCGGTTTTTTTGAGAATAACGAAGTTGAAATGGGTATTTTCGTCGTTTGTCTACCTCCTCGATTAATTCGCCACTTTGATCGTTTTCTTTCCATCGGTCACGATAAAAATACCACGTCCCGGTAGGGGCAATGAATGTCTTGCCTCTGCATTTCCATTGGCAATTCCCTGATAGATCAGTCTGCCGGTAACGTTATAAACGCTCCACGAGCGGCCAACTGTCAGACCGCTCACAAAAAGTGTGCCGTTCTGAGCATAAGCCTGTAGAGACGCAATGTCTTGCGTCTCCTCCACGCCAACATTGCGCGGATCCCTGAATACTGCTACAACAGTGACATGTTGGGCGGGCATTGTGAACGTACGGGTAAGTCCTGTGCCTGTCAATGGGATTTCGATGCTGTGGTTATTCATAACGTAGACATGTATCGATTCGAATACAAAGCCATCGTTGACGGTAATCTGTAATGTAATTGTTTCGCCTTCATGCCCCAGAAGCGCTTTGTGCGAGTTAACCTTGATGCTGCCTCCGGCAAATGTACCGATTTCGATATAATACTCGGGTTCAACAACCGTCAACGTAAAGTTAAGCGTATGGGTGCCATAGCTGTTTTTAGCCTGGAGCTGTACCGGATAGGAACCTAAGGGAAGGCCTGCTGCAATATCTAACGATTTTGTCGTATTATTCCATGTGATATGACTGTCGCCAGTTAGTTTTGTAACGGTAATCGATGGCGTCCCTGAAATGCTGAAAGGCGTAGTAGAAGTGGCGCTATAGCCTCGTACAAGCGAAAGAGAAGCAGGCCCGGAAATGACAGGCGGCATGGAATTCGTCTGTCCGCTGACTGTAATAACCAATGTGCCGGTCACGCCCGAAGCGTCCTTAGCCTCGGCAATAACAGTAACCGTCCCGTTTCTTTTGGCTGTAAGCAAACCGGTGGTTGCATCGATTGTTGCAATTCCCATATTGTTTACCGACCATAAGACATTTTTACTGGTGGCGTTAGTCGGCTCTATAACTACATTCATTTGCAATGAACCGCCATCGGCTGAAATGGTGGTAGCGCCACCGTCGCCGGATACTGTGATTGTGGTTACAAGTACACCGGTAAGCACCAGCTCCGCAGGATTTGAAACTTCACCGTCAATTGTGACGGTAAATCCGTATGCATCCTCCGGCGTTGATGCATTTGTCGACATGGTAAAGGTTGCTGTTCCACCTGTAATACTGATCGATGTTGCAGTAACGCCATCCGGAGCTGTACCGGAATCCCATGTAATGATACCTGTTTCTCCATCAGCAATGCCAACAGTAGTAATGGTATACGTTACCGAACCGGGCGTACCCGCATCAAGCGAATTAGATTGTATACCAATGAATACGGACTTAAAGGTTTCCGGGAATTGATAGGAAATGGTAAATGTTCCATCGTGGTTGTCGCTAATATTTGCATCTTCACCATTGATCGTTGCTAAAGAAAGCCCTGCAAAATTATATCCCGCATCCGGCGTAAGCGTAACTTCGGCAGTGTATTGCGTATTGTTAACGAACGGATCAAGATCAGGATCCCATGTGGCGCCGCCATCACCCCATGTGACCGCACTACTTGAATAGTTAGCGCCACTTTCAACGGCAGCTATCGTATTGGGCATATTGCCGGTCACAGGTTCATCTACCGTAATGGCAACACTTGTGATTGTAATCTCTGTTTTGGGAAATTGATAGGATATTGTAACAATGTCGCCGGGCGCTCCTGATACCGTTGCAGTCGCACCGTTGATTGTCGCGGTAAATGTTGCCGGAAATGTATAGCCCGATTCTGCGGTAAGCGTGATCTCGGCAGTGTATTGCGTGTTGTTTTCGAACGGATCATTATCAGGATCCCATGTGGCGCCGCCATCTCCCCATGTGACGCCACTATATGAATACTCTGTATCGGTCGTCGTTGCTGTTGCATCCGGAATCTCGCCGGTTTCCGGAGCGGTAACAACTAAGTCTGCACTTGTAATATCTATCGCATCGACTGTTACTGTTACTGTATTTGATTTTAAAGAAGTAAGTCCGGTTGCGCTGAGAATGCAATAATATTGATATGTACCCGCTGTAAACGTATTCGGAACCGTGTATGTGTCGTTTGTTTCGCCTGTGAGTAGTTCATCCGTCGGAGAGCCGACTTTATACCATTGATACTCAAGTGTTGCAGTACTTGCTATCACAGTTGCAGTGATTGATAGTTCGTCAGTAACTCCCTCTTCGTATGTGATACCTACCGGTTGAGAGGCAATTTGAATGCGTGGGAATTCTGGAGTGCTACTGGTTGATGTGTTACCACCGCCGCCGCCGCCAATTTTAGCGCCATGCTTTGCAGACGCACCTTTTCCCGAACCGCCAGTAGCATTAATAATACCACCGCTAATAATAATTGTACCTGCACTACCTCCATTATAACCAGACATTGGTGAACCGCTTCCTCCGCCACCTATGCCCGCTCCACCACAACCTGAAGAGCCTCCTCCATCACCGCCTTTTGCTGTAATAATACCATCGTTTATGGTAATACTTCCATTGTCCCCACCGGAGCAATCGCCTGTTCCAGTTGTACCTCCTCCACCGCCACCTATACCAGCAGCGCCACCGCTGTTTTGACTTGTTGCACCATTACCTCCGGTAACTATAATTGTACCACTATTGATAACTATTGTACCGCTTGGGTTTCCAGCGGTGTTTCCAATGCCTCCGCTACCACCTATTCCTGCGCCTCCGCCATTATTAGTAGCTCCATTGCCTCCTTTAGCAGTCAAACTGCCGTCTCCTTCGATGATCAGCGTCGCCCCCGCAGGCACTGCTAATCCGGCATTTGAACTACCACTGGTCAAAAAGTTGTCGCCAACGAGTATCAGAGTAACGGTTGACCCGCTGGCAATGGAAAATGCACAATTGGTAGTACTTGAAATATTTACGCCATCGAGCGTTATAGTTCCGGTATAACCTGTTTCTACAACAATCCTGTTTGCAGTTGATGTACCCGTTCCGGTAATGGTATGAGATTCGGTACCGGAAGATATTGCAACATTTCCGCTATTAATGTTGTAATCAGCAGCTTGTACCCCCATTGCAGCACAAAGAAAGCCGCAAATCAAAATTAAGTAATTTTTTCTCATAGTGTATTGTATTTATTTTTATGTACATTAATTAATATATAATGCCCGCAAATATAATTGAATTATTGATATAATCTATCTTTTTATAAATAAAAATATATATAATTTTATAAAATAAGATTATTTAACATTTGTAAAGATTTATTAATATATATTTTGTCCTGCTCTTTACTCAAATTCAGGATCAAATCAGGCAGGTTTGGGTAGCAGGATTTGCTGTCTGAAAATATTGATTTTAAGGAAATTTTGTCGCATTATGCGACAGAACGAGGTGGACTTTATCATTCAGCACGACAGTCAGGTAATTCCTGTAGAAGTAAAATCGGGACATAATTCAAAACTTCGATCGCTGCATTTGTTCATGGATGAAGTTGAACATCAAACGGCGGTTCGTATATGGACGGGAAAATTTTCAATTGATAAAGTGACGACTCCCAAAGGAAAATCGTTTAACCTCTATAATGTTCCGTTTTATTATGCCGGAATATTAGAAAATTTACTGAGAGGCAGGAAAAATAATTGAGACTTTCACAAGCAAGAAAAAATCAGTATCATTTAAAAATAATAAAGAGAGCAATAATTCTCAATTAAATTTCTATCTTTGTACGTTCAAAACTTGATAATCTCCGTAAAATAAATAACAATGAGACGTTTGAAATTTCTTTTTATCATTCCTGTGATGTTGTTGGCCGTCACATGCTCGAATGCTCAATCAAAGGATGATGGCGAGGTGGTTCTGTTAAATAAATCGGATTTTCTTGTGAAGGTTTTTAATTACGAAAAACAAACCGACGAATGGATATATGAGGGCAAAAAGCCTTGTATAATAGATTTTTATGCAGACTGGTGCGGGCCTTGTAAAATGGTTGCGCCCATTATGAAGGAATTAGCTGCAGAATACAGGGAAGATATTGTTTTCTACAAAATCGATGTCGATGTAGAAAAGGAATTAGCTGCCGTTTTTGGTGTAAACAGTATTCCGATGATTTTGTTTGTTCCGATGGAAGGTCAACCTCAGGCAGCAGTGGGCGCTTTGCCCAAAGAAACAATGGTAGAACAGATTAAGCTGATTTTATTGGGCAAAGAAATATAATTACGAATGAAACACACCCTTTTTGTTTGTTTCCTTTTTTGTTTGTTTAGTCTGTTATTTTTTCAGTCGGCGCAATCTCAAATCTCTGTTTATCAGATTGATGTCAGAAAGGATATTGATCGGACTACGCAGATTTATATCAGTCGTGGGCTTGCCGAAGCCCAATTGCTTGGAGCGGATGTTGTATTACTCTGCCTAAATACTTATGGCGGTCTGTTGGATTCGGCCGATTCAATCCGTACGGCCATATTATACAATCCGATTCCTGTCCATGTATTTATTTATAACAATTCAGCTTCGGCCGGTGC
>Ga0082212_10013842_pt1 | contig 10071 bp, 8 predicted proteins | sample TergutNt197P3_FD_71548 | JGI IMG/M metagenome (GOLD analysis project Ga0082212, IMG submission 71548) | Neocapritermes taracua P3 segment gut microbial communities from Petit-Saut dam, French Guiana - Nt197 P3 | ecosystem: Host-associated > Arthropoda: Insects > Digestive system > Gut ... | reverse complement strand
AACCTTCTCTGCGCCATCTTTGGTGGCGGCAACCAGTTTTTCCGTACTTTTCTGGATGTCGCCGGAAAGTTTACCGGTCGTCTTATCGATGGCACCGGTTATTTTCTCTGCCGCTCGCTCGATTCCTTTTTGCGAGGCTTGTGCATCCCAAGAGTTGAAAACCGGGATGCTCTGCGCCGGCATTTTGGAATTGAAAACACTCATTGCTGTCATTTTGCCATTCATTGTAGTTCCTCCGTAGGTTTTGGAGTTTCACGATTCTGATGTTCCGCTTCCGGTGCTACTGGAATTGCTGATTCCTCTTCTGTGGCAGTGGAATCTGCATTAGGTTGATTGCTCGACAGTGAAAGATAGGTTAAGCGTCGAGCGGTTTTTCGTTGCCAGATTTCTTCGAGTCGTTGGCAAGCGGTCGAGAAGAATTTCTCATCTTTCTCGATTCCCACGAATCTTCGACCAAGTTTCATCGCCGCCACCCCGGTCGAACCGGAACCCATGAAACTGTCTAAAATCAAGTCTCCGGGATTCGAATACATCAACAACAGATGTCCCATGAGCAGAACGGGCTTCTGCGTTACATGGTAGTTTTTTCCCTGTTGATTATTACCTCTTTCATGTGGACATACCAACACGTCGCTTGGTTGTGGGAAGCCATCGGGCACGTTGAACACTGCCGTTTTTTGATGTCCCGGCTTACCGAATACTATGATGTCTTCTTTGTTACGCATTGGCATGAGACCAGCATTGAGATGTCCGGTCTTATTGTTTTTTACCCATGCCATACTATATCTGAACCAATCACGCTTTGAGTTGATCAGGTCAATTGTGAAACCGCCTGCTCCAAATAAAACATAATTTGCGTTGTCTTTCGACTTGGCTTCAAGCAACCTCCATGTTAAATCAAGTGGTGGTACTTGATCCCAAGTGTGATTCGTTATACCATACGGAAAATCACTCGCAACGCAATGAATCGAGTCATCCTCCAATGTCGGAAGGATGTCAAACGCATCACCGTGATAGAGGGTAGCGGTTCCGATTTCTACTTTTTCAAAACTCATAATTTTCAATTCCTCCTGTTAAACGCATCCGACGACTTCTGCAACTCGACGAGCGATTAGTGGTTCGCTCGATAGGAACTCCTTGACGGTTCTTACCTGCGGTTCACGGGGCATCTCCAGAAAATCGTCTTCGGATACCAACTCCTCTATCGCAGTCAACTCCGATGCTGAAGGCGTTGGACAATCAAGCAACATTGGGTCGGTCTGTTCATTTTGCAACCAACGTGGTGTCTTGTTAGCCGCCACGTGCTGTGCAAGATATGCATCGCCATCTACATCGAAGACGTATTCTGATGGTACAAGTTTACCAGTGTGTACATGGTGCTGCACTTCTCGCTGCGAGAGGAATGCATCGCCTTCAGTTGTGAAGAAGACTCGTCTATCGAGTGGATGTGTGTTCATTTTCTGCTCCATTGTTGTTGATGTATATTTTACCATGTATTTTCAATAGTCGCAAAATTGCAACGGATTAAATTCGGTCTTCGCTTTTGACGGAGAACAATACAAGCACTCTTCTCTGTATGTTTTTCTATTATTGCCCGATGCGTGGCAACATACCCGCCGTTTTTCTAACGTCCAACCTGCGTCAAGGAGCGGTTGGTAAACAGGGGACTGATAACCTGACAAAATTTTACTACCCGGCACAGACAACAATGTTTCGACCAACTGCTCGTGTTGTTTGTCTGTGTACTCGTGCTTATAGGTTTTCGGTGCTACTCGTGTTTCTGAAAAGTAAGGCGGGTCGCAGTAAATGAGACTCCGTTCATTGGAGTATCTTTTCACACATTCGATAGCATCCAAATTTTCGATGTGAACATTTTTTAGTCTCTCGTGTATTTCAGGGAGCCTGTCGATTGCCCTCCAGTAGGAAACCGATGCTACCGTGTGGCTACACTCGGACGGAGTTGACCAGCCACCACCTATGATGCTACTGAAACTCTGCCTCGCACATACAAAAAATGCCCATGCTCGTTCGACATCTGATTTTGTCTGGTCGTCCAATGTCCGGCAGGAATCGTTATAGACTTCACGTGAGTATGGAGTGCATTCAACAAACCGAATTAACTGCTCATACAGACACTGGTCTCGGAGTACCTTATACAGATTGACCACATCACTATAAACGTCGTTATAAACTTCGCACTGACTTTGCGGCTTTGCAAACAGCACAGCCGCCCCGCCGCCGTAGGGCTCGACATACCGTTGGAATGCATAACGTGATTTCATCACGTCCACAATCCAGGGTGCGATGCGAATTTTTCCTCCGTAATATACGATGGGCGGTTTCATCATGAACATATTGTACCATAGAATTTGATTCACATGTTGATTTCTGCAAAAATCTTAATAGGTTCACAGGTAGGACTTAATAGATTCCACTGTCAGGCTCTTTGTAAGGAAACATGATTCATAGAGACAAGACCAAGCAGGCAAGAGTGAACGCTTGACTGAAAAAGTCAACCAAACCATATTCAGACATTTGTCCAGTAGCACAACATTTTGAGACATAACACGTTACGCAAATTTGTCTCCCAAAATTCTCGAATTGTCGCTGTAAAAAGTCAAGTTGAGCGATGGTGTTTTTCCATCTTCAGTGCCATCGGTGCTGTTCACCATGCAACCGGATTGCTTTGAAAATCGAAATTGCCCCTCTTTACAGTTAATATATGGTGCTATAATATCGGTCGTTCAATGCTCGAAAATGACCATGACAAAATCGGCAAACCTGTTTTCAGAACTTCCGTGCAACCTGCCGGAGGAGTTGATTGAAAAACTCGTTGATGCGGCAGGAGTACGCATCGAATGAATCATTTCGACAGGTCATGCAAGCCCGCCGGGATGCTGGTATGACCAAGCGGAGAGCGAATGGGTGGTCGTCTTACAGAGTGAAGCGGTATTGGCATTTGAAGACAAAGCCCGGATTCTGAAGCCGGGAGATTACGTCTTGATACCGCCGCATCGCAGACACCGAGTTCACTCGACATCGCAGAATGAACCGACCGTCTGGCTGGCGGTATTCTTCGGCGGGATGGGGAGAGCGGCGCAATGAGTCCTACATCACCCCACCCACCAGACATTACAGTGCGAAACCGGCATTTTGCCAAACGACCGCTGCAAACGGCGACACAGAGGCTTCACTCTTCTGGAGGCATCAAAGCCCGACCGACTCTCCAAAAGCCTCACAGAACGCAAGGTTGGCGGTCAAAGCCCCGGCTGTGTCTCCAACCCCGGCACGACCATCAGGAATTGCCATTTCTTCCTGGCACTGGCGACCCCTGCCCAGTCAAAGGCATACGTATTATTAACGTATACCCCCGGAACAGTCATAGCGGAGTGCCGGAGTCGAAAAGGCATATCTCCGCCACCATAGCAGGAACGTTCCAAAGCACAAAGTCATTTTTTGACTTTACATCCCTTGGCGCATTCCCAATCATGCTGTTTCTGCGTTTGAACCAGCAAGCGGTTCTTCTCACGCTCACTCCGCTTCTGCGACTGAACCAGCATTCGGTTCATTTCCCGCTCGCTTTGTTTCTGCATACGTACCAGCAATTGGTTCTTTTCCCGCTCGCTTTGCTTCTGCATTTTTACCAACGCCTTGTCAACATCACTCAAATGTCTCATTATTAATCACCCCCTCATAGGCACTGCCCGGTTAAAGTTATCCTGGCACGGTGCCAGGTTGATTCGTTATTGTGGTCGGTCGCATCCGTTAATAATGCTCTCTACGTTACCGTAGGGGTCATGACGGACGCATACTCTAAAAAGGCTGTTCTTCGTCCTCTACATCCCAAGGTTGCTCATCAGATTTCAAGCAGGATTCCGGGAGGTTACATTCCTCCAAACCTTCAATGCCTCCGGGGTCAGAATCGGCATTTTTTCCTTCTACAGCGGTGTCAGTGTAAGTAGAATTGCAGTTTTCACCGGTGTTTTTTGCAATTCCACTTACACTGACAGCACACGAGTCCGAAATTTTGTATTGGATTGCCGTCCGCCCCCCACCCTCGTGTTCTCGGAAATCGTCCTGAATCAGCCCGGTTTCTACCAGTTCTCTCAATGCTCTTTCTACATCAATCCTTTGCGTCTGCCTGTTTGCAAAACGGATTTCGCTCTCCGTCATCGGCACATTTCTGATTCGCAAAACCTGCAATACAACCCGATGCTCGGCAGTTAATTCACTATCAGCACTCTCACCAGCAAGAACAGAAAAAATCCTTTTTGCCTCGTTCACAAACCATTCCGTGATAATGCAGGCGTTTCGCATCGTCACTTCGGAAATAGGCGAAAAATCCATCCAATGAGTGCCGTTTTCGGTCAAACGAGCAACGTGCAGTATCAGGGCAATGCGAGCGGCGTTTGTTAAAAACTTGCCCTCAATCGTTGCATTCCTGTCTGTTTCGTAAACAGATAAATCAGCGTGTCGATGTTGATATTCGACCAGCACATTCCATGCTCCCGCAGAAATCGGGAATACCTGTGGAGTAACCTTACCATCAACTAACATGCTTTCTCTTGCAGTCAGGATGTCTGTTATGAAGCGTTCATAACTTGCTTTCTCTGCATCGCTCAATTCACACGAGTTTAGTTTTATCGCCTCAACCGGTGGCATTGCGATTAAGAACCGAGCAATGAAGCCGCTGTGAAAATAATCAGGATTTTCTTGCAGCCGCTCCCGCAGAATGGCGGGCTGAATCCCGCCACCTATTACAAGGGAGGGACGGGGAACATGAAACAACCCGCCGTTGGTCTTGCGGTCAATCGTCAATGTGCTACCATTATGAATGGCAATATAGTGTGGTAAATCCCTGCCTTTGTTATACCGCCCCATATTACCCGTTACAACATCCAGTTCATCTACGTAAAGCAGTAGCCCAAGTGGGTTTTCTTTCAGCCTTTGTCCTATTGACTCGACGGTTATATCGGAAACAATCAACCGCTTTGGCGGCGGAGGTTCGGTAGGCGGCATCCCACGCTCACCCTTCTTTGCGGACTTCCATTCAATCAGTCTCTGCTCGTAATCGGCTTTGGCAGTCTCCCAGGCATCAATCCATTCGGACTGTTTTTCTTTCAACACAGGAAGCAGGTAGTCCTCTACGGAACTTTTCGCCAGTCCGCTTCTACGAACATTTGCCGTGAAAATATGTGCAGGTTGTTCGTAGCCCTTTTTGATACGGATTCTGCAACTTGCCCCAATAGCCGCTGACACAACAGCAAGGCAAGCAATGGCGAGGGTGCTACCATCTTTTAGTCCTACTGCACGTTGAGTCGCCCTGATAATGTCTCGCATCACGGGCGGAAAGCATTCAATCGGAAACTGAACGTATTTTTGCGACTCGATAGTGTCAGTGTAAGTAGAATTGCGATTTTCACCGGTGTTTTTTGCAATTCCACTTACACTGACAGTAGAATTACCATGAGATTCAGTCAAGATAGCCGGGAAAACCTCGCCTGATTTGATGACAAGGTTTTCGTCAAATGTGGCGAAACGCAGTCCGCAAACGTCGCTACGACTTGTATCAATCTTGTGAGGAAAGTCGGCTTGCAATGCGACAAGCAGTTTTTTCAAGTCAGGTTTACCTTCACATGCGATGAGTACAAAAAGACCAGTTCCTGATGCTGATAGACCAACGGCAAGAACGTAGGGATGTACCGCAATCGCTTTTATTGCCGATTGCAATTCATCTGCTGGGATATCATCCAAGTCTATCTGAACGATTCCACTCCTTCCCGCCTCTTCACAAGCAACGTTATTTCGTTGCGTCTGTGGATTTGCATTGGGAGTGATAGCGGGGAGGAGTTCTTTTTTCAGTTCTTTACGTTTCTCCTCATCCAGTTCTGAACGTACCCTCTCCACCAGTTCTCGATATTTGCCGCCATTGCAATCGTCAAGGAACTGACCGATGGTGGTTGTTCCATTCGGAATGTTCGCCTGACAGCGGTGATAGAACGAGACTTCCTTTGATAACAACGCATCAGCAGAGACAGAATCGGCACTTACGGATATGGCGTACTCGATTCGAGGTTCGGGCTTTGATGGTTTCCTGCACCACTGCCCATTACGTTCAAAAGTGTCGCCGGAATCTCCGAGTGGCACATTGGAAGCATCGACGCTCTTGGCAATTCGTGATACTTCGCTATTCGGTAGCGGTGGGATGCACTTCGATTGATTGACATCATGGAGCATCTCTTCCAGAGGATTGCCGGTTAGTCCGAATTTTCCATGTAGCGAAAGCCCGATTTTGTATATGCTGTCATTTCGTCCCCCATTGGGAATCGACTTAATTGCGTTGACATAATTTTTGATTCTGCTATAATTTTCCATGTTAAAAACTCCTGTACTCAATGTTGTTTTTGACCAATGCCGCCGCCGTGAGGCGGCAGCGTTAAAAGTTATGACACCGGCACATCTGCAAAATGCGCCAGCGGTCATGGTGTCCTATCGGCAATACCGCCAACAGAGTCAGCGGTGTTGCCGCACGGACAGGTTTCAGGCTGCCGCCTTCTTTTTTGAGGAGACAGGCGGTAGCGTCCCTTGCAGAACCGCTATGACCCGGTTTTGCAGTTCAATCTGCTGCTCCAATACCGCTACAAGTTTGGATTCGGTTTCAAGCCGCAGTTCACGTTCCCGCTGCACATCAGCAGGGGAAGCGATTGCAGGGGTACAACTGCTGCTGTAACTGCTACTACTCCAGGGCGATTTCGAGTAGTAGCCAGTCCGAGCCGATGCACCCCCCAAGCCCAGTAGAGTCACCCAATTCGGCGGCAGTTGTGCAATCTCGATTTCGTCGAATGCACGCCCCGGTGCGAATCGATAACTGCGACATGAAGGATGCAAACTCGGTGGGGCGACGGCGTGTCCCTTTGCGCCTCTGACATCAACACTGTCCGCAAGCCCAACATGATCTGGTAAAACACGGTTGGTGCGATAGTAGAGATGCCATCCATTGCCCGTAAGGACAGTAACCGTTGGCGGCAGCGTCCCGAGTATTTGAGAAAGTTTCTCAAATGACGCTTTGCCCCGCTCACCGTTGTCGATATCGATAATGATGAGGTCGTCCCCGGTTGCAATAGCGATATTGTAGTCCGGGTTTTGCTTCCACCGTTCCTGAATGATGTTAGGGTCTGTCGTTGCATCTCGATAGCCATGTGACCCCGCCAGTGGGCGTTTTGACTGTGGTGCTAACGGAAATACCGGTAGCCCACGCTGTGCGTAATCCAAAGCGGCTTCCATGTTTGAACACAATTTGGCTGGTGCTATGTTACCAGCACTGGTGTCGAACAGCAGTTTACCAACTTCACGCTCCAGGGGCTTGGATGCCACCGCCGGAACGTACTTCCGCCCTGATGTTGCGTTTGCCGAATCTTTAGCCTTCTTGGCACACCTCGACTTCCTGCCCTTTTTGGCGTTAGAATTACCAGTGCGACCACCACAATTGTTTGCAAATTTCTTTGCCATAATAATCACTCCTATAAGAGTAATAGCCGTGTAAAAAATGCATTGCCCCGACCCACAGCGTAAAAGTCGGAAATGTTTTACTCACTTGCCTTCGCCTTTTCATTTGGGCTACGACCGAGTCCATGCCTATGTAACCCTGCGGTTGTTCGTTCCTGCCGCTTCTTTGCTTCGGCTTTCGTTTGCCGTGCAGGTGGAATGACTACGGGCAGTTGTACATTTTGTCGGCGTTCAATCCACTCTTCGATGGCAGAAGCAGTCCAGAGTTGTCTCTGACCACGCTTGGTGAAAGCAAGCGGGAAGTCATTTAATCCCTGACGAGTCTCCTCACTCCAGCGGTCAACAGTGGGACAGGAAATCCCCAACGATTTCGCTACTCCTTTCTTATTCAAAATTTTCGTCATACATACCTCTCTTTCCGTTCGGCAACGGTACTAACGTCAGCGGCGTTGGATTTTGAATTGACCGTGATTGCCGGATTAATATGTTACAGATAACCAACTTCGGTTATCCGTGAGCGGTCATGATAAGAGGCAAGCAAGAAACAAAAACAATTTATCCCACGTAGAAAAAAGAAATTGGTTTAGTGGGTTTTTCAGGTACAAGAAAAGTCCTGTTACAGGGAACAAAACAAAGACATGTATTCTGTTTTATAGACTCTTACGCCCACGTTTTCCGTATGGATATGAGATGTTTTTTCGCTCGCAATATCGCTTCAATGCTTCGGTAGCGGCTTTTTCATCAAGATTTTCATTTTCAAATTGGGCGTTGATTATATCGCATACTTCTGAAAATGTTTTGCCTTCTTTCCGCAAGTCATATATGCAAGCATCCCGAACTGCATTTGCTGGTTCGGACGGTTGTCTCGCCCCGTTTTCTTTGGTAGCCCTTTTGGTAACAGAATTGGGGGATTTGAAAATAGGGATTGGACTGTCAAGGCGGTTAATAATTTTATCAGGATTTGTATTTCCTGCGATTCGTTCGAGTACGTCCATTACGGGTTTCATTTCATTCGCCCGTTGTTCGAGAGCCTTCTCGCCATATTCCATGGTTCGGATGACTGCTGGCTCTTCCGCCTCCTCTATCGACGCTTGATATGCTTCCATTACAGTTGCTGGATTGCCCCGTCCGCTCGCCGCTTGCACTATTGCAGGATAATCGCCAAGTGTCGCTACCGATTGAACCATTGGGATTCCAGCCGAGAGGGTTGGTTCACTGCTTCTGTCGAGGTCAGACAACTCTTCGAGTAACGCACCGGCACAGTACATAAAATCAGTCAGGTCGTTCGCAATACAATGGTATTTTTTTGCAACGAGAACCGGCTTTTTGGTCAGTGATGCGGCGAATGCAAAATCTTCCTGCTTAAAAAATCCAACTTTGCGCACGCCTCGTTGCTTATACTCTATGGCGGTGGCAGCAGCAATGCCGATGTAACTATACTGAAATTGCCCAGAGAGTTGCTCAACGTCCATCTGCCGCATTGCTTCATCATAAACCCATTCTGCCGCTTGTTCGTTTGGGCAATTCCAAGCGGCAGCAATGCGTCCATCGTTGGTATCCAAACCATAGACATAAAATTCTTTCACCACAGGTTTATTAAGGTTTGGCAAAATGTCAGCAAGAATCTCCTCGTCGTCGATGCCCAATGTACAAGCATATATATCGACCTCATTCGGATAGTATGTCATCGTAAGACTCCCAAGTATTGTCAGATGGGGTTGTCCTGCCGTTCATTTGCTTGGGACAAAGAACGGCGAGACAAGCGGGGTAGCAACTCCCCTGCCCAATGCGTTCATTTTACTACCCCCCTCACTGCTCCGCAAGGGATGAACGATTTCCTCATTCCTCTTTCGTTGCAAAGGGGTTCTTCCGGTTCCGTGCGAGTTCCTCCCGGACTTCCAAATCGGAATGGTCATAGATTTCGGTAGTTCTAATGGAACGGTGAGCGAGTAAGGCTTTCGCCTTGTCCTTTCCAACAGTCCGACTCGTCTCCGTCGCTGCGGCATGCCGCAACGCATACGGCGACCATTTTGGAATCGGCTTCTCTCCCTCCTGCAACTGTTGATTCGCTTTTGCGATAGCGTATGCAACCGCTCGGTTATAGGTGTGCTTATCGTAAAATTCCCGGTATTGCTTGGGCTTCGCCGCCCGTGTTGCATCCCGTTTTTTTTGCGAAGGAGTGAACTTCGTTTTCCGGTTCTCCCGTCGTTCGGTATTTCGTTCGGCTTGTGCTTGTGCAGGAGAAAATATCGCTTGCTCCGCAGTTTTGCCTTCCAAGAACGGGGCAAGGATTTCCTGCTCCGGCTTGCCCAAAGGCATCGGCTTTTCACCGATATGCCGCTCGGTCTTATGATGCGCTGGTACGTAATACCAGAGTCCGTTGCCACGAGTCTGGTCGATGTCCCCGGCTCGCATATTGAAAACTTCGGACGGTCTTGCACCGAGCATCCGTTGGATTTGAACCATTGTAGCGACGGTAGGGGGCAGAAACGACAGAGTTCGGCGCACCACGTCATCGGGAACGTTTTTTCGGGGTGGTGGCTCGAATGTACCTTGTTCCCCCTT
>Ga0082212_10013841_pt1 | contig 10071 bp, 11 predicted proteins | sample TergutNt197P3_FD_71548 | JGI IMG/M metagenome (GOLD analysis project Ga0082212, IMG submission 71548) | Neocapritermes taracua P3 segment gut microbial communities from Petit-Saut dam, French Guiana - Nt197 P3 | ecosystem: Host-associated > Arthropoda: Insects > Digestive system > Gut ... | reverse complement strand
GATCGCTATCGATAGCCTATCATGGCGGGAGAGCCTGGGCTTCACAGCAAAATTCCCCCGATGGGCAGTGGCATATAAATTTGAGGCGCTGGAAGAGACAACTCAACTGATTGATGTGGAGTGGAATGTGGGGCGTACGGGCAAGATTACGCCGACGGCCATCCTGGAGCCTGTGGAACTGGCGGGGGTTACTGTCAGCCGGGCGACGCTGAATAATATGGATGACATTCTCCGTAAAAAGGTCAGCATCGGAGCGACTGTATTTGTCCGGCGCTCGAATGACGTGATCCCGGAAATCATGGGCGTGGCGCCAACGCGCCGTAGCCCTGCAGATACTGGCGGCGTGGAGGATGGCAACGATGGATATGGCAACGGATGTGGCGATGGGCATGGCGGCGGATCTGGCGATGAATCGGCAGAATGGACTGCGATTGAAGCACCCGTCCATTGCCCCTATTGCGGCAGCGCGCTGGTGAGGGAAGGTGTACATTTATTTTGCCTCAACGCCATTGGCTGTACGCCTCAGATGGTCAAAGGCCTGGCCCACTTCGCAGGCAGGGAAGGCATGAATATCGATGGCTTTAGCGAAAAGACAGCAACGCAGTTTTTCGAAGGGCTGGGGATTCGCAGCGTCGATCAGCTCTATCTTCTGACGAAAGAGCAGCTGACGTCTCTGGATAAAATCAAAGAAAAAAAAGCGGCGAATCTCATGGGGTCGATTGAGAGGAGCAAGCATTGCAGCTTAGACGCTTTCCTGTACAGCCTTGGCATCCATCAAGTGGGAAAAAGGACGGCGCGGGATTTGGCAGCGCATTTTGGCAGCCTGGATGGGGTCATGCAAGCCGAAATCGAGGCACTGACCGAGGTCCCTGAAGTAGGGGAGACCATTGCGCGGTCTGTGCACAGCTTCTTCAGGGACGAGGGGGTGCTTCGCATTATCCGTGGGTTGCTGGAGGCGGGGGTGGAGCCTGTGTGGATGAGCGCAGACAAGCTTGCGGCTGCGAACCTAAGCAGGGCAGGCGAAAGTAACCCTTTCGCCGGAAAAAACGCAGTGGCGACAGGTACCCTTGCCCACTATAGCCGCAGGGAGATCGAGGATAGACTTCGGAGCCTGGGCGCAAACCCCCAGGACAATGTGACGAAATCCACGGATTATCTTATCGCAGGGGAGAAGGCCGGGTCAAAGCTTGCGAAAGCTGAGGCGCTCTTCCATGAGACGGGGAAACCGATCATCCTCTCTGAAGAAGAATTTGAAGGCTTGATAAGCTGACGGCAGAAAACTCTGCAATGGCATGCGGATTTATGATACAATACATGGATACCAGAAGGATCGATGATACTTGACGGATGGATGCACTACAGGAAACATCGCTAGGGGGCAATATGGGGATCGCAGAGGAGTGGAGAAAACTACAAAGCGTCAAACGCGTTGTGGTCAAGGTCGGCACAAGTACGCTGACCTATGAGACAGGAAACCTGAACCTGCCAAGGATGGAGATCCTGGTTAGGCAGTTGGTTGACCTGAAGAATCAGGGCCGAGACGTCATCCTGGTGACCTCTGCCGCCGTGGGCGCAGGCATGGGGCGGCTTAACATCAGTGAGAGACCCGCAGAGATATCCTCCAGGCAGGCTTTGGCCGCGATCGGGCAGGGTATCCTGATGCATATATACGAGAAATTCTTTAGCGAATACGGGGTTGCTGTCGCGCAAGTATTGTTGACCAAGGACGACTTAGCCGACCGGCATAGGTTCCTCAATGCCAGGACTACGCTGCGCCAGATCATGACATATGGCGCTGTGCCCATCATCAACGAGAACGATACGGTTGCCTTTGATCAGATCAGGGTAGGCGATAACGATACGCTAGCCGCCATGGTCGCGGGGCTTGTGGACGCCGATCTCTTGGTGCTGTTATCAGACGTAGACGGCCTGTATACCGGCGACCCGCGGAAAGACGCGAATGCCCAATGGATTCCCGTCGTAGAGGGCATAACCCCAGAGATCGAGGCGATCGCCGGCGGCGAGGGCAGCCGGCTTGGCAGCGGGGGGATGGCGACGAAAATCGCTGCAGCGAGGATATCCGTCACCCAGGGGATACCCATGGTTCTGACCAATGGCAGTAGGAAGGATTGCATGGATTTCCTTAGCTGCGATGTGCCGCAGGAGGATCCTTCGGCTGCAGCTATTCCAACTGCCGGAACATCAGCTGAAGGTAGATCAACCGCTGGCATGTCAGGGGGAAGGGAATCTGCGGATGAAAAGGTTGTGGGAGGTAAGGCAATAGGGAATGGCGGGAATAGGCCGGGATGTACGCTGTTTCTGCCAAAGGAGCGCTCCCTGGGGAGCCGTAAAGGCTGGCTTGCCTTTAGCACACGACCGTCGGGCGTGGTATATGTAGATGCAGGAGCGAAAACTGCTTTGTTGGAAAACGGTAAAAGCCTGCTTCCCAGCGGAGTCCTCGACGTGGAAGGCGGCTTCATCCGGGGAGAAGTGGTGGAGATACGCCAAGGCAGCAGTATCATTGCGCGGGGGATCACAAACTATATCGCCGAGGACATGGCGATGATCAAAGGTAAGCATAGCAGCGAGATCGAAGGCATCCTGGGCCCGGGGATGGAGCAGGAGGTCATACACCGGGATAATCTCTCCGCTTGGGTATAGCGCGTGATTAGGATGGTTCTCTATCGGGACGCCGCACGAGAGAAAAGAAGAAAAGACACAGAGACTGAATTCTAATATATGGGAAGTGATAGATATGGGGGAAAATCAGGATAAAGTAAGCGTAGTCAACGCATTAGGGATAAAGGCGAAGCAAGCTGCTGCTGCAATGGCGCAGATGCGGACCGAAGATAAAAACCGAATATTGATGCGTATGGCGGAGTCACTAAGGACGGATATAGACGAGATCCTGGCGGCGAATGCGCTGGATGTAGAAGCGGCGGTCAAGAAGGAACAAACCGCAGCGTTCATCGACAGGCTGACGCTGAATCCATCCCGGGTGGAAGATATGGCGATCGGGCTTGAAGCCCTGGCGGCGCTCAAGGATCCGATCGGGGAGGTGTTGCATGGTTGGAAAGGCGCGCAGGATATCGGGATCACGAAAGTGCGGGTCCCTATCGGCGTGATCGGGATGATCTACGAAGCCCGGCCAAATGTGACAGCCGACGCTGCGGGCATTTGCTTTAAGACCGGGAACGCGGTGATCCTGCGCGGCTCAGGAGACGCCAGGGAATCCAATATCCTCATCGTCAAAGCGCTGCGCCGGGCGATCGGGGAGGAAGGCGGGCCTGAGGACGCGGTTCAGCTGCTGGAAGACACCAGCCGGGAAGCGGCAGTCGAGTTGATGAAAATGAACCGATACCTGGATCTGCTTATCCCGAGAGGAACAGCGGGGCTGATCCAGACAGTGGTTCAGGAATCTACGATTCCCGCGATCGAGACGGGTATAGGGAACTGCCATGTCTATGTGGACGCTACGGCGGATCTGGAGATGGCATTAAAGATATTGATCAACGCAAAAACCCAGCGGATAGGCGTATGCAATGCCGCCGAGTCACTTATCGTCCATCAGTCAGTCGCAGAGGCGTTCCTGCCTGGCGCAGGGAAGGCGCTGCAGGAACTGGGCGTGGAGCTAAGGGCGTGCCCGGATAGCATACCTTATTTGCCGGGCGCCTTGGCAGCGACGGAGGAAGACTTCGGGGCGGAGTACCTGGATATGATTCTTTCCATCAAGATCGCGGATAGCCTGGAGTTGGCTGTGGAACACATCAATACCTACGGGACAAAGCACACAGAGGCGATCATCACGAAGGATTACGATGCGGCAAACTATTTCACGCAAAATGTGGATGCGGCTGTGGTCTTGGTGAATGCTTCGACCCGGTTTACCGACGGGGGAATGTTCGGCTTCGGGGCGGAAATCGGGATCAGCACCCAGAAGCTTCACGCCAGGGGCCCGATGGGCCTTGAGGAAATGACGACGATCAAGTATATCGTGCATGGGGAAGGGCAAGCCAGGGATTGATGGCGTAGTGAGAGGAGGATCCATTGCCTAATGATCTTTTGGGGACGCCACTGACGCTGCCCCAGCAGGACACAGAATTAACCGGCATAAAACGGCTGGGATTAATGGGCGGTACATTCGACCCGGTCCATTTGGGCCATTTGGTCACCGCAGAAGCAGTTCGGACCGGATTTGCGCTGGACAAAGTGATCTTTGTCCCGGCCGGGCAGCCGCCCCATAAAACGGAGAAGCATGTCACGCCAAAGGAAAAGCGCTGGCTGATGACGGAGCTTGCAACAGTGACTAACCCCTGGTTTGAAGTGTCTTCTGTGGAGCTCAACCGGGAAGGCCTGTCCTACTCTGCGGATACGGTACGGTATTTTCGCGAGCAGATGGAGGAAGGCAGCGAATTGTTTTTTATCACCGGGGCAGACGCGATTTTGGAGATCCTGACATGGAAAAAATTGGATGTTCTATTCTCGGACTGCACCCTTGTCGCCGCTACGCGACCGGGTTTCCTGCCAAAGACCGTGACAGAATGGCTGGGGAAAGAGCTGAAGCAGGAGTATTTGGAAAAAGTGATCACGATTGAAGTGCCGGCAATGGCGATTTCGTCTACGGACATACGTGATCGGGTGGCGCTGGGTAGGTCGATCAAGTATCTTGTACCCGAGACAGTAGAGCAGTATATATATAAGCAGGGACTCTATGCCAAAGAAGGATGACGCAGGGATAGCGGCGATGCGCGCTGGGGCAGGCGCCTCATGGGGAGTAGAGAAGCCGGTCAACGAGACAACGAAAGCAGAGGGGGTTCCCGGGGAAGCTTCCGAGAAAGCTTCCGAGAAAGCTTCCGAGGTAGCTTCCGATCCAGGAAGGGCATTCGCAGGAACCCTGGGAAGAACGGCAAGGAGGCCAGCCGGGGAGGCAGCCGCTGAAGCCTGCATACAGGCCGGGGAGGGGGATGTGTGGTTGAACCACCGCACCCGGATCGAGCATATGCTTAAGCCGACGCGATTCGTCCATAGCCTGCATGTGGCGGATGCATCCGTAACGATGGGGCGGATATTTGGCGGAGACTTGGTGAAATTGGCGATTGCCGGTCTGCTCCACGACGGGGCAAAGGAACTGAGCGATGAGCGGTATTTGGCGCTAGGCGGAGTCTTCGGACTGATCACAGACCCGGCGGAAAGGGCGACGCCGTCCCTCCTGCATGGTCCGGTGGCAGCATGGCTAGCCAAATGCGATTGGGGCGTAGACGATCCGATCATTCTGCAATCTATCCGGCTCCATACGACGGGTGGGCCGGAGATGAGCAAGGAGGCTTGCATAGTATTCATGGCGGATCTCATCGAACCGGGCAGGAAGTACCGCGGCGTTAAGGTACTGCGCCAACTGTGCCGCGAGGATCTGCGGGCGGCGATGATTGAGGCGGTTGCACAGACCCTTGTCTTGATCGCACGCGACAAAAGGCCGCTTCATAGCGGCATGTTACGTTGCCAGGAATGGCTATATGATGGGAGGGGTACTGCATGGAAGACATGGAAAGCAAGGAACTAGCCATTTTGTCCGCAAAGGCGATGGATGCGCGAAAAGGCACAAAAATCACCGTGCTGAAGCTGGAAGACCTAACTGTACTGACGGATTATTTTGTGGTGGGGACGGGCGCTTCCCGAATCCAGACCCGGGCTATGGCGGATAATATCGAAGATGAGCTAGCGAAAGCGGGGATCCGTCCCAGCCGGATCGAAGGCCTCCAGGAGGGACGATGGATCCTGATGGATTACGGCCATGTGATCATTCACATCTTTCAAGAGGATGAGCGTAGTTTTTATGGTTTGGAGCGTCTGTGGGCAGACGCGCCGGCCTTGCCTTTTGAAGAGGTCTTCCCTGGCAGGGATCCGGATGACATGGAAGCCAGCGCCGAATAGTGTGCTTCGCCCGGTCAGCTTGCGATCGGGGTATCCGCAGATTCTGGCGCGCTTCCGGCAGGCTTGATGCAGTGGGTCACACAGACTTCGATGCATGAACCGCAGCCAGTGCACTTGCTGTAGTCGATGCGCGCCAGGTTATTCTCCACAGCGATGGCGTCAAACTGGCATTCCCGCACACACCTACCGCATCCGATGCAGCCTGCTGTGCACTTCTTTCTGACCTCGGCGCCCCTTTCTGTGTTATGGCACAATACCCATACCTTCGCGCCGCTGCCCTCGATGGTGATCAGCCTGTTTGGGCAGGTTTTCACGCACAAACCGCAGCCTGTGCAGAGACGGGAGTTGATCCGGGCTATGCCGTTTTCTATGCAAACAGCGCCGCTTGGGCACACCACCTGGCAATCGCCATAACCCATGCAGCCGAAAGAGCAAGATCCGTCCCCCCCATATAGCTCTTTGGCAGCGACGCAGGATGGGATACCTTTGTAGTCCATCTTTTTTTGCTGTACCTCGCAGCTGCCCAGGCAGTGGACGACTGCGTTTGCCTTGTCGGCGCTTTCGCTGGCAATACCGAGAATGGCGGCGATTTCTACTGCTGCCCTGACTCCGCCGGGGGTACAGAGGTTGCCTTTGACCCCGCTGTCCGAAGCTAAGGCGTCGGCGTATCCGGCGCAGCCGCTAAAGCCGCAGGCGCCGCAATTGGCGCCAGGCAGGCATTGCAGGATTAGCGCAGCCCGCTCGTCCATCTGGACAGCCATGATTTTTGACGCCACGCTTAGTAGGACCGCGCAAACCATCCCGATAATGGTGACAGATAAGACTGCAAATGCGATCGTATTCATGAAGGCTGTCCTGCTCCTTATCTAAACAAATTCTCAATAACGCCGCTGAATCCAAAAAAGGAAAGGGAGAGGATCCCTGCCGATATTAACGTAAGAGGCATGCCTCTGAACGCATCCGGCGGATCTGCGTCTTCTGTCTGCCCCCGGATTCCCGCGAATATCACCATAGCCAGGAGAAAACCAAGACCGGAGCCGAATGCGTTGACGATGGATTCCAAAAAAGAATAGCTCTTATTGATATTGGTTATTGTGACGCCCAAAACAGCGCAATTCGTGGTGATCAGGGGGAGGAATACGCCCAAAGCAGTATAGAGCGCCTTCATGTACTTTTTTAACGTGATTTCCACCAGCTGCACCAGGGCGGCGATGACCAGGATGAAAACGATGGTCTGGAGATAGCCTAGGCCGTTTTTGTCAAGCAGGTATACCTGCATCGGCCATGTGACCGCTGTGGCGAGCATCATAACGAAAATGACAGCCAGGCTCATACCGATGGCGTTCTTGAGATCCTTCGATACGCCCAGAAAAGGGCAGATACCCAGGAACTGTGAGAGGACGTAATTATTGACCAGTACGGCGCTCATCATCAAAGCGACAAGTGTTTTGAAGTCCATTATGCGGCACCTCCCTTGGCGGCTTGCCTTCCGCAGGCGGATGCAGAAAGGCATCCCTCGCATCCCGGATCGTCGGATTGGGAGGCAGGTCTCTTCAGGAGCTTATTCACAGCAGCGATGAGGATCCCGTAGATGACGAACCCACCCGGCGCCATGGTTAGTAGGGAGACGTTGTTGTCGGATAGCACAGGGAGAGGAAAACCAAACCATGTCCCGCTGCCGAAGATTTCCCGTATCGAAGCCATCGCCAGCAAAGCCAAGGTGAAGCCGGCGCCCATCCCAATAGCGTCCAGGGCGGCGTGGGCAACCGGGTTTTTATTGGCGAACATTTCTGCGCGTCCAAGGATGATGCAGTTCACCACAATGAGCGGGAGGTAGATCCCGAGAGACTGATACAAAGGATACGCAAAGGCCTGGACGATCATCTGGACTAAGGTGACGAACCCGGCGATGAGTACGATATAACAAGGGATGCGCACTTTGTCAGGGATGAGCTTGCGCAGCAGCGAGATGGCCACATTGGAACCCAGGAGAACAAAGGTGGCGGCGATCCCCATACCAATGGCATTTGAAGCGCTGGTCGATACCGCAAGATAGGGGCATGTACCCAAGCCAAGCACCAATACTGGGTTTTCTTTGATGAGCCCGTTGGTCAAGGTCGAGATTTTCTCCATAATCGCATCCTCCTAAAGTCCGCTAACAGCCTCATACGCCGCGAATGCATCCAGGATGGCGTTTTTGTATGCATTTGATGTAATGGTTGCGCCTGTGATCGCTGCTACGCCCTCAAGCCGGCTGTCTAATCCGATGAACCGGCTCGTATACGCATCCTCGAAGACGCGCGTGCCTAAGCCTTTCGTCTCTGCATTGGCTAGCATTGCGCACTTGATCAGCTTGCCAGTAGCGTCAATACCGCAGATAAGCCGAATCTCTCCGCCGTATCCGGAGGTGGTAAGCATGAAGATATATCCTGCGCCGTTTGCCGCTTCGAATACCTGGGTAACAGACGCGGGTAGCCCGTCAACCGATATCTGGGTGAACCCGCCGGCGCCGGGGATGACGTCCTCCCTGGCAGCCTGCGCGCGCTGGGCGTCCGCCTCAGCGATCACCGGCTCGGTAAAGCTGTTACACAGGGCTAAGGCGCCTGAGACAAGCATGCAGATCATCGCCAGGACAAGGATGGGCATGATATAGTCATTTTTCACGCGTTTGCCCTCCTAAGGCCTTATGAAAGGTGAGTTTATTGATGTAGGGGACGAGGGTATTCATGATCAGGAGCGCAAAGGATACGCCCTCGGGATAGCTGCCATAGAGCCGGATGATCACCGTGAGCGCCCCAGCGCCGACGCCAAATATGGCGCGCCCTTCATCGGTGATGGGGGTGGTAACATAGTCGGTCGCCATGAAGAACGCGCCGAGGAATAAGCCCCCGGACAGGATCTGGTATACCGGGTGCGCCCCGAGCAGCGCGGTTAGGGCAAATACCGTAGCGATGAAGGACACTGGGGCATGCCAGCTGATCACCCGGCGGATGAGCAGATAAGCCCCGCCGATAAGGAGGGCAAGGACGCTGGTTTCGCCAAGGCAGCCTCCGCGAATACCGAGAAACAGATTCCAAAGGCTGGGCATGGCGTCAAGCTGCCCTTTGGCGATCAGGGCCAGAGGCGTCGCGCCAGTGATCGCGTCGGCGACCACGTCGACGGTCGCGCCGGTGATCGCGTCGGTGGGTATGCCGGCGATCGCGCCGGTGAACATGTCGGAGATCGCGTTGTATGGTTTGATCCATGTGGTCATCGAAGAGGAAAAAGCCAGAAACATGACGATACGCCCGGTGACGGCAGGATTCGCGAAGTTTTTGCCCAAGCCGCCAAAGAGCTGCTTGACCATAAGGATCGCTACCGCGCTTCCGAATACCGCTTGCCAGAGGGGAATGGTGACCGGTAAATTGTATGCAAGGATCATGCCTGTGACCACAGCTGAGAGGTCCCGTATGGTCAATGGCCTACCCATGGCTTTCTCGTAAAGCCCTTCGCAGAGCACACAGGTGGCTACGCAAACACCAACGACCAGTGAGGCCCTGAAGCCGAAAACGATGTTCGCGCAAAGGAAAGCAGGGCACAAGGCGATGACGACGTCGAGCATGATACGGTTGGTCGTCACTGGGTCGTTGATATGGGGTGCGTAGGATACAGTGTAGTTGCTCAATGGCCTGGGCCTCCTTCGCTATGACCTTTCATGGCAAGGCCTTATGGGGTATTCGCACTGCCAGCTGCATTAGCCGCACTAGCTGTGCTTGCAGCCCTTGCTGCACTTGCTGCCCTTTGGGCGTCGGTATAGTTCCGAAGCATCTTTTTTGATAAGGTCATAACCTGCACCAGAGGGCGTTTAGCCGGGCATGAGTAAGCGCAGCATCCGCATTCTGCGCATAAGCCAACCTTGTACTCCTGCAAAAGTTCTGGCTTTCCCATAGTATACGCGGCTTCGATAAAGGGTGGCATCATACGCATAGGGCACATTCTGACACAGCGGCCGCATTTGATGCAGGCAGAAGGCTCCTGCGGATCGGCGTCCTTCGCAGAGAGTGCCAGCACTGCGTTGGTGACTTTCACGATAGGGATCTCCAGGCTGGGAATCGCCGCGCCCATCATCGGGCCTCCGAGAAGAACTTTTTTGACATCCTC
>Ga0082212_10013840_pt1 | contig 10072 bp, 8 predicted proteins | sample TergutNt197P3_FD_71548 | JGI IMG/M metagenome (GOLD analysis project Ga0082212, IMG submission 71548) | Neocapritermes taracua P3 segment gut microbial communities from Petit-Saut dam, French Guiana - Nt197 P3 | ecosystem: Host-associated > Arthropoda: Insects > Digestive system > Gut ... | reverse complement strand
GAAATCGTTCGGGAATACATTGAGAAACAAGATGTTCCTCAACGGGATGACAATTTCAAAGTGGGAGACGGCAATTAGCGAACAGTCGGGCTTTTAGCCGACAACACATGAACCCGCCGCCTTCAGGCGGCTTGTAGGTTTCAGTTGTGCAGCGTTTTCGGAAACGAGAACGGCAACAAACTTTTTCAAGCCGGTACGGACGTTGCCGAAGTGAAAGAATGGCAGTCTCTTGACGAGAAGTTTTCCCAATACCTTCCGAAGTCGGCAACGGTCAAGAACACGACTCCCAAAAGCGAACCGGCAATAGGCGCAGAGGGGAGCGGTAATCTTTCCGCTATCGTAACTTTCCGGCAAGGGGGTGGGGGGGGTTAGGTACTCTTTTTCGATTCGCCGGGAAACCGAACGCGAATGGAGTACACCACAAGGTTCTGTTTATTTATTTGAAAAAAGTTTTTCCGGGTAGGGAAATCCAAAGAAAATGACGCAAATTCATTGTATCAGGGACGGGGAAAACGTCCTCGTTGAAGCCGTATTGACCGCCCCTGAAATCGAACCGATGCAATACAAGCCCCGTTGTGAGCGGTGTGGGGGGCGGACGACCGTTGGCAAGCCGATTAAAACCGGCAACCCAAACGAGTACATTGTCGAGCGGAAATGCCAAGTGTGCAAAAACATCATGTACCGAACCGTTTATGATGCCGGACGTTCTCTTTGAGGCATGGAAGGAATACTGCGAATCCAGCGGCATGCGTCCCGGCACGAAAAACGAGTTATTCCCCCGTCTGTTGCGAGTCGATGTGCGGTCTCTCCGCAGGCGACTTTACAACCGCCGAAAAGACCTTGACGTTTTTCCGATGCCTGTCAGCGGCGAGGGTTGGGAGAGTCGTTGGTCGAAGTCCGATGTCGAGGATTACGAAAAAGGCGATGGCGATTGCAATGAAACCAATACGATTTCTCGAAAAATTAGGATACAAACTTGCAATCGGACTGTTGAACGTCTCCCACAGATTGACAAAAAACAAAAATGTGTGTAAAATGGTAGCGAAAGCCCAAAAGTGTGGGCTCAATTTTCACGATTCAAAAAAGACTACGATGACGCAGCGGAAAGTTATTATCATTGGTGCAGCAGGACGAGATTTTCACAATTTCAACACATTTTACCGCGACAATGACGCTTACAAGGTCGTCGCTTTTACGGCAGCGCAGATTCCCGACATTGCCGGTCGCAAATATCCCGCCTCCCTTGCCGGTAAACTTTATCCCGATGGTATTCCGATCTACGATCAAGCAGACTTGGAACGCCTCATTAAAGAACTCGAAGCCGATGCTTGCGTTTTTGCATACAGCGATGTTCCCTATTCGACGGTCATGGGTATCGGTGCGAGAGTCAATGCCGCCGGAGCGGATTTTGCCATGTTGGGACACAAACGTACAATGATTAAAAGCACCAAGCCGGTGATTGCCGTCGGTGCCGCTCGGACAGGTTGCGGTAAGAGCCAAACATCCCGTCGAATCGTGGAAATCCTGATGGCACAAGGACTTAAAGTTATTGCGATCCGCCATCCGATGCCATATGGTGATCTCGAAGCCCAGAAAGTCCAACGTTTTGCTACGCTCGAAGACCTGACCAAACATCGTTGCACTATTGAGGAAATGGAAGAATACGAACCGCACATTGCTCGCGGCAATGTCATTTACGCTGGTGTCGATTACGAGGCGATAGTTCGAGCGGCAGAAAAAGACCCCAACGGTTGCGATGTCATCCTCTGGGATGGCGGTAACAATGACTTCCCGTTCTATAAACCCGACATGATGGTAACGGTCGTTGACCCGCACCGACCAGGACACGAACTGTCCTACTATCCGGGAGAAATTACACTGCGTTTGGCAGACGTGGTGGTCATCAACAAGATTGACAGTGCCGACTTCGACAACATCTTAACGGTACGCGACAGCATTGAGCGGGTGAATCCGAAGGCGGTGGTTGTCGATGCCGCTTCGACGATTAGCGTCGAAAAGCCGGAAATCATCCGCGGCAAGCGGGTTTTGGTCATCGAAGACGGTCCCACGCTGACTCACGGCGAAATGAAAATCGGAGCAGGTATCGTAGCGGCAAAGCGTTTCGGTGCGGCAGAAATCATTGATCCGAGACCATACGCTGTTGGCAAAATTGCGGAAACGTTCCGCATTTATCCGAACGTCGGGACCTTATTGCCGGCAATGGGTTACGGCGAAGAACAGATGCGTGATTTGACGGCAACGATTGAGAAAACTGATTGTGACTCGGTGGTGATTGCCACGCCGATTGACTTGGGTCGTGTCATTAAAATTGCGAAGCCGAACACGCGGGTGGAGTACAACTTGCAGGAGATCGGTCGTCCCAGTATGGAAGACGCAATGGCAGGTTTCATCAAAAAAATAAAAGGTTAACAGATTGAGTCGTCGCATGTAGTGTGGCGGAGATTTGGAAAATTGCCTTGCGTGAAGTGCTTGAAACAGAGACACTTCGCGTGAGTTTTTCCAATGTGTCAATTCATGTCTGATGATACACACAAAACGTGTTTACATCAACGCTGTCAGCGGCACCAGCCGACTCAATACCAACACGACGCACAGACCGGAAAGTCCCAAAAAGACGAGTCCGACCGTCCACGTTTTGAGCGCATCCGTCTCCTTGATACCACCGATTCGACAGAATAACCAGAAGCCGCCGTCGTTCATCCAACCGGTTACGCAGGACCCCAAGCCAATCGCCACCGCAAGATACGCAACATTATACGGCAACGGAGCGGCACCTTCGCCGAAGACGATGCCGCTAAAAATTGCCGCCGTTGTAATCATCGCCGCCGTACTCGAACCCTGTGCCGTCTTAATCATTGCCGTAATGCCAAAAGCAACGCAAAGCAACAACGAACCCGTCAACCCCGCCTCGGCATGGAACAGGTTCTTAACCGCTTCACCGACGTTGGCTGCTCGAAGCATTTCGCCGAACGCACCGCCTGCCGAAACGATCAGAATAATCAAACCGGCATCGAGCAGTGCCGACTCGGTGCGGCGTTCCAAGTCCCGAAAGGAAAGTTTCCGCACATCAACAAGTACCGCCATCGCCACGAGAGCCGCCACGATCATCGCCATCTGCGAATTGCCGAGAACGTGGATCGCATTGCGCAATGCCGGGGCATCCCTTTCCCAATCGACGTATTCTGCTTTCTCAAGCATGGCAAGAATCGTTCCAGCCGCTATCAGCACGACGGGAACGAGAATCGGTGCGTAGGCAAGAAACGTCGACGGCAATCGCTCTTCGGTTTGCGGTTCGGCATGGAGTTCTTCGCCAAAGTTAATTTCAGGATTCGGCAGCAAGTAATTCATCACGGCGGCAATCGCCAATGCAAAGGGTGCGGTCAGAATACAGACTAATACACCGACGAGCATCATCGTTCCGATGGGAACGTTCAGTGTCATGGCGGCGGCGACGGGACCCGGTGTCGGCGGAACCAACGTGTGCGACATCGTTGCTCCCAAGCCGATTGCCATCAGATAGAGAATGTAATTTTTCTTCATGACTCGATAGACCGACTTCGCAATCGGAACCATCAAATAAAACGTCGCCTCATAGAAAACGGGAATCGACAGAATAAAACCGCCGGAAAGCAACGATGCGGGAATCATACGTTCACCGAAAAGAGACCGCAACGATTTGATGATTCGGTCTGCACCCCCGCTGTCGATCATACATTTTCCGATGACGGAACCCATTGCGATGAGGATTCCGATTTTGGCTGCCATGCCTCCGAATCCGTTGGCGACGCGGAGAACTTTGTCCCCCCAATCGCCGGAGTCAATCGGTGTCATGAAACTAACGAGAAACGCCGCCGCAAGGAGCGACAGAAAGGCATTGACTCGAAGGACGACGATCAAACCAACGACGGTCGCAATACCGATGGCGAGAATGAACAGCGGATTGGTAATGAGGTTGGATAAAGTATTGATCATGAGAGTGTAATCGTTGTGTCGAAACATTCATTGTACTGAAAAGTCTCCGATGCCGCAATCGTAAGGCGCATTTCACTCCGCGTGTTCCCGAAAATGTACAATGGCAGCTCGGCGACCGGCTACCGAATTGTAGAGTTTGACACCCTCCTCCATCTGCAAAATACGGTAGTCAATGTTTCGCCGGTATAAATAATCATGGCATTTGCCGGAAAGCGTAAGCTCTCCCGCCTTCGGTGAAATCAGAATCAATAGATCGACTCCCCCATGCGTTGCTTTTTCGATGTCCTTCAATCGGAAACCATCGTCATCCCTTTTCGGCAATTTTTCACGGGGACGAATTGAACCGTCCGACAAAAGAAAAAAATCTTCCGAATAAGGTTTGTCCGCAATGTGGAGAACATTGTCCGCCATGAGCCGAAGGGTCGGATAGTGCGGAATGATCCGATGTGTTTTTTTATGGAGCGGATTGCTGCCATTAAGACTGCGAACGAGCGCAACCGCTCCGAGAACGATGGCATCGTCCCGCAAGGAAGACAAGAGAACACGCCGCTTCCCCGATGCCGCTAATAGTTTATCATTCACGACAACTGCCTCGATAATCGGCATCATGAATTTCTGACATGCTTCCATCACGCCGCCGCCGAGGACAATCACTTCGGGATCGAGCAAGTGCCGAACCGTCAAACAGGCGTGTCCGATCACTTGCGAAACATAGTGCATAATGGTCGTGACCACGTGATCGTTCGCTTTGAGTGCCTTTGCCAATGATCCACTCTTGATCACTTCGAGTGAACCGCCGTTCATGTCTGTAATGACCGATTTTTGTCCGCTCTGTACCGCTTCCCGAATGGAACGTTCGATGGCGGTGCGGCTTGCCAACGATTCGAAGCAGCCGTAATTGCCGCAACCGCATTGCGGGAGATGTTTCGGTACAAAAGCGTGAATCAATTTTTTCTGTTTATGTTGAAGTTGTTGCCACCAGTCTTCGCAGGGAACTTGAATAACGATATGTCCGATTTCACCGGCGGATTGTCCTGCTCCGCTTGACACGACATCGTTCATAACGATGCCTGCTCCGATGCCGGTTCCGACGAAAATCCCGACGCATGATGCCGCGTTGCGACCGCTACCGAGCCAACATTCGCCTAGAGTGCCGAGATTACCGTCGTTGCCAACGGCGATAGGCAGATCGAATCGGGATTTCATGTGTGAGCCGAGATCGATTCCCGAAAGATTCATGTTAGGGGTATGCGCGATAAAACCGACATCTTGCAGCACTACGCCCGGTATGGCAATTCCGATTCCCGCCAAATCACGGGATTGCATCTCCCGTTCTTGAAGCAGGGATTTGACGGCATCTTCAATGGCTTGGAGTGTTACTTCGGCACCGCATTTGCGTGGTGTTTCCCGACGCAGACTTGCCAGCACAACACCTGCTTCGGTAATGAGAGATGTTTGGATTTTCGTTCCGCCGACATCGATGCCAATGTAGTGTTTGTGTTGCATAGGAGAATTGTCGATATTTTCATTGATATTGGCATTATCCTGTATTTTTTGTCCATTGGCAAGTCCTTTGAGCAGGGATGCCACGAGATGTGCAAGTTCGTTTTTTTCGTCACCCCCGCGAGGCGGGGGTCTAGAGAAACAGGGGTAAAATCTTCCATCTGGATTCCCGCTGCGCGGGAATGACGGAGTTTTGACAATCTTGCACACCTCGTGCCCCCACTGAAAGAAGCGAAAAATACTTGGTTACAGGAATACTCGCAAACGTTGGAAGCAAAAATTCGTGATCGAGATATGGAATAATGGCGGTGTTATCCATTCTTTTTCGCAAAGTCCTGCATAAAATCGCAGAGGGCAACCACGCCTTCTCTCGGCATCGCATTGTAAATGGAAGCCCGAAGTCCGCCAACGCTACGGTGTCCCGCCAACGTAACAAGTCCCGCCGACTTCGCTTCGCTCTCGAATTTCTTGTCCAATTCCTCCGAAGGCAAGCGGAACGGTACATTCATCACCGACCTGTACTCCTTTTCGGCATGTCCCTTGTAATAACCGTCGGAGTTGTCGATCACATCGTAAAGCAATCCCGCCTTTTCCTTGTTGAAGGCGTAAACCTTTTCGAGACCGCCCATGTCGTTGATCAACCAGTCCGTTACGAGTTTGACCATATAAATCGCAAAACATGGCGGCGTGTTGAGCATTGACTTCTGCTCCGCAATTTTCTTATAGTGGAGCAACGACGGCAAAGTGTCCGGCGAACGTTCGACCAAATCATCCCGCATTATGACCATTGTTACACCGGCGGGTCCCACATTCTTTTGGGCACAGGCATACAATACGCCGAACTTTTTGATGTCCATCGGTCGGCAAAAAATGTCGGAGGAAGAATCGCACACGAGCGGCACGGAACCGGTGTCGGGATAGTCGGGATACTGTATTCCTTCAATCGTTTCGTTGGAACAAATATAAGCGTAAGCGGCATCGGCATTGAGTTTCAACTCCGAGGCAGTCGGCTTGCGATTGTACGCCAAATCTTTTCCGTCCCATACCACGTTTGTTTTGCCAACGATTTTCGCTTCGGAGGCGGCTTTTTTCGACCATGAACCGGTGATGACGTAATCCGCCGACTTGCCGCCGAGGAGATTCATCGGAAGCATTCCAAATTGGAGTAACGCTCCCCCTTGCAGAAAAAGCACCCGGTAGTTGTCGGGCACGTTCAGTAGCGAACGGACATTCGCTTCGGCACCTTCGATGATCGGCTCGAACGCTTTGGAGCGGTGGGAAACTTCCATCACGGAGGCACCGATGCCGGGCAGGCAGAGGAGTTCCTCTTGGGCTTTTTTGAGGACGGACAAGGGCAAAACGGCGGGTCCTGCTGAAAAATTGTACAATCGCTGTTCGGACATGTGTGTCAATGGTTCAATAAGAGAGAAAATTAGCAATCGGCATATTCTATTTTATGTCGGTGGAAATTCAAGGCGGTGGGTGCAGAAAATAACGATTCGTGCCGGGTGTCCCTTGCCAAGAGCGGCAGAAAAGGTTACACTGTCGGTGCTTGCTCTATTTATTTATTGCGTACACATGGAAACAGAATCATCTCGCCGCTCGTTCTTGAAAACATGTTGCCGATACGGCATCGTTGCAGGTTTAGGTGGTGCCGCTGGATTTCTCGCTGGACAGAGCAAAATCACCGGCGATACACTCGTTTGGCAAATCAATCCCGCAAAATGTATCGGATGCGGCAAGTGCTCGTACCAATGCAACAAATTGATTTCAGCAGTAAAATGCTTCCATAACTACGCCATGTGCGGCTACTGCGATCTCTGCACCGCTTTTTTCGATCCGCAACCCTTTACTAGAGACGAAGGAGCGGAAAACCAACTTTGTCCGGTCGATGCCTTTTCCCGTCGGGAAGTCGAACCCCCTTATTTCGAGTACATCATCGACCACGATTTGTGCATCGGTTGCGGAAAATGTGTGGACGGTTGTGTTACTCTCGGAAATGGTTCACTCTTTTTGCAGATCAGCCAAGACGAATGTTTGCAATGCAACCAATGTGCCATCGCACTGTATTGTCCCACGAAGGCGATTGAAAAAATCCCCGCCGAACAAGCGTATATCTTGAGAAAAGAATAATTGCGTTTACCTTTCCCCTCTCTCAAAGAGAGAGGAGACGCTTGAAAAACACTCTCACCACGCAATCACGGCATTGACCGGAAAATGATCGGTCGGATACCGACCTTCACGTTGCGTGCGGATGATCTCCGACGATGCCGCCTTCAAACCCGGTGAAACAAAAATATAATCGATCTTGTCTTTGCCCGGTGTTTTAAAACCATTGAACGTTCCAACATCCGTTGCATCAGGATTGACCATCCGAAATGTATCGACCAACTTGTACGGCGATTTCCATTCCTTGTCATCAAGCGACATCGGGTCCCCCAGCATATACCGAATGGCAGGACTCTTTTCACCGCAGTTCATGTCTCCCATGAGAATGACAAAAATGTCCTTATTTTTTCGGACGGATACCCGATCCATCAGTTGTTTCGCTCCGCGTTGTCTGGCTTCCTCGCTCATGTGATCGAAATGCGTGTTATAAACGTAAATACAGCGTCCTGTTAGCTGACCATTTTTGAGTTCATGAAAAAGAGCCGCCGTAACACTACGCGGACAGCCTGCCTTCGGATCGGTCTTCGAGCCAGCAACCTCGGGGGTGTCGGAAAGCCAGAATGTTTCCTGATCGGTCTCATCAATCTTCCAACGCTCTTTCTTGTAGAAAATCGTCATGGCTTCGCCGGCTTCGGGATTGACCTCCCGTGAGCGACCGAGGACTCCGTGTCCCGGAAGTTTCGAGGCGATATACGAGACCTGATTCAAGTCGGGATTGGCATGCATGACGGTTTCCTGCGTTCCAATGAAGTCATAATTTCCATCAGCGATGATTTCGGTCATAAAATCTTTTCGGTTTGCCCAACTGTTTTCCCCGTCGTTGGCGGTAGAAAGCCGCACATTGATCGAGAGGACACGAATCGGATCGTCTGCAAAAAGGGAAGAAATTGTAAAGAACGAAACGGCGAGAAAACCGAAAAATCGCATGGTGGTATTCCTTTTGAATGTAGTGTATTGCCTTAATTGTACATCAGATCGGTCAAATAATCAACGCATACTCAACTCTTTTTTATCCGAATCCCAATATCCCTTGACCGACAATCATTGCGATTTCGTCAATCTGTCTCGGTACATAATGTTCAAAACTGTCCAATAACATCACGATCACCAATTCCCAGCCGTCCATCAAAACGAACAGCATCAACTTGAACGGCAGCGAAATAATCACTGGCGGAAGCATCATCATCCCCATCGACACCATCACGCTCGAAATGATCATGTCAAGCACCAAAAACGGCAGGTAAATTTGAAAACCAATACAAAATGCCGTTTTCAATTCGCTCAACATAAAGCCGGGAAGCAGTGCCGCCCAGGGAACATTCTGCCACGTCATGTGTTCTGGTGCCTTGTATTCGTGAATGTATCCCAAAAGTGAAACGACCGTATCCTGATTGCCGCAACGGACAATCTGTGCTGCCATAAATGTCCGAATCGGCAATTCTGCTTTGTTCCAAGCGACTTCCAAGCCGATGCGGCGTTCCTGAAAGGGGAGTACCGCTTCGATATAAACTTCCGACCAGACCGGCATCATTATCAAAAATGTAACGAAAAGCGACAGTGCCGTAATGACTTGACTCGGCGGTAATTGGTTCGTACCGACGGCTTGGCGGAGAATTGCCAATACCGTCATGACACGAATGTACGATGTTGTCATGATCATGATCGACGGTGAAAGCGTAATCACAGTGAGCAGCACCATGATTTGGAGCGTGGAAACCAAACCGTCGGGAGAGCGGAGCCACTCAACGCCGGGCAGAACTGCTTCCGGCACGGTAAGGGAGCCGTCTTTTGGCGGCGTTTCGGGATACGGCGGGTCGGGAATCGGTGTCGATTTGAATTGGTCGTCATTCCACCGATTGACGGCGGCGTTGTTGGAATCGAAGTCGTGCGTCTGCCAGAGATAGGGTTCATTTCGTTCGGCATATCGTGTCTCCGGTGTACGGTCAGGACTGTATTCGTTGAACGTTACTTGACCGAACACCCACGGTTGTAGGCAGGGTAACGTCAACAGCAGGAACACAAACATGATTCCTGATTTTGGTTTGATTTTTGTTGTCATTTTGGTTTTTCAAATGTTAACAGAGTCCGCAATCGTATACTGCAAACGGGAACAAATTGATTATTTTTTCTCTTTGTGAACTTTGTGTTTCCTTTGTGCCCTTCGTGGTAAGAATTAACCACAAAGGACACAAAGAATTCACGGAGGACACAAAGGACGGAATCGCAATCTTACCGCACGACTGACGGCTTCTCGTTTGCCGCCGTGCCGCTCAAATCCTTGTTTCCCAGCCGAATAACGGCAAGAATCGCTCCCCGCTCGTTCGCCTCGGCTATCGGATCAACACCCGGTTGAAGTTGCGTACTGACCAACGTGGCAATGCCAGTCATGGCACTCCCTTGAAATTCT
>Ga0082212_10013839_pt1 | contig 10072 bp, 4 predicted proteins | sample TergutNt197P3_FD_71548 | JGI IMG/M metagenome (GOLD analysis project Ga0082212, IMG submission 71548) | Neocapritermes taracua P3 segment gut microbial communities from Petit-Saut dam, French Guiana - Nt197 P3 | ecosystem: Host-associated > Arthropoda: Insects > Digestive system > Gut ... | reverse complement strand
GCCTATGGCCTTGCCCATCTCCGCAAGCCTGTCCACGTCCTTCTGGTCGAGACGCCCCTCCCGGTTCGGCGGGATGTTCAGCAGCAGCGAGCAGTTCATGCCCACGGAATTGTAGTAGATGTGCATGAGCTCGTCGAGGGACTTGGGCTTCTGGTCCTCGTGGTAGAACCAGCCGGGCCGGATGGAGACGTCGCACTCGCTCTTGGCCCAGATCCATTGGCCCGCCCGGCCCCTCACGCTGTTGACATTCCCGTTGGCCAGGCCGTCCTCGTTGCCCACCCAGGCGATGTCGGGCATCGGCGGCGCGATGGCGGTGCAGGCGTTTGGCTGCAGCTCCCGGACCAGCGCCACCCAGCGGTCCCAGTCGTAAGTCTGGATGCCCTGGTATTCCTCGCCCACCGCGCCGTCGAACCAGACCTCGAACACCTCGCCGTAGTTGGTGAGCAGCTCGATAAGCTGGTTTGCGTAGTACTCGTTGTAGGCGTCGCTGTCCCCATAGGTGGACGCGTTCATGTCCCACGGGGAGAGGTAGAAGCCGAACTTGACGCCGTATTTCCGGCAGGACTGCGCGAACTGCGCCACGACGTCGCCGCCATAGGGGCTGTTCTTCACCGAGTGCTCCGTATAGGCCGAGGGCCACAGGCAGAAGCCGTCGTGGTGCTTGGCGGTGAGGATCGCGCCGGTCATGCCAGCGTCGGCGATTGCCTTGATCCACTGGTCGGTGTCCAGTTCTGTGGGGTCGAACAGCGCCGGGGCCTCCTGGCCGGTGCCCCACTCCGACCCGGAAAAAGTGTTGACGCCGAAGTGGAAGAAGGCATAGAATTCCGTCTCCGCCGCGTGGGCAATTTGCCGCCCGGAGGGCAGGACCGCGATCATTTCGGCGGCGTTTTCCGGCAGGGGCTTGCGGTGCCAGGCGTCTTCGGCGAGGCTTTCATCGGTTTTGACCAGCGGTTGAGTATACATGACCGCACCTCCTAAAGCTAGAATCAGCAGAAGGGACAACGAAACAAGCGCCGCCCTCTTTGGCTGTTTGATGAGCGCGAAGGGGAGCGGGAGCGCAATCGCGGCGGCAAGATAGGGCAGATTGGGCAACAGGGAGGCCCGGCCCTGCCGGAGCGCCTCCGGGTCGAAGCCCTTATCCAGGCCAAACAGGAGCACCGCAGTGTAGACGAACAGGACGCCCGTCAGCACGCAGGCCACCGTGTGGGCCGCGCGCAGCATGCGGTGCTCTTTCAACAAAAATACAAGGGTGACTGCGGCGCAAAGCCCAAGCACACAGAAGAATACCGGAACGAACGCGCCGCCCAGGGGATACAGCTCCGCGATCCAGCCATAGGCCCAGTTCGCGCTGTAAAAGAACGCGAGAGCAGTTGCCGCCAGCGCATAGAAGGCCGCCGCGCCCGGGCGGGTGTGAAACGCGGCACCGATGCGTTTGATAAGCTTCATGTGATCCTCCTGTATAAATGTTGTCACCTGACCAGCACGACCTCGAAATCCGTAAACTTCACCAGCCGCAGGTCCGGCACGCAGGAGTTCACGAAGATGCCCACGTACTGCTCGGCGGCGGCATCCTCCAGGGTGAAGCCGCCCTGGCGGACCCAAGTCTTTTGTTCGTCTTTGCTGTAGGAGCACTCGAAATGCCGCCCGCGCTTTTCTACGCGGAACCAATAGGGCGCCTCGGGGCCGTCTACGGCGAGGCTGTGCGGGTTGTCCGCATCGGGCACCCCGTAGTGCTTGACAAAGAACCCCCGCGAGGACATCGCGCCTGTGTATAGGAGCCCGCTTGCGTCGCCCCACGGTTTTTCCAGCGAATTCTTGACGACGATGCCGTGCATGGCGTAGGGCGTGGTGTATTCCTCGAATTCCACGCGCACAACCGCGTCGAAATCGCCGTGCGCTTTGTTCCTGCCCCAAAGGATGCCGTAGCGCATCTGGTTGGAGGAGTCGCTGGGATACTGGTGCTGGCTGCCCGCGGCGCGGATGTACAGATTACCGCCCGCCGAAAAAAATTCAGCTGGGCAGCCGCGCCACAGGAGCCATTTACTCTCGTCGGGCCGGGAGGCGATGTCGAGCTCGACTAAGCTGCTCTGTCCGATGCGGGCATAATGGCTGCCGGGTTGCGTTGGCTTGAGGGCAAACGATACGACGGCCTCTTCTCCGGCGCGCAGGGTGACTTGCTGGCTGCTAATTAATATGTCGTCAAGATAACAGGGCACATCACACATGCCCTCGAATGAGCCTTCGTTTTTGACTTTGCAGGTGAGCGTGAACACGTCTTCGAGATCACTGGCCTTGAGCATTCTCTTGTCTGTTTTGATTTCGCCGAATGCAAAGCTTGCCTGTTTTGGGTCGGATATCCTGATTAGGCAGGCGACGCCGCCGACGATGATCTCCGCCGTCGCCGCGTCGTAGGGCGTGAAGGGGACGGCAAACACGCCGGATGCGTCCTCGTCCAGAATGCAGACGGCGTTGCCGCGCGGCAGGCCGTTTTCCGTTATTTTGCAGATGAAAGAGCCGCATACGCCGTTGTTCGTGAGCGTCACCAAGGCTTTGACTTTTTCTCCTGCGCGCAGGTTGGACGGTAGTTCTATATGCGTAATTTCGAATCCCGGGGCACTGGTGGTATCGGATGGAGGGGCCGAGTCAAAGCTTGTCGCCCAGGAGGACGGCTTGTCGCCCATGGTGAGCTCCAACACCCCGCCGGCCATGATGTCGACGTGGAGGAGGTAGGATTTGTCGTAGGGCCGGCCGTTGAGCGATGCGCTCTGGATGTAGATGTTTTCGTCGGAGTTGCCGAATGCCTTCACAGTGAAGGTTTTGCCGCCGGGGAGGTGCAGCGTCCACTTGGAAAAGGCGGGGGAGGTCAGCGTGTAGCAGGCGCGGCCCGGGCAGGAGGAGAACAGCCCCATGGCGATGAACGCGAACCACGAGGACATCGCGCCGGAGTCGTCCTCGCCGTAGAGCCCGCCGGGGCCGAGGCCGTGGACGGTGGGCATATAGCGGCGGCAGACCTCCATCGTCCTGTGCGGCGCGCGGGCGAAATTGTAGATGAACGGGATGTGGAAGGCGGTCTCGTTGATGTGGTTGAAGCGATTGTTTGCAAAGGTGCCGTCGATGTGCTCAATCATGCGTTCGTCCCCGCCCATCAGGTTGATGACGCCCTGGATGTCGTGGGGCACGAGGGTGGTGTATTCCCAGGGCGAGCACTCGCAGAAGCCGCGCTTGTGGGAGTCGTTGGGGTTGAACGGCTCTGTAAAAATGCCTTCAGCATTTTTGCGGCGCACGAAACCGGTCTGGGGGTCGAAGATGTTTTTATAATTTTTCGCGCGCTGTGAGAGAAATTGATACGCCTCCTCGTCGCCCAGATAGCGCGCCATCTCGGCGGTACACCAGTCGTCATAGGTGAGCTCCAGCGTGTACGAGACGGTGTGGTCGTCCTCGTCGCTGCCGTCGCCCGCCATGTAGCCCAGCGCGGCATAGTCCCGCGGCACGCCCTCAGAGCCGAGGTCGGTGCGCGTGGTGGCCTCCTTCATGGCCCGGAAGGCCAGGCCATAGTCGAAGTCCCGGCGGCCTTTGGCGTAGCTCTCGGTGAAGACCGACGCGGCGTGGTGGCCGATCATGGCCGGGACCAAGCCGAGGCAGGGCGCGGGCGACATCGGCAGCTTGCCCGCGACGATGTAATTTTCGAGGAGCGACCAGGCCACGTCGTCCTGCCGTTCGGGGTCGATCAGGTGGTGCAGCGCGTGCGTAGATCGAAAGGTGTCCCAGATGGCCCAGATATCACTGTAGTAGGTGCGCCCACCCGCATCGCGTACGCCGCGCGTGCCATCGGCCCCCATGAAAAACTTTCCGTCCTCAGTGTAGTCCACGGGGACGTTCAGGCTTCTGTACAAATCGCTGTAGAATATGCGCGCGGCGGTGTCGTCCCAGGTTTCGATGTCGATAACGGACAGAGCGTCGTCCCACTGTTGCTTGCAGGACTCCACCACCCCATCGAAGTCCCACGCGGGGATTTGCTTATCTAAGTTGTCGGCAGCCTGCGCTGCGCTGATGTACGATATGCCAGTCTTGAAGTATACAATTTCGCCTTCGCTTGTCGAGAATTCCGGCGACGCAATAAGAGGCGTCTCGCTGCACGCCACGCGCTCGAAGGGCTTTGAAGCACGGATGCAAAAGAACAGCTGGATTTGTGGCGAGCCCTTGCGAAGGATGGGGTATATACCACAGCCCCGCAGCTCGGCCGGGCCGGTCTGCTCGACGGCACCGCCCTCGGCGAGGTAGTGCGACAGCAGCGTGTGCGACATATCGACATATAGCCGGGAGACAGCGCTCTCGGGGTATGTGCAGCGAAAGATGGAGCAATTTTTTGTCGCGGCGAGCTCGGCCTTAATGCCGTACCGGAGCAGGTCGACACCATAATGGCCGACCGAGGCCCACTCCCGCTTGTGCGAAAACCGGGAGCAATATTCCCGCTCCTCCGGGAGGAATTCGCCCGCGGCCGGCATGAGCATCAGGTAGCCCCGGCTGCCGCTGCCGCCGATGCCCTCCACGTGCGTGTGGCCGAAGCCGAGGCCCACGTCGTCATCGTAGTCATACCCGGCGTTGGGCAGCGAATAGGTCTGCGGGGCGAGCTTGACCATCCCGTGTGGAACCTGTGGGCCGACGACGGCCTTGCCCGAGCCCGCCGTACCCATGAAGACGTTCACCATGCCGCTTCTGCGCATGTGTACCCTCCTCGCGCTGTTTTTTTCCGGATGCGTCAAGCCCATTTTACTACAGTCCGGAGGAAAAATCAACCCATTTGACCAGAATGCCGAATGTTTTGTGGAAAAAGGTTGTAAAGTCCGCACATGCATGCTATAATGGTTGGAAACAGAGTGCGGGGAGGAATTTCGTTGGCCAAAATGAGGGCGGAGACCAAGGCGCAGATCAAAGCGGCGGCCCGGCACCCGGTGGTCTGGTGGAAGGGCGCGGACCTGCCCGAGGAGGATATCCGGCCCTGGGAGGGCGGCATCCAGTTCCTCGGCGAGGCCCTAAAGGGCTTCATGACCGGGTTCACGGACCTGCGCCACCGCCTCTACCTCGGCATGGGCGAGGGCAAAATCCCGCCGAACATGAAGAGCGTCTCAGATGCGGTAATCACGACCTGGGACGCGGTCAACGACTTCCCCGTAGGCGTGTGGATGGACCGCAGGCGCCTGAAAGAAAACATACACCGGTGGATCATGCGGTTCAACGCGACGTTCAGCCCCCTGTTCATACTGATCCAGTGCTTTCATTTCGGTTTGACGCCGTTACAGCGCATCATACAGTGGACCCTGGTGACCATGTTCGCCGATATCATGAGCACCGTCAACGCGGTGAGTGAAACAAAAATCTGGGCAGGCATCACGCCGCACGCCGAGCAGAGGAGCATCCTGCAGTTGGCCCGGACGCTTGGGTATCATTTTGGCAACTTCTTCTGGGGCTTTACCATTGTGTTTATGGGCCTGAAAGACGTGCTGGGCGTCACGGACTACCAGATCATGATCTATGGCGCGCTGCTGTTCGCGCCGCTGACGATATTCAGCCGATGGCTGCCCTCCTTCGCGAAACAGCGCGTGGATTTGACCGTCAAGGTGAAGGGGGAGGAGGAGCGTGAAAACGAGGAGCACTTCACCTTCCGCGAGAGCTTCCGTATCGTCAAGCATAACAAATGGTTCATGATGTGGCTGGTCATCAACATCCTGAAGATCATACAGCCCTCAACGGATGAGCTCTTCCTTTACCGCTTTTTGATGCCGAACATCAAGTTCCGGAACTATGAGCTTGGCAGCGAGCTTTTATTCACATTGAAGAGCACCTTATCCATAACACCCGGTTTTCTATTATCCCCCTTCGCTCGCCAGGCTGTCAAAAGATTCGGCGGGGAGATGAATCTTCTCAGGGGCCGCGCTATCTTCACTTTGATCTCGGCTTTGGCGACTTACTTTGTCGGCTATAGCTCGTTTGCCAAGATAGCGTTTATGATATTGATGTATATTCCAAGAGCAATTTTGGACCTGTGGGCCCCTGTCCCTCAATCAATGATGGAATACAAGATGTACGACTATGTGGAATGGAAAACCGGTTTCCGCAGTGAAGGCATGACAAAATCCGTGGATGGCCTCATCAATAAGCTCCTCAGAAATAACCTCGCCAATTTTTTCGGCAACGCCATTCTCCAGTGGACCGGCTATCTGGGCTATGATATTCCGACAGAGCAGCAGCCGCAGCGCTTCCTGAACACCATCTGGCCGTTGATGCATTTGGGCACCGTTTTTGGCGAGATCGTTACGCTTATCTGTATGTTCGCATTCAAAATGCCTGATCATTTCGACCAGGTGGAGGCGGATTTGATCGAGCGCCGCGCACTGGCGGAGAAGATGAAGGAGGAGGCACGGCTCAATGGCTAAAATGACGGCGGAGACAAAGGCGAAAATCAGGCAGGCCGTCCGGCACCCGGTGGTCTGGTGGAGGGGCGCGGACCTGCCGGAGGAGAAGATTCACCCCTGGGAGGGTGGCATCCAGTTCCTCGCGGAGGCCCTGAAGGGCTTCATGGTGGGCTACACGAACATCAAGGATAAGCTCTACCTGGGCATGGGCGAGGGGAAAATCCCCCCGAACTGGAAGAGCGTGCACGACGTGACGGTGGTGACCTGGGACGCCCTCAACGACCCCCTGGTGGGTACGTACATGGACCGCAAGCGCTTCAGCGAGAAGGTACACCGCTGGATCATGCGCTTCAACGCGACGTTCAGCCCCCTGTTCATCCTGCTCCAGTGCTTCAGCTTCGGCATGACGCCCCTGCAGCGCATCATACAGTGGACGCTGATCTCCCTGTTCGCCGACATCATGAGCACCGCCAACGCCGTGAGCGAGACGAAGATCTGGGCGGGCATCACGCCGCACGACGAGCAGCGCAAGCTCGTGCAGCTGTGCAGGACCGTGGGCAACCAGCTCTCTGACGTCTTCCGGGGCATCCCCATGATCCTCATGGGCTTTCAGTCGGTCACGGGCCTGTCGGATTACCAGGTGATGATCTACGGCGCCATGCTCTTCGCGCCCTTCACGATTTTCTGCCGCTGGCTGCCCTCCTTCGCCAGGCAGCGCGTGGACTTCACCGTCCAGGTCAAGGGGGAGGACCAGTCTGAGGAACAGGCCGAGCGCCAACCCACCTTCCGTGAAATGTTTGCCGTGGTCAAGCACAACCGCTGGTTCATGATGCAGCTGGTCGTCAACCTGTGCAAGATGGTCCTTCCCGGCACGGACTACATGTTCATGTTCCGCTTTTTACTGCCGAAGATGAAGTTCCGCGGCAACGAATACGGGGGCGAGCTTGTCTGGGGGGCGAAGAACATCATCTTCGGCTTCCCCATCTTCGCGCTGCAGCCCTTCGCCAACGTGGTGGTCGGAAAATTCAGCAGCAAAATCACCTTCCTCCGGCTGCAGGAGCTCGTCACCGTGCTGGCGCACATCGGGATGTACCTGGCCGGCTACAGCAGTTGGGGGCGGTTGGGGCTGAACTTCACCATCGAGATGATCAGGGGCATGATCGACCTGTGGGCCCCCGTGCCCCGGGAGCTTGTCAAATATGAGATGTACGACTATGTGGAGTGGAAGACCGGCCTGCGCAGCGAGGGCATGACCGCCGCGGTGGACGGCATGATCAACAAGCTCATCCGAAACAACGTGGGCAACGTCATCGGCAACGCCGTGCAGCAGTGGACCGGCTACAAGGGCTGGGACATCCCCGCGGCGGAGCAGCCGGAGCGTTTTTTGAAGACCATCTGGCCGCTGACGCACCTGCGCCCCATCGTGGGCGGCGTGATCGGCCTGATCGGCCTGCTGTGGTTCAAATACCCCCGCGACCCCGGGGAGGTGGAGGCGGACCTGATCGAACGGCGGGCCCTGGCGCAAAAACTGAAGGAGGAGGCGCTGACGGATGGCTAAGCTCAGTGCGGAGACCAAGGCGCAGGTCAAAGAAGCCATCCGGCACCCAGTGGTCTGGTGGAGGGGCGCTGACCTGCCCGAGGAAAGCATCCGTCCCTGGGAGGGCGGCATCCAGTTTTTTGCCGAAATGCTCAAGGGGTTCATGAGCGGCTTCGAGAGCATGCGCGAACGGCTTTTTGTCGGCATGGGGGAAGGTAAAATGCCGCCGAACATGAAAAGCATCTACGACGTCATCCGTATCTCTTTCGACGGGCTCAGCAACCCGCCCATCGGCATCTACATGGACCGAAAGAATTTCGGCGAAATGGTGCTCCGCTGGATTATGCGCGTCAACGCAACGCTCAGCCCGCTGCTGATCCTTTTTCAGTGCTTCAATCTCGGCCTGACGCCGTGGCAGCGCGTGATTCAATGGACGCTCCTGCGCATGTTCCACGACTTCATGAGCACGTTCAATGTCGTGAGCGAAACGAAAATCTGGGCCGGCATCACGCCGTATTCCGAGCAGCGGGGCGCCCTGCAGCTGTGGCGGACCCTGGGCGACAATGTGGGCATGCTGGCGCAGGCCCTCCCCGTGATCATGATGGGCTTCGCGGGCACGCTGGGATGGAATCTCTCGGACTACAGCATCATGGTCTGGGGCGCGTCGCTCACGGCGCCCCTGACGATCCTCAGCCGCTGGCTGCCCTCCTTTGCCAAGCAGCGGGTGGATTTCACCGTGAAAGTGGGCGCGGAAGGCGAAAAAACGGACTATGCGGAGGAAGAAAAGCTTTCGCTGCGTGAAAGCTTTGCCATCGTCAAACACAACAAATGGTTTATGATGTGGGTGGTCCTCGACTTCGTCAAGCTGCTGGTCCCAAATTCGGACAGATATCTCATGTACCGCTTTTTAATACCGAGCAAGCGTGTATTCGGAAAAGACATTGACGGCCTGCTGATCAAAACCCTCTTCCGGGATATCGCCTTCGGCTGGCCCGGCCTGGTTTTTCTGCCCTTTGCACAAAAGGCGGTTGAAAAATTCGGTGATCCGGTCAAGTTTATGCGTGTCCGCTTTCTGAACAACCTGGTGACGGAAGTGCTCGGCTTCACGGTGGGATACAAGAGCTGGCCGCGCCTTATCTTATACTGGTCCCTGGAGGCGTTTCGGGAAGTGATGCAGAAATGGAGCGCCGTCCCCGATAATATGATCAAATACGAGATGTTCGATTATGTGGAATGGAAAACCGGCGTGCGCAGCGAAGGCATCACACAGGCGGTGGACGGCCTGCTGAAAAAGCTGTTGAGGGACAATATGGACTCCGTGATCGGCAACCTCGTGAAACAGTGGACCGGCTACCTGGGCTGGGACGTCCCCCTAAAGGAACAGCCGAACCGCTTTATGAAGACCCTCTGGCCGCTATTGCATCTTGGTGTTATTTTTAGTGAGGCCGTTTCGCTGATTGGCCTGCTCTGGTTTAAATATCCCCATGACCCCGGGGAAGTGGAGGCGGATTTGATCGAGCGGCGGGCCCTGGCGCAAAAACTGAAGGAGGAGGCACAGATCAATGGCTAAAATGGCAGCGGAAACCAAGGCGCAGATCAAGCAGGCCGTCCGGCACCCCGTCACCTGGTGGAAGAGCGAGCATCTGCCCGAGGAAGCGATCCACCCCTGGGAGGGCGGCATACAGTTCCTGGCGGAGGCGCTCAAGGGCTTCATGAACGGCTTCACGGACATCCGCGGCAGGCTCTACCTCGGCATGGGTGAGGGGAAAATCCCGCCGAACATGAAGAGCGTCTCGGACGTCGTCACCACGACCTGGGACGCGGTCAACGACTTCCCCATCGGCGTATATATGGACCGCAAGCGCTTCGGCGAAACGGTGCATCGCTGGGTCATGCGTTTCAACGCGACCTTCAGCCCCCTGTTTATCCTGATCCAATGCTTCAATTTTGGCCTGACACCGATGCAGCGCCTGATTGAATGGACACTCATCAGCATGTTCGCCGACATCATGAGCACCACCAATGCGGTGAGCGAAACGAAAATATGGGCGGGCATCACGCCCCACGCGGACCAGCGGAAAATTTTGCAGCTGTCCCGGACCCTGGGCAATCATGTGGGCGG
>Ga0082212_10013838_pt1 | contig 10073 bp, 8 predicted proteins | sample TergutNt197P3_FD_71548 | JGI IMG/M metagenome (GOLD analysis project Ga0082212, IMG submission 71548) | Neocapritermes taracua P3 segment gut microbial communities from Petit-Saut dam, French Guiana - Nt197 P3 | ecosystem: Host-associated > Arthropoda: Insects > Digestive system > Gut ... | reverse complement strand
CCATATACAAAGTTTTTCCATATGCTTTCACTGCCGACCAACGCTTTCTTTTCAAAGCTGAAGCCGCGAGGCGAACTCCAGCGTCAGGATATTGAAGAGATTATGGAAAGCGCAGGCGATGACGACCTGCACCTTGGCCTTCAGAAGCCTGAGGAATTCACCTGGAAGCAGCGGCTTGATCTTGACGCCTGTATTTCGTGCGGCCGTTGTGAAGAATTATGCCCTGCCTACATGTCGGACAAGGAATATTTTTCTCCGCGCCAACTTGTTTCGCGGCTAAAAAAAGCTCTTGACGAATGCGTGGCGACCGGAAAAAAACCGGAGGAAACCGCCGATATCGTCGAACACGTGTTCGACGAAGAATTTGTATGGCACTGCCGTACCTGCGGTGCCTGTATGGAGATATGTCCCGCTTTGATCGACCATGTCGATACGCTGATGGAAATCCGACGGAATGAAGTACTGATCCAGGGACGAATTCCCGAGGAAGCGGCGCAGGCGATGAAAACATTTGAAACCGGCGGAAATCCTCTCGGTCCGCAATCCGACCGTACTGAATGGATTGAACATGCGAAGATTCGCGTCGTCGCTCCCGGTGAGAAGGTCGACGTGCTTTACTGGATCGGTTGCTGCATATCTTTTGACCCGCAAAAACATATACTTGCCGAAGACCTTTGCCGTCTGATGGATAAATGCGGCGTGGATTTCGGCGTCCTCGGCGACGACGAAAAATGCTGTGGTGATCCAGCCCGCGTTCTAGGACAGGAAATGCTGTTCCAGATGGCGGCGAAGGAACAGGTGGAGCTTATAAAGCAGCGTGAATTTAATACGCTCCTTACAGGCTGCCCGCATTGCTACAATACGCTCAAGCATGAATACAAGCAGTTCGGCGGCGATTTTAACGTCATGCACCACACCGAATTTCTGCAAAAGATGGTCGCCGAAGGGAAGATCACGCCCTCCGCGGTCAAGGCGAAGAAAGCCGTCTACCATGATCCCTGCTACCTTGGGCGCTATCAAAAGATTTACGACGAACCCCGTGAAGTACTGCAGGCGATACCCGGCCTGGGCCTTTCCGAAATGGCTAATTACCGCAAAAAGAGTCTCTGCTGCGGCGCCGGCGGCGGCCATTACTTCATGGATCTAAAACGCGGCGAGCGCATTAACAATATCAGAGTCAAGCAGGCTCACGACGCCGGCGCGGATACGATTGTTACCGGATGTGCGTTTTGCATGCATATGCTGCAGGATTCCGTGAAACTTCTGAACTACGACGAAAATCTGCGCGTGGTTGATATCGCTTCATTAACGGCGGAGGCGGCGCTTCCATCCAGATCCGATAAAGACGCAAAAGCGGAAAACTAAGAAGTGTTTACATCACTTCGTGAACGGTTGCGGACAATAAGCGCGGTGAACAGGAAACGGTTGGCCGCGCTTTGTTGTTACCTGGTACTTTTTGTGTCGGCGCTTTTTGTACTCTTACCGGTAAAGACATCCGACGAACAATTCATTTTGGGGGTCGTAGTACTGGTTTTTGCCATATTGATCGCCAAGACTCTGGCACACAGAGAATAGCTTCATTTGAAGTTCCGGTTATCCGATCCGTCATATACGGGTACTATACCCGCGCAATCAAGTAATCAGCATTTCCCTAGATTGCGAATAGCGGTTCCTTTTTAGTGAAACCGCTATTCGTAAAACGTCCGGCAATGCCGGAGGATACTTACTTTGCAAGTGTCGGAGCGCTTATCTTTTGAGTGCTCCGGTACTGAGAACTGATATTTGGAGTATTCACTCGTTGAGAACTCATGTTTACGGCCCTTGATTCTACGGGACTCATTTGTACGGCACTCGGTTTTTTAGTGTTTAGTTCGATAGTACTAAATTTTTGTCTGCTAAGTTCTGAGGCGCCCAGCTTCAGGTTAATAAGTTCCGGTTTTCTCGTTGGTGTGGGCTTAATATGCACATTCGACATAATTTTGTTGCGAACACTCGGGGGATGCACTTGTTGCATACTGACTCGTGGCGTACTCACTCTTGTGCCTATTCGTGAGGTGCTCACTCTTGGTGTGCTTACCGCTGATGAAACTATTCTGGGCGTGCTTACCTTGTTAGTACCTACACGTACTGTATAATTGTTCCTTTTCGAAAAACCACCCGCTTCGGCTTCTCCGGCACCACAAAATAACGTCCCAGCCATTATCGCCGCCCCTGCGGCTATTCTAATGAATTTAATCCATTGCTTTTTGCTTTTCATAATATATGCCTCCTATAAAAAATTTTTATGAATGATATACTACAATCCTATTCATTGTCAATATCTCAAATCGAGCCAATTATATCTTCGGCCCGATTTTGACGATTCGAACCCGGCCGACGTTAAAAATCAAAAAATTGCCCCTTTGCTTCCGCTGCTATGATAGTATAAATCTTTTGGGCCATACCGCCTTGATTCTGTCTGGACATCTTTGTTGAAATAGGAGTTTTTATGAAGATTTTTGAGAGCGATTCTATTCGAAATATCTGCCTTGTCGGTCACGGCGCCGCCGGTAAAACTTCTTTAGTTTCCGCCATGCTGTTTAACGCCGGCGCGGTAAACCGCCTGGCCAGGGTCGATGACGGCAATACCGCCACGGACTGGGAAGACGAGGAAATAGAACGTAAAATCAGCATAAGCTGCGCGCTGGCAAACTGCGAGTGGAACAAGAAAAAGATCAACATCCTGGACACTCCGGGATATAGGCCTTTCCTTGCCGAAACGCAGCTTGCCGTCAGGGCCGCCGACGCCGCGCTTGTAGTCGTGGATGCCGTGGCGGGCGTCGAGGTGCAGACGGAAAAGGTCTGGAGTTTCTGTGACGAATACTCTCTGCCGCGCGCGATAGTAATTAATAAATGCGACCGCGATAACGCGTCCAGCGAACGCACTTTTGCGTCGCTTGAAGAATCGTTCGGACGAGGGCCCGCGCCGTTTCAGATTCCGATGGGTCTTGAAAAGGATTTTTCCGGCGTTATAAGCGTCGTCAGCGGTAAAGCCTACAGTTATGAGAAAGACGGTTCCGGCAAGTTTAAGGAAATACCAGTCCCTGCGGAATTTCAGGATGAGCTGGCTGAAAAACGTGAAAAGCTTATCGAACTTGCCGCCGAGGGAAGCGACGAATTAATGGAAAAATTCTTTTCCGACGGAACGCTGGAACAGGCCGACATGGTTCAAGGACTGCAGGCCGGCATTTTAAACGGCAAGATCTATCCCGTATTTTACGCCGGCGCGACGCTGAATATAGGTGTGGCGCAGATTATGGACAGGATTGTCGCGCTTTTCCCATCACCGGCGGCTATCGCCAAAACCAAGGGCGTCGATCCCAAAACCGGCAATGAAATAGAGCGCGTCATATCGAGTTCCGAACCGTACGCAGCTTACGTTTTTAAGACCATCGCCGATCCATTTGCCGGTCGTATAAGCCTCGTCAAGCTTTATTCGGGCGTAATGCGTGCCGATACGACGTATAACAATCAGACAAAGGGCAAGAGCGAAAAACTGGGCCCACTGCAGGCGATTCAGGGAAAAAATATGACGCCGATCGGAGAAGTTCACGCAGGCGATTTCTTCGCGGTTACAAAACTAAGGGAAACCACAACGGGCGACACGCTGTGCGATCCGGCAAGTCCGATCGTGTTTTCAAATGTAACGGTTCCCGAACCCTCGATCACTTTCGCCATCGAACCCAAGAGCCGCGGTGATGAAGACAAGATCAGCAACGCAATGGCCCGCATTCTTGAGGAAGACAGCGCGATCAGGTACATGCGCGACGCGCAGACCAAGCAAATGCTGCTTGCAGGCTCAGACCAGCTTCACGTCGAAGTCACAGTTTCAAAACTGCGTAAACGTTATGGAGTGGAAGTTCTGCTGAAAACGCCGAAAATTCCTTACCGTGAAACCATTCGCGGCAAAGCCGAAGTCCAGGGGCGGCACAAAAAACAGACCGGCGGTCACGGTCAGTTCGGCGATTGCTGGATTCGCATGGAGCCTCTTGAACGCGGTGGGAATTTTGAATTTGTGGATGAAATTGTCGGCGGCGCGATTCCGAGAAACTTCATTCCGGCTGTGGAAAAGGGAATTGTGGAATCAGCGGCACGCGGATACCTGGCCGGATATCCGGTCGTCGATTTAAGGGTGATTGTTTTTGACGGAAGCTACCATCCGGTCGATTCATCGGAAATGGCGTTTAAGATCGCCGGCAGTCTGGCGTTCAAGAAAGCTATGGAAGCGGCAAAACCCGTGTTGCTTGAACCGGTAATGAACGTCGAGGTCTACGCGCCGCAGGAATACGCTGGCGCGCTGACGGGCGATCTGACGAGCCGCCGTGGACGTCTGCAGGGACTGGATATCAAGGGCGACACGCAGATCATCAAGGCGCAGGCTCCGATGGCCGAGATGGTTTCATATTCGCCGGTATTGACTTCGGTAACCGGCGGACGCGGAAGCTATCACATGGAATTTTCCCATTACGACGAGGTTCCCGCAAATATCGCGCAGAAACTCATAGAGGAAGCCAACAAGGACAGGAAACAGGAAGAAGAATAACTACGATGTATCCAAAACTGTTGGAACTCGGCCCGGTTGCGCTTCACACCTACGGCCTCTTTCTGGCGATTGCTTTCATCGCGGGCATCTGGATAACCGGCCGGAATGCCCGCAAGGAAGGCGTCAAATCCGATTATGTCTGGAATCTGGGACTTGTCGTTCTGTGCGCAACACTGATCGGCTGCAAGCTTCTCATGCTGATTACCGACTTTTCCTACTACGCGGCAAATCCCCGGGAAATTTTTTCCATATCGACGCTCCGTTCAATGGGTGTTTTTTACGGCGGATTGTTAATGGCCCTGGCCGCCGCCGCCTGGTACCTGCGAAAACGGCGGCTTCCCGCGTGGCGGGTTGCGGACTGCGCGGCTCCCGGCATCGCGCTTGGACAGGCGATCGGACGGCTTGGCTGCTTCATGGCGGGCTGCTGTTACGGTGCGCATACGGATGTTCCCTGGGCGATTCACTTTTCCAATGAGTACGCCCATGAAAACATGGGAACACCGCTTAATATTCCGCTCCATCCCGTGCAGATATATGAATCGGCCGGAGCGCTCCTCATTTTCGGATATCTGGCGTTCCGGCTTTCACAGCGGCATATAACCGGCCAGATCATTCTTGAATACATTGGTTTCTACGCTATTCTCCGCTTTATTATCGAGTTTTTCCGCGGGGACGACCGTGGAGAGATTTTCAACGGGCTCCTTTCTACATCACAGTTCATCGCCGTAATTACATTCGTGATGGCGGTCGTTTTTTATGCTTACCTGCGCGGGCGCAGCAGCAAATAGTGGCGGGCAGCTGGAGTTTTAATTATTAGCAGATCGTTTCATTAAATCCGGAACATGGAGCAATTGTTGAAGCCCCGATGTCTTTAAATAAAACATTTTTATAATGCGCTCCTATTTAGATGAATCAGCCACTAATCACTTGCCACCAGCCACTAACCAGTTGAACGGCGAAAAATACAATTGGGTTGTTTCTCGCGATGCGTCCGGTAGACGACTGGATCAGTTTGTGGCTTCACGGCTTTCCGGAGAGAGTCGATCTCAAATACAAAACTGGATACGAAAAGGCTTCGTGACAGTCGGCGGCGCGGCGGTCAAAACCGGCTATCGCACAAGGGTTGGCGACGCCGTGGCGCTTGAAATTCCCTGGACACCTCCACCGCAACCCTTTCCTGAAGAAATTCCCCTTGACGTGCTTTACGAAGACGCCGATATCGCGGCGATTAACAAGCCCGCCGGAATGTCGTGTCATGCCGGCGCGGGACTTCGGTCAGGAACGCTCGTCAACGCGTTGCTTTACAGGATGGGACGGATAGAGGCGGGCAATCCGGAACGACCGGGCATCGTACATCGGCTTGATAAATTTACCAGCGGTGTAATAATCACGGCAAAGAATAATTTCTCACATCGCCGTCTGGCGCGACAGTTCAAGGCACGCGAAGTCAAAAAGGAATATATCGCTCTCGTTCACGGTGTTCCAACGCCGCCCGTGGGAACAATCGACCTTGCAATCGGGCGCGACCCGAATAACCGTAAAAAAATGTCCGTTCGCGCGCGACACAAAAGGGACGCCGTTACGCACTACACAATAAAGGAAAGTTTCGGATTCGCGGCGCTGTTGGATATAAGAATCGAAACCGGCAGGACGCACCAGATTCGCGTACATCTGGCTGCGAAGGGATATTCGGTTGTTGGCGATTTTCTCTACGGCGGAAACCGTGTCAAAAACCTTCCCGCGCCTATTGCAAAAATCGTAGAGTCTATGGGCCGCCCTTTTCTGCATTCAAGCCGTATTGAGTTCGCGCATCCGCGATCCGGTGAGAAACTGGCTTTTCAGGCGCCAATACCCGAAGAACTTGTCAGTCTTCTTTATTCAATCCAGCCGGGGAAAGCGCCGCTTGAACGGGCGATATTTTGCAATGACTGAATTTCCTGACGGGCCTGTTCCAGATTTTTTCTGTTCAATTCCTGTGCCTGTCTGGTTTGATCTAATTCTTCGTTCAGAGGGCCGCGTAACAAGGTGTTTTTCCTGCTGCGCTGGCTCTGAAGGTCGTTGCGCAGGTATGTCAGTTCTTTAGCCTCATCTTCCAACTGCTTTATCCTGTCACGGGCATCGACCATCGTACTGCGCCAATAAGATTCCGTATTTCCGTAAAAATCCCTCGCCTCGTTCGAATCACTCTCATCACCGGAATTTTCATTTTCTTCTTCGTTATCTTCTTCTTTCACTGCGTCGATATTTTGTGTTTTTTCCGCTTCAGCGGAAGATCTTTCATCGTCGGATTCTTCAGGTTCGTCCGACCGCGCGACTTTGAAGGTGATTGTTTTTGCTTCGGAAATTGACTCCCGTCGTTTTTGCTCTTCTCTGCCGAGATCGCCCAATGATTGTGCGTGTACCGCTATGCCTGCCAGAAAAAAAACCAGTACGGTAAAAACTTTGTATTTCATAAAGTCACCTCCTTAAAAAGTTATTTTAACACTTCCGCGCAGCTTCTTATGAAAAAAGTCGAATTTCTCGTTCAAGCCTGATTCCAAAAACCACACGTGTTTTAGGATCAGGCTGGTCCGCCAGCCCCGTGATCGTGACTGCAATACGACGCACCTTGCTTCCATCCGTTGTGATGTTTCCGTCGGCGTCATAATAGCGGAATTTTATCTCGTGTACGCGATTACAGACGATCTGAGCCGTTCCGCCTGAGACGACTTCCAACGCCTGATTGTTGGGATTGAAGCGAAGCGTGACGTTTTCATCCGAACCGTTGACGTCACCGTTCGGGTCTCCTTTATCAGAGCCGTGCGAGCCTTTCACGTCGGATTGAATCGTAACAGCCTGGTCACTTACAATGGTGACGCCTTGGAATCCCGCGCCGTTAGGGTCGTTGCCGGCCTGCCTGATATATTTTTCCAGAGTTTCCATGGCGACGCGGACATTGTCGATTACGGCCCGCTTTTCCACCCCGTAAGAGGTTTCCATCTGTAAATTATTTAAAAACGGGAACAGGGAAGCCGCCAGCAGACCGAGAACTGCCGTTGCCATTAGCAGTTCCATAAGAGAAAATCCGGTGCTGTGATTAAATGCCTGTGCGGGCGAATCGCTGCGTTGCGCGGTGCTCGGAACATTTATATATGTACAGATATATGCCTTCGGTTCCTGCGTTCCGTGCGCCTTGTGTTTCATCCAGCACCGGCATTTAATCAGTATTTTCCTTGTTTTTTCTGTTTTCATCAGCGTTCCGCGGTAATGACGGCGTTAAGGGTCGTTGTTTTTCTTTGGAAAGGGTATGTATTTTCCCTGCTTTCCGTCAGCATGGGAGTCGCCCGAACGCTTATGATTTTGCCCGACAGATCTATTCCCGGACGCGGATACGGCATGTCGCCGACCGACCACGTAATTTTATACCTGTTCAGTACATTTTGGTTTAACGGGTTTCGGATTTCGACCAATTCCGCCGCCTGATGCGTTCCGACGGTCAATTCATCCGCCGCCGGATTTCGCCGGTAGAGATCGGACAAACGTTCGATCTCGTTTTGTATCGTCGGCACCGCCATGCTTTTCGAACGCGCCAGCGCGTCGAGGCCCACGGCCATCGTCATCAACTGTGCGGTCGCCAAAAGACCCACGGCCAAAATAAATACGGCGATCATCATTTCAATAAGGCTGAATCCGTCCGCCCGCTCCGAATACTTTTTTCGATGCATGCACTCCTCGCCTACTAAACGCATTTTTAAACTTATATCCAGGATGGTTCAGGCATCGCTGATTCCTGATAACTGACCACTACCGCCGTGAGGCGGCTCAATTCTTTTGAAACCGGATACGTCCGCCGGGCGCGACGATGATCGAATATGATCCGGTGTCTCCTTCAATTTTGTAAGTCCCGCTCGGCACGGCGTTTCCGCGAGGATAAAAACGCAATGGGGTTCGCGGCGAGGATACGATGCGTGAACCGCGATTTACAGATCGCACAGTTGTTTCCAGAGTGTTTCCGCTTATGGAATCCCGCCATATGAACCCGTATCCATCTTCATCGACTTCAAAAATAACGGGCGAATTTGATGAAATTGCGCGCATACGCCCCCAATGCAGTGAAGTTTCCAGCATGCGCGCGCTGCCCCAAAGCGACCACTGCTTTTGAACGCGCACAAAGCCGGGAATCGCAAAGGCGGATATAATCGCCACTATTGCAAGTACTATCAGAAGTTCGGGCAGGCTGAATCCCGCCGCGCCATGTTCAGGATTTTTACGTTGCTCCATACAATACCTAACGAACAGGCGCGTTTTTGGACGAAACTTTTTTTAGGAAAAATGTCTGTGCGGGATGAAAGTCGACATAGTAAGGCGGACAAATTGCATAATCAGTGGTTTGTCCGCTCTAATTATCCACCCACATTTCGCACTGGCCTATAACGGTGGAGATAGCGTCCTCATAACCTTCCGGCGGATATTTATACTTTTTCAGAAGTTTCCTGACCATGCGCCGCATACCGGCGCGGGCGGATTCTTTCTTCTGCCAGTCAATCGTGCGGTTTTTGCGGAGCATGTCGGTGAGTTCACGGGTCATAGCTATAAGCGTTTCGTTTTGATAAATGTCCTTAACGGCTTCAGGATGGGTCAGCGCGTCATAAAAAGCCAGTTCCTCATCGGTCAGGCCAAGCGAAGCGCCTACGGCTTTGGCTTCCGCCATGTCTTTCGCCGTTTTCATCAGTTCCGAGATAACTTCCTCATTTGTAATCATCCCGTTGATGTACGCTTTCATAGCGCGGGAGAGCATCTCGGAAAACTTTTCGGCTTTTACAAGATTTGTCCGGCGATACAGCGACACCTGCTCGGCAAGCAGCTTTCGCAAAATTTCGACGGCGATGTTCCTTTCCTTCATTTTAGAGATTTCTTCAAGAAATTTCGGGTCGAACAGCGAAAAGCCCGTATCAATATCAGAAAACAGGTTTATGACGCCTTCGCTTTTAATGCTCGCCTTCAGCAGTTCATTGATACGAACATTGATTTCCTTCAGCGACAACGTTTTCCCTTCGCCGGAAATACGGGTAAGAAGCGTCCGCACCGCTTCAAAATACGCGGCTTCAAACCGTTGTTCGTTATTCAAAATGGAACGGCATAGCGACAACGCCTGACGTAAAAGCAACGCTTCCTTTATGAACGTTTCTTTCAGATTTTGAATACCATATGGCGACTGCGGCGGTTCCGCGGCTAATTGATTGTCAAGCCAATCCGAGTTTTCATCCGATGAGCCGGAACGCTTTCTCTCTACCGTCGATACAGCCGACAGGAAATTCGCGCCGCCGCTGATGATCTTCGCTCGTGTAAGATCGGACGCGGATTTTTTCATAAATCCGGAATAATCAAAACCGTGCATCAGGTCGCGGCAGACCTCAAGCTTTTCAACGAATTTCGGCAAGGCTGTTTTGGTAATGTCAGTATCGCCGTAATTCTGTTTATCGCGGCGGGGGTAGTCGGTCATCCCCTGTTT
>Ga0082212_10013837_pt1 | contig 10073 bp, 7 predicted proteins | sample TergutNt197P3_FD_71548 | JGI IMG/M metagenome (GOLD analysis project Ga0082212, IMG submission 71548) | Neocapritermes taracua P3 segment gut microbial communities from Petit-Saut dam, French Guiana - Nt197 P3 | ecosystem: Host-associated > Arthropoda: Insects > Digestive system > Gut ... | reverse complement strand
AGCAAGAACGACCACATACCGGAAGTGATTGCTTCCTGTCCGAGTGAAGGTCCTACTACCGCCTCTTGGATGATGCGTGCGGGTGCGGGCAGTTTACCGGCTTTCAAAATGTTTGCCAAATCCTGCGCCTCTTCGATGGTCATACTTCCGCCGGAAATTGACGATTGTCCGCCTGCAATTTCTTGATTTACATTAGGATAAGAGTAAACATAACCGTCGAGTACAATGGCTATTTGTTTGCCGATGTTATCGCCGGTCATCTGTTTCCAAATACGCGCGCCTTCTACGTTCATCGACATAGATACATTCGGACTTCCGGTAACATGATCCACATCTTGACGGGCGTTGGTGATAACTTCTCCCGTTAAACGGGGGCTGCCGTCGCGGGTGGTGGCTTTGATAGCGACCAAATTGAGAACGTTCGAGCCTTTTTTATCGGGTTTTATTGTCCACATCAACTTCAAATTGCGTGGGAAAAGGTTGGAAACGGAGGCAAGCATGTTGTTAATGCGAGCGGTATCTTTAATCTGTGCATATCCTACTGTTGCCGAAGGATTTACCATCGTTTGTCCCTGTTCGTTGGTATAGACGGAGGGTTGCAGGTAAGCATAAAGCGGATTTTCTTTGGCATATTGTTCAAAGGAATATTCCGGTTTTGTTTCAACGGAATCAACTGCTTGTTCCAAAATGGAAGATTCATTTTCGAGCGACAACAGCGTTGTATCGGCTTCTAAAACGGGTTCTTCTTCTGTTACAACTATTTCCGGCGTAATTTCTTCGGCGGGCGTCAGTTCTTCTTCGGGCGTTGCATCTGCTTGGAGCGCATACATATCGCGCAATCTTCTGTTTGCCTCTTCAAAAGCGTTCAAAATTTCGGGGTCGGCAAAAGAGTAGGTTTCCCAAAACTCCAAACGTGCCGTTCCTTGTAACAGTTTTCTGACGCGCTCGGGGTCTTTCACACCGGGTAATTCAATCAAAATACGTCCGGGAGTTTGCAACTCCTGGATGTTGGGTTGCGCTACGCCGAAACGGTCGATACGAGAGCGTAAAATGTTGTAAGAAGTCGAAATAGCGCCATCGGTTTCGGTGCGGATAACTTTCAACACTTCTTCGTTGGTGGCGTTAAAAGGTATCTTATCCTTCAACTCCATAGTGCTGAAAATGCTTGCCAAACTTGCTTCGGGCGCAAGTTCCTGAAACGCTTTTCCAAACAGCGATACGAAATTTTCGTTACTGCTTTTTTGACGTATAACAGCCAAATCTATCGCTTTGTTGAAAGTGGTATCGGGGTTGTATCCCGACAAAGAACGAATAACGTCCACCACGCTTACTTCCATAATTACGTTCATCCCGCCGCGAAGGTCGAGACCGAGATTCAACTCGCGTTCTTTTACCTCTTTGTAGGAATATTTACGTAACCATAAAAAGTTGTAAATATTCTCATTTTCAATGGAGTCCAAATAACTCCGTTCTCTTGCTTTTACGATAGAATCTCTGAGAAAACTCTCTCTTCCGACATCTCCGTTAGCCATTTTTTTTGCTACATCCACCGCTTGCACGTCGTTAGCGTACTCTTTTACCTTCTTGTCGGCGCGAGAAGATACTAATGTAAATGAAAGTTGAAATAAACAAACTAACGCAAAAATGATAGCAAAAAACCTAATAATCCCTTTTTGTTGCATTTTAATTTACTATTTTATTAATTATATAATCTTATTTTTTAGGGGTGCAAAGATACGATTTTTTTTCAATAAAAAAATAAAAATTAAAATTGAGAGGTAGATTGCTTTCGTCATGCTAAACTTGTTTCAGCATCTTCTGATGATTGCGGGTCAAGCCCGCAATGACGCGAGGAAATCATGTTTATCATCTAAATCACCGTCAAAACTGTTAAAAATACCGAACCGCACGAACGTAAAAAGTGTAACTCTTAATGTACCCGGCTTGACCGCCATTACCGAAGTCATGCCCACATGCGTAAGCGTTAGCGTGCTTAACATCAGACGAACTCCAGTAACAGCCGTTAGTAAATCCTCCTATCAAATTTCTGTTTTCGTAAAGAATGTGTAGTTCATCTCTACTTGGTAAAAACCAATCATCATAGCCATTAAGTAGTAAATTATCACACAATGTAGCAGCATACAATCCATCTCCTTGTGCTTTTATTATCGTTGTTGTATTGCTTTGCCCCGTACCTATAGCTGTGTCGTAGGCTTCTGTATAAATATAACTACCATTCCACCATTTGATGTTTGTGCTTTGGTCTTCCGGCGCTGCTATAAATCCATGTTCTCCTGTTTCATCAATATACGCAATAATTCCTCCTTGATAATGGTCTCCAACTTTCAAGGGAGGTTCCTTAATAATAATCTCAACAAACACAGATTCTGTTTTTGCGTCTTTATTGTCTATGGCAACGGCTTTCAATGTATGTTTACCTATCGACAATGTACCGGCATCAAGGACGAAACTGTAAGGAATTTCTGTTTTGAAACCATATCCTACGTCATCAACATAGAATTGTACGCCGACAACATATCCGTCTTCATCTCCGGCGATAGCCGTAACCACAATCAGTTCATCGATAGTAAATTCTGCATTGTTTTGCGGGCTGATAATGCTGCAAGTAGGAGGCTTATTGGTATCTTTATCTTTACAACCAATTGAAAAAAACACACTGAACAGTAATAAAATAGGTACTGTTTTGAAAATTACTTTTATCATGATTTTAAATTTTATAATTCGGCTGCAAATGTACGACTTTTTATGAGACCGTAAGATAGTAGGACTCGTAAGACCGTAAGAATAAACAATAATTCTCCATTCTCAATTAAATTCATATCTTTGTAGCGGTTAAAATAAACATCAAAAATAATTATAATATGGTTAATTACAAAGAGTTAGGACTTGTCAACAGCAGGGATATTTTCCAAAAAGCGTTTCTTGGTAAATATGCGATACCGGCTTTTAATTTTAATAATATGGAGCAGATGCAGGCGATTGTGCAGGCGTGTGTCGAAAAACGGTCTCCGGTGATACTGCAAGTTTCGAGCGGTGCGCGCAAGTATGCCAATCAAACGTTGCTGCGTTATATGGCGCAGGGCGCAGTGGAATATGCCAAAGAGTTGGGATGTAACATTCCCATTGTTTTACATTTAGATCACGGCGATACTTTTGAACTGTGTAAAGATTGTATCGACATGGGTTTTTCGTCGGTGATGATTGACGGTTCGCATCATTCTTATGAGCAAAATATCGCATTAACCCGTCAAGTGGTAGAGTATGCGCATCGATATGATGTAACGGTAGAGGGCGAATTGGGCGTTTTGGCAGGCATCGAAGATGATGTTGTTGCAGAACACCATACTTATACGCAACCGGAAGAGGTTCAGGACTTTGTGGAAAAAACGGGCGTGGATTCATTAGCAATCTCCATCGGCACATCGCACGGCGCCAACAAATTCAAACCCGAACAATGTACCCGCAACGCCGCCGGATTTCTAGTCCCGCCGCCCTTGCGTTTCGACATTCTCGAAGAGATAGAAAAACGAATCCCCGGCTTTCCGATAGTGTTGCACGGGGCGTCTTCTGTTCCGCAAGAGCAGGTTGCCGTCATCAACCAATACGGCGGCGCACTGAAAGACGCCATCGGCATTCCCGAAGAACAGTTGCGCCAAGCCGCCGCCTCTGCTGTCTGTAAAATCAACATCGACTCCGACGGAAGGATTGCCATGACCGCTACCATCCGCGAAGTATTGGCGTTGAAACCGGCAGAGTTTGACCCGCGAAAATATCTCGGACCGGCACGCGACAACCTCAAACAACTCTATATGCACAAAGTAGAAAATGTATTGGGTAGCGCAGGAAGAGTTTAATATTGTACCTTTGCACCTTAAAAATTTATAAAAACAATGGGAAATCTTGTTGCCATAGTAGGACGCCCGAATGTGGGCAAATCAACGCTTTTTAATCGTTTAACAGGCATGCGCCAGGCTATTGTTGACCCCACCAGCGGCGTAACGCGCGACCGTCATTACGGCATTTCCGACTGGAACGGCATCGCCTTTTCGGTCATCGACACTGGCGGATATGTAGAAGGAAGCGACGACATTTTTGAAGAAGAAATCCGTAAACAGGCTGTTTTAGCCATCGAAGAAGCCGATATTATCCTTTTTATGGTGAACACCTCCGAAGGATTGAACGCCTTAGACGAAGACGTCGCCCATCTGTTGCGCCGCTCAAACAAACCCGTCTTTTTGGCTGCCAACAAAGTGGACGATGCGGTTCATCATATTCGCGTTTCGGAGTTTTACTCGTTAGGACTGGGCGAAATATATCCCATCTCCGCCATGAACGGACACGGCACCGGCGAACTGCTCGACGCCATGGTGCAACACATGAAACCCATCGAAGAAGAAACGCTCGAAAATATCCCCCGTATCGCCGTCGTAGGACGTCCTAACGTTGGAAAATCATCGCTGATAAACTCGCTGGTTGGCGTTGAAAGAAATATCGTAACGCCCATCGCCGGAACTACAAGGGATTCTATTTTAACACGTTACAAGTCGTTTGGATTTGATTTTTACTTGGTTGATACGGCAGGAATCCGTAAAAAAAGCAAAGTCAGGGAGAATATTGACTTTTATTCGGTGATGCGTTCCATCCGCGCCATCGAAAACGCCGATATTTGTATGCTGATGATTAGCGCCGAAGATGGCTTTGAGAGTCAAGACGCCAGCATCTTACAACTTATCGAAAAAAATCGCAAAGGACTTGTTGTAGTGGTAAATAAATGGGATGTAATCGAAAAAAATGCCAACACCCACCTCGCTTTCGAGGCGCAAATTCGGGAAAAGATGCAGCCATTTGTCGATGTTCCCATCATTTTTACCTCCGTTACCAAAAAACAACGCATCATCAAAACGCTGGAAGAGTGCCGCGATGTTTACAACCGAATGAAAACCCGCATCTCCACCTCAAAACTCAACGAAGAACTACTTCCCATCATCAAAGATACGCCCCCGCCCACCGTCAAAGGAAAACAGGTAAAGATAAAATATATCACCATGCTCCCCACTCCATTCCCCGCTTTTGTATTCTTCTGCAACCTCCCGCAATACGTCAGAGACCCTTATAAACGTTTCATTGAAAACAGATTACGTTCTATTTATGACTTCACCGGCGTACCGATACAGATTTATTTTAGGGAAAAGTAAACGTTCAATTACGAATTGAAATTAGAGGGTGTCTTAAAAGTGCTTTTTACTCCATTCGTCATTGCGGGATTGACCCGCAATCCCCTGATAAACAGCATTATTTTTTTAGGAGATTCCGGCTTTTGCCGGAATGACGGGGCTTTTGAGACAGCCTCTTTTTGTATTCAAATTAATCGATGCTATAGGCGTACAACCCCAAATCCTCAACCATAAAATTCAAAATACAACTCATTTTCTCCGCATTTTCGGATTCTATCTTTTTGAGGAAAACTTGGGCAGATTGGAAAAAATCATCGTTACGGACGGCGTCAAGCAGCAACAGATATCCCATGATGATGTTGGCTGCCATCTCTACCATTCTGCGTGCTAAAAAATCCCATACTTCTTCATTTTCAAACGATTGAGCGTGGGCTACTGCCTCTTGATATTTTTCGGTTAAGGTTATCAGACGTTTACGTAGCGGGTGAAATTTTTCCGGTATTTCGGTATTTTCGTACTCTTTGATGATATTGAGCAAGGCTCCACTGCCGACGCCGCGAATGGCGGCAACGACTTGTAACTGCGATGTGCCTTCGTAAATGGAGGTGATGCGGGCGTCTCTGTAAAGACGTTCTACCGGAAAATCTTTCATGTAACCCGTTCCACCGAAGACTTGAATGGCGTCGTAGGTAACTTGGTTGCAATATTCACTCGCCATGAATTTTAAGATGGGGGTGAGCATATCGGCTTTGCGGTTGCAGGCTTTTTGCTCGTCGCGTTCTTCTTTTTCCAACTTGCGCTCATGTGAAATGGCGTCGTATGATTTGTAAATGTCGATGGTACGTGCTGTTTCGTAAAGTAGCGAGCGTGCTGCTTCCGTTTTTGCCCGCATGAGGCTTAACATCTCATACACAGCGGGAAACTGAATGATCGGTTTTCCAAACTGTTCGCGCTCATGAGCATAATTCAACGCTTCGCGGTAGGCTGCTTCCGCTATTCCCACCGATTGAGCGCCTACGCCCAAACGTGCGCCGTTCATCAACGACATCACATATTTTATCAAACCCATTCTGCGGTCGCCCACCAAAACGGCAGGCGCATTGTCAAACACCAACTCGCAAGTAGGCGAGCCTTTGATGCCCAATTTATTCTCTATACGGCGTATTTTCACGGCGCGGTCGGCGCGGTCGTAGATGAAAAGCGACAAGCCGCGAGCGTCTCTGGTGCCTTCTTCCGAACGAGCCAGCACTAACGAAATATGAGCGTCTCCGTTGGTAATGAAACGTTTAACGCCATTTAATCGCCATTCGCCGTTTTCGTTTTGGGTGGCTTTCAGTTGAACAGCCTGCAAGTCGGAACCGGCGTCGGGTTCTGTTAAACTCATCGCCATGGTCTCTCCGTTGGCAACACGCGGCAGGAAAGCGGCTTTTTGTTCTTCGTTGGCGAACTCCAAAATGGTTTCGGCGCAATCCTGTAATCCCCAGATGTTGGAAAAACCGGCGTCGGCACGCGATACCATTTCCGCCGACATGACGTAGGGTACCAAACTAAAATTCAATCCGCCGTAGCAGCGTGGCAGGGCAAGTCCGAAAAGTCCTGCGTCCACCAATTTTTGGTAACTTTCGGCAGTTCCTTTGGCGTAGATTACTTCATTATTAATCAGTTGCGGACCTTCGTGGTCGTTGGCTTCGGCATAAGGCGCAAGGACGTCTCCGCAGATTTCGCCCACTATTTCCATTATTTTTTCATAACTGTCCATCGCATCCTCAAAATCAATAGGAGCGTAGTCGTAGTTATCTTTATCGGCATAATCACGCTCGCGCAAATCAACGATGCGCTTCATCGAAGGGTGATTGAGGTGGTGTTTCAAACACGGGTTGTCGGAATAATAATTTTCCATGATATTTCTGTTTTTTATTTACTGTTTTTACGATAATATAATAACATTTTCGGCAAAACGTCAGCGACGTCTCCGGTGATAACGTAGTCGGCAATGGCGTTGATGGGCGCGTCGGGGTCGGTGTTGATGGAGATAATCTTCGCCGATTGATCCATTCCAGCCCGATGTTGAACGGCGCCGGAGATGCCGCAGGCGATATAGAGTTTCGGGCGCACGGTAACGCCGGTTTGTCCTACCTGACGCTCGTGTGGCGCAAAACCGGCATCCACAGCGGCACGGGTAGCGCCTACTTCGGCTCCGATGGCTTCGGCAAATTCGTACAAAAGTTTGAAATTTTCCTTGCTTCCAACGCCGTAGCCGCCGGCAACGATGATTTGAGCCGCCTTGATGTTTATTTTTTGCTCTTCGATATGACGTTCAATGATTTTTACAACAAAATCGCTGTCGTTTACATACTTTGATATGTCTAAATGAACGACTTCGCCTTTGTAAGCGGCGTCGTGCGTCTCTTTTTTCATCACGCCTTCGCGCACTGTTGCCATTTGCGGACGGGTTTCGGGATTGACGATGGTGGCAATGATGTTACCGCCAAAGGCAGGACGAATTTGATACAACAGTTGCGGGTAGTTTTTTTCCGCTTTGGGGTCTTCGTAACTTCCAATTTCAAGCGAGGTGCAGTCGGCGGTCAATCCGCAACGCAACGCCGAAGCGACGCGGGGCGCCAAATCACGTCCTACGGAGGTGGCTCCGAAAAGCGCGATTTCGGGGTTTTGCTCTTGAAACAGTTTTATCACAATAGCCGAGTGCGGAAGGGCGCTGTATGGAAACAGACGGCTGTCGTCGGCAACGTGAATTTTATCTACGCCGTAAGGGAAGATGTCGGTTTCTATTCCATTGATACTGTGTCCAATAACAACGGCTTCTAATTTCGTTTTTAATTCTTCGGCGAGTTTACGACCTTTGCTGAGAAGTTCGAGGCTAACGTCTGCCACGTGTCCTTCTTCGGTTATCTCGCAATATACAAATATGTTATTCATTTGCTTTTGAATTAGTTACTTTATTTATTGTATTTTTTATGATTTCTTTCTTTGTGCAATTTGTGCAATTATTGTGCAATTACTGTGCAATTTGTGCAATTTGATAAAATGAGCCTGCTCCTTTCGCATCGCTACTTTGAAAGATAGACTTTTCTACTAAATCGTTCAATTCAGAACTTGCCGTATTTCTCGAACACTGATTTATTTTTTGGTATTCACTATTTGTGATTTTCCCTTTTTCCTTAGCGTACAATACTGCTTTTATTTGTCTTTCGGTTAGCCCTAACATTCCTAAATCAACGGTATTGTAAATATCTTTGCGGAAAGTAATCCAAAAATCGCTGCCTTTGTTTGTGATTACAGGCATTGGTAAGCCTGCTGACGTACATTGTTCTGTGATTTTTTCAATACCTCGTCCCCACGATTCTACATAGCCACAACGGAAAAAAGCATTGGCAATGTCAGGATTATAGGGGCGTGAGGAGTGTTCTTGCCACAAGTCTTCAACAGTCCAATCTTCGGGAAGTTGTCCTTCGTTCCAAATTTTTATTTTGTCGCCATAAACACGTATTTGAATGGGTGTGCAACCTGCGTAATCTTTGTGTGCAACGGCGTTCAAAAGCGCTTCACGTAAAGCATCTTCGGGATATTCGTACGTTTCAATACGCGATAACCCTTTGTAACTGACTATCGCTCGTGTATATTTTGTTAAAAGAAATTCCATTGTTTTTTCGACTTGCTCAAACAGATTTCCGTGAACAGTATCTTGAAATTGTAAATCACTTTCAGTGCGAAAAAAACCAATTTTGATATAAGCGCCTGTAACAAATTTTTCAGGATCAGGGTGAAAAAGTAGTAATGCAGCACGTTTCAAATATCCTTTTTCTATCAATTTTAAATTATTGAGTAATTGTTCGGGACTGTCGTTGTGACTTTTTACGTCAAGCCGCATACTCTCAATACCTTTTTCTTTAAAAAACTCAAACGTTTCTTGTTTCAGTTCCGAAATAGGAACATTCGGAATAGGCACACTATCCCATTTTTTTCCATATTTTTGAAGTAAAAATTTATCCAATGCCGCACCTTTTAGTTCCTGCTTGGTGCTACCACTACGATAATGGTATTCCCCTTTGTAATTTACAGGATTTGGTTGTGGCTCAACAATAATTTTGATATACTCGCCTTGCTCTGTTTCGTGCAAATTTACATCAACAACAATGCCCAAAATCGTGGTTATCTTGTTTGGCAAATCTTCCAACAGTTTTTTAGCGTGTTTTATGCCAACAACATTACCGTTATCATCTTTACCAATGTAAAGCGTACCGCCTTGTGCGTTAGCAAAACCGCATATCCATCGCAAAAACTCGTCTCTCCAAACAGACTTGTATTCAATATTTTGTGTTTCCGACATCTTACAAACTTTTATTTACCCAATAATTCGACTCTCCAGCAATTCCATAACCAACTGTTCTACATCGGCATCGGAATTGGATAAAACTTTGGAGTCTTTTTGTGTAAATACAACATTATCAATCTTTTTAACTTTTGTGGGCGAACCTGTTAAACCGAGCCATGCGTCGTCGGCATTGAGGTCGGCAACTGTCCATTCTTTAATATCAAGGTAAGGACGGGAGCCTCCCCCCAGCCCCCTCCGAAGGAGGGGGAGTTGGCTTTCGCACGTGCTGTTGCTTTCTTCGTGTAATTCGGTTTTGGTGCGTGCATGTTTATATTTCATGGTCAGTTTGGCGTTGCGCGGACGGCAGTCGGGCGCTGAACTGTGTACGGTAATCATCACGGGCAATTTTGCCTGAACGACCTCTACGCCGCGTTCTAAACGCCGTTTTATGGTAACTGTTTCACGGTTTATATCCACCAACTCTTCGGCGTATGTGATTTGCGGCATATTCAACTTTTCGGCTGTTTGCGGTCCAACTTGCGCTG
>Ga0082212_10013836_pt1 | contig 10073 bp, 9 predicted proteins | sample TergutNt197P3_FD_71548 | JGI IMG/M metagenome (GOLD analysis project Ga0082212, IMG submission 71548) | Neocapritermes taracua P3 segment gut microbial communities from Petit-Saut dam, French Guiana - Nt197 P3 | ecosystem: Host-associated > Arthropoda: Insects > Digestive system > Gut ... | reverse complement strand
GCCGCCTATTACCGGCGCCATTACGGGGGCTACGGTAAAGATTGTTGCGACGTGCGACATAATGCGCTGCGCGGCGGCGCCTTCGAACAGGTCGCGCACCACGGCGCGCCCGATAATCATTCCCGCCCCGGCTGTCGCCCCCTGCACGGCGCGAAAAAACATTAAAAGCTCGACACTGTTTGAGAAAGCACAGCCAAGTGAGGCGGCCAGAAAAAATCCCATGGAAATCAATACCGGCTTTCTGCGTCCATACGCGTCCGAGATCGCTCCATGCCATAGGGACATGACGGCGAAGAAGAACAGAAACGCCGTCATAGTCTGCTGAACTTTGGCGGTCGGGGCGTTCAGGTTCTCCGAAATTGCCGGGATCGACGGCAGGTATGTATCGATTGAAAACGGCCCTACCCAGGAAAGCGCGGCAAGGACAAAAGTCAGGCCGGCGATGGAAAACCCTTTGGGCAGCCGATGTTCCGTATTTGCCGTTGAAACAGAACCGGGTGAAGTTGCGGACATAAAATAATTCCTGATTATGCATTTTGGCGCTGCCGGAAAAAATTTTACATCCTGTAAAATTTTTTCCGGCAGTGCCTGATTTTAACGAAATATCCTGGCTTGCCGATAAAAACTTGAAATAATACCATATGAATATATGCCGCCGTAGTAAATCTCTCGGTAGAAAGCTGGCGTCCGGCCGCAGTCTCTGATAACATGATTTTTTATTTTTGATGGTTTAAAGCCTGTGCCGAAAAACAAAATTGAAAAGAAAGTCTGGATTCAGGCGTCCGCTGAAATCGTCTTTCAGGCTCTGACAAAAGCCGGCGCGCTGGAGCAATGGTTCTGCGACAAGGCGTCGTCGAATCCGCGCGCTGAAGGCGAGATCGTTGCCCAGTGGAACGACGGAAAAACCAGGCGAAAAGGGCGCGCGATTTTCACGCGATTCGAACCTTCAAGCGGACTGACTCTGCGCTGGGTGAATGACGGGCGCGACGACGACTCTGAGGCCGCGCATACGTTAAGTTACGAAATTCATCAAAGATCCGGCATGACGGAACTTATTATGACCGATAGCGATGAAATAGAGATGGATGAAGAAACTTTAGATTTTCTGGCACAAGGGTGGAATTCAGTTCTGCTGGAATTAAAAGATTATTGCGAGCACAAAGATCGCGCCGCTAAAAAGAAACGTTAAACGGAGCCTCCACAAATTAATATTATTAATATTATTCCGCTATTCATATTCAATAAACCGCATAGGGAAAAACAAATACTCTGCCCGTACGCCCTATGTATTTAAAAAAGTTTGCTTTCCTGAATCTTAATATGTTAAGATTTCGTTTTCTTTTGTAGAAAAAATACCTTAATTTCAGCAGCATTTATTTGGAGGAGTTTACAATGCGTAAAGTCCCTTTCGGGGAATCATTACGGATTATTGCCCAAGGTTCAAAAAACTGGATAGCCGGCAGGCCGATAGTTGTTTCCTTTGAAGTAACCAATTCCTGTACATGCTATTGCAGGCATTGCGATCATGGCGGTCCCGTGGATATGTCGAAAGACCTTAAGCCCGCTGCGTACAGAGAATATATGGATGTATTGCGGCCGGTAGTCGTGCAGGTTTCCGGTGGCGAACCTTTGATGCGTCCGGATCTCGAAGAAATTGTGAAAAATATAAAGTCGCCTTCCGGGCTTCCTTATCTTATTCTTGTTTCCAATTGGTCGTCAATGACAGTGGAACGATACGAAAAATTACGTGAAGCGGGCGTTGATGAATTCTGCGTCAGCCTTGATTTCCCCGACGCGGAACGTCACGACGATTTCCGCGGCCTCCCGGGCCATTTCGAATACCTGGAGAAGATTATTCCCGCGGCGTCCGCTTTAGGCTACGACGATATTGTCATGAACAACTGCATAACTTCATGGAATATTGAGGAAATCAACGCCAACGCCAGCAAGGCCGAAGAATGGGGCGTAAACATCAATTTCAGCGCCTATTCGCCGCGACGCGTCAATTGCCGCGATTATTTTCCCGAAACGCCGGAGAAACTGGCGGCTCTTGACCGGGAACTGGAAAAACTCAAAAAGAGAATGGACAGCTCCCACTGGATAACAACCAATAACACCACTTTAGACGCGACGCGCGAATATTTTTATAAAGGCGGCGCGCCCAACTGCAAAGCCGGCCTGCGCTGGCTTGTCGTTACAAATGACGGCGCTCTCAGGCCCTGCTCAATGCAGTTCAATCGTTACGGCCTGCACGAACAGCAGAAAATGGTCAAGGAATTTACCGAAAAAAACACCTGCGACGAATGCTACGTTTCGATTCGTTCATATCTGGACAAGTCCTATACCCAGCTTCTGACGGAAAACGTCGCGGAATTTTTCTCTTTCAAAACGAAGGATTCAAAAGCCGCGTAAAGGAAATGCTGTGAAAAGGCTGATAGCTGGAATTCTGGTCTGTTTGTGCCTGGCGTCTTTCGCGTCGGCAAATGAAGCGGGAGACCGCGTTGTGCGCGCGGCCATAGCGCTCAAGGAAATCATGGACGCTCCGGACGGCGGAGTGCCGCAGGACTTGATCGATAAAAGCGTTTGCGTCGCCGTCATCCCCAGCATGAAAAAAGGCGGTTTCTTTTTCGGGGCTAATTACGGCCGCGGACTTATGTCCTGCCGCCTTGAAAACGGCGAGGGCGAATGGAGCGCGCCTTCAATGTTCCGTCTCGAAGGCGGAAGTTTCGGACTCCAGATCGGCGCACAAGCCGTTGATCTCGTTTTGGTGATAATGAATCTTAGAGGGCTGGAAAGCCTGCTTGACAGTAAATTTACGCTTGGCGGCGACGCTTCGGTCGCCGCCGGCCCGGTCGGCCGGACGGCATCCGCGGAAACAGACGCCTGGATGTCGGCAAAAATTCTTGCATATTCCCGCGCAAGAGGGCTTTTCGGCGGATTGACAATCAAAGGCGGTACCATCCGTCCAGACAAAAACGCCAACCTCGATCTTTACAGACAACCGATGAATCCGCACATCCTGTTGATGGAAAAAACCAGCCCCATTCCGAAAGACGCGCAGATTTTTCTTGACGAATTAAACAGAATCAGCCCGAAAAAACTGTAGGGGCGGTTTGATAACCGCCCAGCCCAGATTATCTATCCGGGCTAGAGGTTCCCGTCAAACAGATTGATTTTCGCGCGGCGGCAGAGACGCGCGAATTCCGACACGGGAAAACCAACAATATTGAAGTAACACCCTTCGACGCGGTTGATGAAAAGCGACGCGAATCCCTGAATTCCGTAAGCGCCCGCCTTGTCGCGGTATTCCTCCGTATTTAGATACCAATCTATATCGCCATCAGACATGCGGTGGAAATAAACGCCTGAGCATGTTACCGAAGAATAAACACGCCGTGGTTCATCGGCGGTTATAAGGCATAACCCGGTCAATACTTCATGCCTGCGCCCGCTGAGTCTGCGCAGCATGTTTTTGGCTTCAGTGCGGTCGGAAGGCTTTCCGAGAACCGCGTCCTTTACAACTACAATCGTATCCGCGGCGATAATCCGGCTGTTTGGATGACACGCTGCGACCGCCGACGCTTTAAGCCTTGCGACGCGCCTGACATAAACAGAGGGGGATTCAGACTTTTTTTGCAACGGCTCGGGATCACGGCAGGGATCGGCTTTAAACCGCAATCCCAATTGCCGGAGGATTTCACTCCGGCGCGGGGAAGCGGAAGCCAGTATCCAGTCCATAACCTAAAACTGGTAGCGCAGGGCAAATTGCATCTTGCGCGGATTCCCAACCGTTGAATTGAGGCGTCCAAATTCCGGCGAATTCATATTTGTATTCGGCAAACCAAAATTTGTGTTGTTGAAAATATTGTATGCTTCCAGTCTTATCTGAAACGCCTGGTTTTGCCGCAACCGAAAGCTCTTGTGCATGGCAACGTCCAGGTTGAAATATTTCGGGCCGGAAAAGGCATTTCTTCCTGATGTTCCCTGACTGCCCGCTTCCGGATATTTAAACTGCTGCGCGGCGTTCGGGTCTATCCAGTAAATCGCGCCGGTATAGCGGTCCTGATAATACTCGCCGATTTTTGCGCCGCTGGTGCGTTCAAGGTCAGCGCGGCTGTAAACTCCGGAGTATTGGGTTTCCATGCCGGAATCTATGCTGAACCGCGCGCCGCTTTCATACGTCCATAGCGCGCTTGCATTCCAGCCGGCGAGCAGTGCGTTTACCCATCCGGGTTGATCCGTTTCATCGTAGATGTCCCGCCCAAACGGGAAAGCGTAGCGCCATGCCAGGTTTAGCACGTGCGCCCTGTGGAAGTCGCTGTAGCCTTTTGCCGACGCGGTATTGAAGCTGTCCAGGTTGGCCATATACTGTGACCCGGACGCTGAAAACGTGTCTTTGGATTTGCTCCAGGTATAAAAAGCCCTGAAACTGTAATTCGCGCCGTTTTTGCGGACGCCCGCGCGCAAAGCTTCATACCACGATTCAGCGGCGTTTGTTCCATAATAGAAGCGATCAAACTGCGGAAAGTTACGTATATAGGAATCAGGGAATCCCGCCGCTGTCATACGTTCGTGATGTTCAAGGTCGAGGATGTCGGCGGCGGCACCCATCTGTCCGCTGTTGAAATTGTATCCGCTCAGCGCTTCAAAAGCCTCGTTTGGCGTTCCAAAAACTTTGACTATTACGTTGTCCGCGGAAACAGGCGTTCCATTAGCGCGGTATTGTTGAAGTTCGTTGAATGAATACTTAAAGTCGTCGGTAATCTTTGTCTGGTTCAGGTTGATATACTGAAACAGGTCAGTGCCTTTGGCGCGCGTATAACCGATTTCCCAAAGCACCCTTGCCCATCGACGTTCCAGGGTCGCGTGCATTTGCTGGACACGCGGCGTTTTCAGACCATGGTCTAAAACAGCGATTGATTGCGACCGCGTCGCCTCGGGCTGTAAAGCAAGCAACGAAGGCGGAGTAACGGAAAAACCGTCGCTCCACCGGATATCCGTTCCGTCGGCGTTCGGAAATTCCGTGACTTTATAATCAAAACCGTAACTCGCCTGGTCGATGAAGTTAGTGACGCCGCTGTTTATGCGGTCATAGTAGATTCCGTAAGCGGCGCGGACAACGGTCGATCCGGTTCCATATACGTCCCAGGCGAAGCCGGCGCGCGGCGCGAAGTTCAACTTGTCGCTTTTTGACCAGCTTCCGCCCGGCTTTATCTTAAAGTCGGAGATATTGGCGTTCGCGTTGACCGCGGACGCCTGTTCCAGCGCGCTCTGATAACCGTTCGATTCTTTCGGCAATGTGAAAAGCTCGTAGCGAAGACCCAGATTCAGAGTAATGTTCGGTTTTATTTTCCAGTCGTCCTGAATAAAGCCGCTTAACGACCAGGTTGCGAAATTACGCTCTCGCTTCGATCCGGCCGGGAGCATTCCCGAAAGATTTGAACCCGAATAAAACGTTTGGTTCACGCTTTCAATCCGCCCAAGCAGATTGTTGTAAAGATTTTCAAACATATCTCGGTCGGCGGCGGAAATTTCCACCTGTTCAGACGGGCCGATGTCCGGAATATTGCCGTTGGAATTGCCAAAAGTTATGGTTGGATACGCACCGGCGTAATCAGTGCTGCCAAACACGTGCCTGCGCACCGAAGCGCCGTATTTAAATGCATGAACGTTTCTGGAATGCGAGAATACGTCGGAAACCTCGAGCGATTGATTGCGGTAGGATCTTGGAAAAGCCGCGCTCCGGGGATTGAACCAAAGGTTGGAGTGAAACATCGGCTGGGTTGAACGGTCAGGACGTTCGTTATCAACGGATGTGCGGGCGTAGCCCACGCGCAGCTCGTTAATCATTGTCGGGTTCAGCGCATAGTCTGAACCGAACGCGGCGCTGTAATCCCCGGTTTTGTAATAGCCGTAATCAAGACCCGGATAAGCGGCTTCGGCGCCATTCTGCGCATCTGTCGCGTTTGTACGGTCCCATCCGAACCGGAAAAACATCTGATGCTTTGGATTAAGGCTGTAATCGGCACGGGCGTCAACCCGGTCGTGATAATAATGCATATCGTTGTAAAATTCGTATCCGGCCGTATTCAGCCTGTCGCCAATGTAAAAGTTATTTGAATGCGGCATCAGGTTTATCGCGCTGTACACGTCCGGATCGATGCCGATTCCTCGCGGATCGCGCGAAGCTATGTTAAACGACTTTACGGTTGTTGAGTTGCGGATAGTATCGTCGGGCGTATACCAGCGGAACTCGCCGTCACGGGCTTCGTCGGTAAGCACCAGCCGGTTGCGGTAAACCTGCTGTTCCGTACGGTTCCCTTCATAGCTTCCAAAAATCGCGGTTTTGTCATTCAACTTTCCGGAGATGACGCCGCCGAAAAGATTCCGCATGTATTCGGGCCGGTCTATACGGTTGAAGTTGTTGAAATATTCGTTGGCGTCAAGATGATGAATGTTGAAATAGTTAAACAAATTGCCGTTCCAGTTTGACGCGCCGCGCCGTGAAGTCAGAACGACCTGCGCCCCGCCGGCGCCGCCGTATTCGGCGCTTGCGTTTGACGTGATGACCTGAACGCTTGATACGGCGTCTATATTAACCGGCATCATGGAACGGCCGATGCCTGGGGAAACAGGGTCCGTCATCGTCAAACCATCGCGCGTCAGGGCGTTCATGCCCGGCTGGATTCCGTTTACGGCGGAAATGCTTTCCGCGCCGCCGCTTATCTGCACTCCTGGCTGGAAAATCGTGAGTCCTAGCGGATTTCGGTCAAACAACGGATAATTCTCAAGGTCGCGCTGTGAAAAAGCGTCGCCGAGGTCGGAATCAAGCAGCCTGGGACGATCCACAGGGCCGATTTCATTATCTATTGCCGAAACTTCGAAGCTAATGTTGTCGGTAAAGCCGCCGGGAACGAATAGGTGAATGTTCCGGTGGACTACATCCCTGAAGCCCGCCGCTTTTGCGGTGACCGTATATATTCCGGGCTGTAATACCATGAAGCGGTAATAACCGTCGCTGTCGCTGACGGTTTCGATGCGCTGTCCCGTACTTTCCTCGACGGCGGCCAGGTTGATACCCGGCAATGGATTGCCTGAAGGATCCCACACAATTCCTTCCAGATGAATGGAACCCGTTTGCGCCATGAGCGGCGCGCAAACGACTGCCGCCATAATGACTGCTGTGATTGAAACAAAAACGACTCGGAAATAGGACACCACGCACCTCCATATTAAAGACAAAAGTATTATTTTACATTAAGATTGCTTGTTGTTAAATAGTAACCGGGCTAATCATTTGGAAGCGACTGTCGCCTTTTCAAGGAGCGCGATATCGGTGGCGCCCGAGCGCTTGGCTATATCCATCAATACAAATACATCGCCGTATGGAAGCGCGCTGTCGCCGCGTATGAAGAGATTCTTTACCGCCCGGGACTGGAAAACTTCACGCAGCGTGCTTTCGAGTTCCTGAAGCGTAACGACCTTTTGGTTAAGGCGGACGGTATGATCCAGTTCCATATCCACGATGATGGAATCGGACTTTACGTTTTGCGGCGGAGCCGACGTCGCGGGCTGGGGAACCCTGACGGGATGATCGTACTGTTTCAATGGGGCGGCGACCATGAAAATGATCAGCAACACCAGTAAGATATCAATATACGGCGTGATATTGATGTTGGACTGTATCCCCTTGTTACCGCCTACGCTCATTCCCATGATTAAATATGTTCCCCACCTGTTTTGGCAAACTCCGAAAACCCCGAACTCTGCGTTACGCTCCCTCGACAGGGCGCGATTTATCGCGCCCCTACATCTACAAAAGATGAAAACCTATTTCAATATCGGCTTCATAATCTATAGGCGCGCCGTTGCGTGTCGCGGGCTGGAAACGCCACTTGTTCATAATCGTATGAATGGCGGCTTCATCCAAACCATATCCCAATCCGCGTACCACCCTTATGCTGTCGATTGTGCCATCCTTGCGTACGATGCCCCTTAGAACGACGACACCTTCCGTTCTTGCTTTTCGCGCCTCTTCCGTGTAATCCGGCTTTGGATTGGAAAGCACTTTAGGCAGCCGGATACTCCCGGTTACGCCCGTGCCCACGCCCGTACCGATACCGCCGCCGGAACCGCCGCCCATGCCTCCGCCGCTTCCGGGACCCACGCCGGCGCCCGTGCCGGAACCTATGCCGGTTCCGCGGCCCGTGCCTATGCCGCCGCCGCTTCCCGGCCCGGATGACATGGAATAATTCGGCGGCGCGGAAATGTCGCCGATAGGCAGAGACAGATTGCGGGGAAGCTGAATGGGCATCTCAATACTTGGCGCCTGCGCGAATAAATCTTCCGCGGACATAAGCGGCTGCGGATTCGTCGGATCGGGAGCGACCATCTGCACCGGTGTCATTTCCGGCAGTTCTCCGGTCGCGGGAGGTTCGGGATCGTTCTTGCCGCCTCCGCCGCCTCCGCCGCCCTCCCTGCCGTCGCCCTCGATGTCGATGTCAAACGGAAGAAAAATCGGAGTGTTCACAAATACGACTTCATCCGGGTTGAATGCCTGTCTCGAAGATATCCCTTTGGCTACAAAGAAAATCAGAAAAATAAAAGCGGCGTGCAGAAAAACTGAAATCATGCCCGCTTCCATTTTTCGCGTGCGCCCGCTGGCGCGATCAGCCAGCAGTTCTTCCTGGTTCGAAAAAACGGAGGGGATGAAGCCCAAATTACCAAAGCCGGTAAATATGGAGATAAAAAACTGTTTCCAGAACGAGGCGTCGGAAAATGTTTTCCATAAAGAAGGTTCTTCCTCCACCGCGTATTGGAAAAGCGGTTCCCGCGGCTTCAGCCTGGAATGTCCGATTTGGGTTTTATCTTTTCCTTCTTCCTGCATTACCTTATTCCCATTATTCAATTCGTTGCGTTTTTTACCGAACGGTTTCAGTATCCGGTTTCAATTTTATATAATAACAGGCAAACCGTCCGTTCGGTTACAACGATTATTTTACTCCAAAACAGGTTCCCGCGTTCCAATATATATTTCAACCCCTGAAAATAGACGCAAACACCGCACTGCAGGTTCATTTGCAGGTATGGTTCGCGAACCGCCCAATATTGCGCGGCCGCAACAGAAACCACATGAAATATTCAGGTATAACGATAAGCGCATGATATTATGACTGCCATGACGGACGAATAAAAAAGAGCCGGCCGGCAAAGGAGAGAAGCAATGTCAGGGCAGAGTACGTTAACTTACGAAGGAATCCTTGAAATGTTCCGGGAAACCCGCCAACAGATGCAGGAAACCGACCGAAAAATAGACCGATTATTTGCGGAAGCCGATCGGCGCATGCAGGAAACCAACCGGCAGATGCAGGAAACCGACAAAAAAATTTCGGCTCTCGGCTCGCGCATCGGGGAAATTATCGAAAGCATGGTTAAGGGAGACATTGTTGCCAAATTTCAGGCTCTGGGATACGAGGTTACCGAATGCAGCCGGAACAAATTTTTCGAATACAAGAAGCTAGGAATCCGCGGCGAGATTGACCTGTTTCTGGACGACGGCGAGATTGCCGTTCTTATTGAAGTCAAAACCCATTTGGAAACGGCTGATGTACGAAACCATATTGAACGTCTGGAAAAATACCGGCGATGTACCGATGCAAAGGGCCCCAATAAAAGACGTTTTATCGGAGCGGTTGCCGGAGCCGTCGCCACTGACGAAGCCGTAAAATTTGCGCAGGAAAACGGATTGTATGCCATCGTCCAATCCGGCAAGGCCGTCGAAATCGTTGCGCCGCCTGATGGATTCCGGGCTAAGGAATGGTAAACGTATTTCAAATGGCGACCTCCGTAAACCCCGAACTCTGCGTTACGCTCCCTCGACAAAATGCTCATTTACCTTGGTTGGGCGCGATAAATCGCGCCCCTACAGCTTTTGTCTCGGTCGCAAGCCTTGATTTCGGGGTTTGCGGAGGTCGCCTCAAGATCGGCAGTTGTTTCATTTATCCGGCAATCTTATTTTTCCTTTTCGCGTTTGCGCCGGCTTGCAAGCTTACCGTCCCTATGCCTGCCGCAGG
>Ga0082212_10013835_pt1 | contig 10073 bp, 6 predicted proteins | sample TergutNt197P3_FD_71548 | JGI IMG/M metagenome (GOLD analysis project Ga0082212, IMG submission 71548) | Neocapritermes taracua P3 segment gut microbial communities from Petit-Saut dam, French Guiana - Nt197 P3 | ecosystem: Host-associated > Arthropoda: Insects > Digestive system > Gut ... | reverse complement strand
AATAAAAGGTTTTGACGTGTAAACACGTCATTGTGGGGTTTTAGACCTTGTGTTAAATATTGTCAAGGTGGAGGCCTTGATGAGCGTCCATGATGAAAACATACGCTGCTCCATAAAGGAATACCGGCGGCGCAAGGGCCTGTCGCAGGATGAACTGGCGCGGATCGCGGGCATCAGGCGACAGGCGGTTTATGATATGGAATCCGGGCGTTACCTGCCTAATACCGCCGTGGCCCTCCGGCTGGCCCGCGCTCTCGGCTGCACCGTGGAAAGGCTTTTTACCGAAGACCCGCCGGCGGAATTGGAAAAAATCCACCTGCTGAACGAGGCCGAAGCGACGTCCAGATTGTCCCTGGCGCGGGTACGGGAAAAACTGGTCGGGATCTCCCTTCCGGAAACCTCCGCTCCCTCTTTCAGGCTGGAGACCTCGGACGCCATTCTCCTGGCGGACAAAAGCATTGATTGCATGATTCCGCGCGCGCAATTGGCCGGAACCGTCCTGGTCCTGGGGTGCGATCCGGCCTTGAGCGTATTGGGCGGCCTGATAAGCCGCCTGACCCCCGGAATCCGCGCCCATAGCGTTTTCACCTCCAGCCGCCGCGCCCTCCTCTCCGTGAACGCGGGCAACGCGCATGTCGCGGGGATCCACTACCATGGATCCAGCCCCACGGAAGGCAACCTGGAAGCCGTCCGTTCAATATTGCCGGACCTGGACTGCCTGGTGGTCGCCTTTGCCGCGCAGGAGGAAGGGGTTATGGTGGCCCCGGGGAACCCTCTGGCTATCCGCACGCTGGAAGACCTCGCCAATGGAAAAACGCGCCTGGCGAACCGCGAGGAAGGGGCCGCCCTGAGAAAATTGCTGGATACGCAGCTTGCGCGGCAGGGCATTCCGGCATCCGCGGTCAGGGGCTATGCGGAAGAAGTGCATTCCCACAGCGAAGGGGGCATGCGGGTAGCCGGCGGGAACGCCGACGCGGCCCTGGGGATGCGGGTGGTCGCGAAATTTTTTGGGCTGGATTTCGTGCCGCTGGCCGTCACCCGTTGCGATCTGGTCATCCCCTCGGACTTGCTCGACCATCCCGGCGTTACGCTGCTTTTGGAAGTATTGCAGTCGTCGGGACTAAGAAAGGAACTGGCTTCGCTGCCCGGTTACGACCCCTCTGAGACCGGAAAAACCATCCGCTGCCCGGGATAGGCGTTTTTGACAATTCTCCCGGAAGAATCTATGCTCAAAATCTCGGGAGGTCAGGCGCGCACGGGCCGCAGATGTGCCAACCATGAAAAAAATGCTTAAAATCTGCCTGGCCTTGACCATGGGTCTGGGGCTCCTGTGGCCGGACATTCCGGCCGTCGCCTCTGGAGAACGGCAACGCCTGGTGTTTTTGCAGGACACGGACCAGGAGTTTGAAGTATATAAAATCCGGGGGCGCGAAAACGGCCCCACGGTGATGATCCTTGGCGGCATCCACGGTGATGAGCCCGGAGCCTTTCTTTCCGCCGATCTGCACACCAATCTCTCCGTGAAGCGCGGAAACCTCATCGTGGCCCCCAGGGTGAATTCCCGTTCCATCATCCACAACCAGCGCGGCTATGGCGGGGACATGAACCGCAAGTTCGCGCCGGATCAAGGCGCTGACCCTGAATACCGGGTCATCGCCATCCTCAAAAGCCTGATGGCCGAAAGCGACGCCCTGATCACCCTGCATGACGGATCCGGATTTTATAGCCCGGAATGGAAGGATAACCTCTCCAACCCAAGGCGTTACGGCCAGTCCATCATCACCGACGCCGCCGTTTATGATTACGAAGGCAGAGAGATCCGCCTTCAGGAAAATGCGGAAAAAGCCTTGCGAAAGGTGAACCTGGAAATAGGCAACCCGCGCTATAAATTCACCTATTTCAACATGGACACGGGCAACGAAAATTCTCCCCACCGGGAGCACCGCCTGTCCGCCACCTATTTTGCCCTGACCCGGCTGGGCATACCGGCCTTCTGCATCGAAATTTCCAAGAATCTTCCCTCCCTGGAGATGAAAATCTATCAGCATCACCTGGCGCTCAACGCCCTGCTGGAAAGCCTGGGGGTGATCCCGGAAGAGCGAGTGCTGGATCTGCCCTCTCCCCGCTTCAGCCACCTGGTCATACTGGTGAATGAAAAGCTGCCCCTGGCCCTGACCGCCGGACAGACCCTGGCTGTCGCCCCCGGCGAAACCCTGCGTCTGCTCCATGTGGCCGCCAATTTCGCGCACGGGCTGTCCGTGGACGTGGAGGACGTAGGGGGTTTGAACGACCTTAACCGCCCGCTGATCCTGAACCGGGATTCAGATATCCTGGTGCGCAAGGATCACGAAATCCTGGGACGGGTACACATCGCCATGCTGCCGGAGGCGGATTCCCCCAAGGTGCTGGGCAAGGCCGCTCCCTGGACCGAGGACGTCCCCATCCCTTACAGCCTGGAGCAGCTCGCCGGCACACAGATCCTGGCGGAATTGGAGGCCAGGGAGAGCGCGCTTCCAGAGCGCGCCCCGGCTGAAATTACTCCGGAAACACCGGCGCTTCCCCCCGTAAAGGCAGAGACGGACCCGCCCGTGGTCACCGGTTTTCTGGTGGAACTGAACGGTCTCCCCCTAGTCGTCAAACCCGGCGAAGAGTTGGTCGTGCCGCCTGGCGCCCGGGTCCTCCTGGTGGACATACAAAGCTCCGCTCCCTTGCCGCCGCGGACGGTTATGAACCTGCGCGGCTATATCGCCCCGCGCAATGCCCGGTTCAATACCGGCGAAGACCGGGGCGGCCTGGTGGACACGGCCAAAGACCTTTTACCGGCCTTCTCGGAAAACAAGGATGGCGAAATTTACCGTCTGAACGCGGAATTGGGCAAAAAAATCCTAGGATCCTGCTCCATAAGGCTCAGCCAGCCCACCCTGGCCTCCGTGACCGTGCGCATCGCTGGAGAAACCCGTATTTTACCCTTGGGCAGCCGCACCGCAATCGCGCCCGGGACTCCGGTAGAACTCCTGGAGGTCGCCGTAAGCGGCGGGCAAACCCTGGCCAGGCCGCGTTTCACCTTGGCCGGCCGCCCCTTGCCGGCTGACCTGCCCCAAACCTTGATTATGCGGGATATTGCCATCAACCTGGCCATCTTCGACGATGAACTCCTCACCGGCAAAGTTACCTGGGTTCCTCAAACTCCCTGAAGGACAAATCCGGATGCCTGTTCATGAAAGTTCTTTATTTTAGCCAAAAATATGTGTAGGAAAAGTTGCGGTCTTTTCAAGCGAATATCCAGGAGATCAAGATGACTGAGGCCCAGGAAGGCGAGATACTGCGGAAAGAAGGCGACACCGGACTCGCCGCTCAAAGCGGCGGGGAACATGGCGAACCGGAACAGGTTGCCCCCGCGCCCCCCAGCCCCGACGATGACGCCAGTTTCGCCGATATGCTGGCCCGGCAGGAAGAAGCCTCGGCAGCTCCCCGCCTGGAACCCGGCCAGAGGGTAAAGGCCACGGTGGTGGCCGTCACCAGCGATACGGTTTTTGTAAGCACCGGGAGCAAGGTGGACGGCATCGTGGAGAAGGCCGAGCTGGAACATGACGGCATAAACTGCGCGGTGGGCGATGTGCTGGATCTGTATGTGGCCCACGTCTCACCCCAGGAGGTGCGCCTGTCCAGGGTTCTGCGCGGGGCCGGCGGCCTGGAGGCCCTGGAGGATGCCAAAAACGGCGGTCTGCCGGTGGAAGGCAAGGTACTGGCCGCGGTCAAGGGCGGATTTTCCGTGGAAATAATGCGCCGCCGCGCCTTTTGCCCGGCCAGCCAGATGGACCTGCGGCCGGCGGATAACCCGGACCTCCACCTGGGTAAAGTTTACCAGTTCCGCATCACCCGCATGGAACAAAACGGCCGCAACCTGGTGCTTTCCCGCCGTAGCTTGCTGGAAGCCGAGCATGCGGAAAACCTGCAAACCTTTCTGGACCGGATTCAAGAAGGAGAGGTTCTGGAAGGAACGGTACGCCGCCTCACCCCCTTTGGCGCCTTTGTGGAACTGGCTCCCGGAGTGGAAGGTCTGGCGCATGTTTCAGAGCTTTCCTGGTCAAAACTGACCTCCCCGGATGAAGCGCTGGCCGTCGGGCAGAATGTGCGCGCCAAATTGCTGGGCATAGCCAAAGAAGACAAAGGGACGAGAATCTCCCTGTCCCTGCGCCAAGTCAGCGAAGATCCCTGGAACAGCGCCGGAGATAGACTACGCGCCGGGGATATGGTCAACGCCCGGGTAACCCGCCTGGTCGAGTTCGGAGCCTTTACCGAGATCCTGCCGGGGATCGAAGGACTGATCCACCTTTCGGAACTCTCTTGGGAAAAACGCGTGGCCAAGGCCCAGGATGTGCTTGCCGTAGGCGAAGAAGTTCTCGTCAAAATTAAAGAAGTGGACCTGGAGAAACGCCGTATATCCTTAAGCCTGCGCGATGCCGCCGGCGACCCCTGGGGCACGGCGGCCGAAGATTTCGCGGTGGACAGCCTGCACAACGGACGCCTGGAAAAACATTCCAAATTCGGCCTGTTCATTAACCTTGCTCCCGGCATAACCGGGCTTATGCCCAGTTCCTTCATCGCCCAGGTGCGCGGCAAAAGCCGCCTGGACAAACTCGCCCCCGGAGATGAGCTACAGGTGCGGATAGCTGAAATAGACCTGAGCGCCAGGAAAATCACCCTGGCGCCGGCGGGAGAGGACGCGGAAGAAATCGTGCGGGGGAAAGGCCCAGCCCCATCCGCTCCGGGACAGGGCGCCAAACATGAAAGCGTACGGGGCAAGCGCTCCGGCGGCTCCAGAAGAGACGAACCAGCTGATTGGAAACAGCACGCCGCCAAAGGTTCCAGCAGCGGTTTCGGCGGTTCCTTGGGGCTGGCCCTGGCCGCGGCCCTTGAAAAAAAGAAAAAATAAGCGAGGTTTTAGTTTTCGCGGCCGCGGCCGATAAGGCATACATAAGGAACCCGCGCGAGGCATTTTTCGCTCGCCGGAAGACCAGAGACGCCTATGATTTCATTAAAGGCTCTACGGAATAGCGGTCAGCGCCAGGATGGCGACATCCTGCTGGAAGGCGCCGGCTACGGCCTGTGGGTGATCTGGGACGGCAAGGCAAACCCTGTCCTGGAGCAGACCCTGCTGGACTATGGCGGGATCCGGGCCAACGGAGCGCACGATCAGGCCCTCTGGTTCTTTTTTACCCTGGATGTATTCCTGGCGGCCGCCAAACTGGAAGTTTGGGCCAAATACAACACCATGGCCGTGACCATCCAGATCTTTGAGGCCAAAATCCAATATACCAAGGATGGGCAGAAGTTTTTGGAGCTGTCGCCGGAATTATGGGAACAGTCCATTGACCGGCCTTTAAGCTTTGAACTCTACCTGCGTATGACGGAATTGCCCCAGGATGTCGCGCTCTCCGGCATCACCCTGGCGCAGATCCCCAAACCCCAAGCTTTTTGCGCCGGCGACTGGCGCAGGCTCCAGGCGGATCAACGTCTTCCCTATAAGTGCACCTTGGCCTGGTATGTCGTCCTGCGGCCGGTGGGCAGCAGCCTGGATAAGAATTTCCAAATCGGCTGGCGCGATTTTTTCGCCCGGCTGGAAGATGTCCTGCAACGCAATAAATTGCGTTTTAATATCAATGACAACTTTCTGATGCTCCCCCTGGATTCGCTGCGCCAGCTCCGCCAATGGTGCCGTGATTACCTGAATCTGGTGGCTCGCGGCAAGAGGGCTGATAACAAGGATCTCGTCCATTGGCCTTGCGTCATGGGCATCACTGAGAGAAAAAAACTCCATTTCAACAACGAATTGCCGCACAACATGGGACTGGACTGGAACCAGCTCATCCCCGATATGCCGCATCTTTCCATGCGGGACGCGGTGCTCCTGGGCGAGGATTTTCAAATCCAGGAAGTGCGTTTTGCCCGGAACGAACACACCCCCTTGGCCTGGTGCAATGTAGGCATGGCCGGAGAAGAATCGGCCAAAGGCAGGGAATTGCCCAACCTTGTCCCAAATTCCCTGGTTTTCGGCCCGCACGAGTATTGTTTTTATTGCGGCCAGCGCAGCCATCTCAGCCATGACTGCCCCACACGTGATTTGGAGCGGAATACCCAGGGAGTCTGGGATGCTGTCGGCGCCCACAACCTGGACACCCTGCAAAAAGCCTCCCTGGAAATCGACCGGCGTTTACAGGGCAATGCCGAGGGCGCGGACGAGCTGCTCAACGACGACGATGAAAAAGGAGGACTGGCCCGGGGCATCTTCAGCATTAACGCTACTGTCCAGTTGCGCAACATCGCGCAGTTTTGGAAACTGCGCGGACGGGACATTCCCAAGGTCATGGACTCCTCGGAAAGCGAAGACAGCAACCCGATCTGGGGAGTGTTGCGCGCGTTCCACAGCCGGGATCCCATCGTTATGGACAAGGAATTGCAGAACATGCAGGTGCGCTTCCCCAGGGACTACCGCATCTTTTGCCTGTCAGGCTTCGCGGCCATGGAAAGGAGAGACTTGCCCAAGGCCGAGGAATACTGGCGGCAGGCCCATGTCATGTGCTTTCCTGGGGCCACGCAATCCTGGCATATGTTCCTGCTGGCCCGCCTGGCGGAATTCCAGGGGCACTACGCCGATGCCATTTCCCGGTACGGCAAGGCGCTGGAATCCTCTCCCGGATGGACCGAGGTGGAATACCGCAAGATGGTCTGCCATGTAAAAAGCGGTTTTGTGGGTCGAGCCCTTCCCCTGATCAATTCGCTTATCTTAAAAAATCCGCATTATTTCAACTGGATCTTATTGGATCCGGAACTGGACCGCGGCCAGACCACCATCATGGCCACCTTGGCCATGTATTGGAGTGCCGCCGAAACCCAAATCCAGGAAGAGCGCGGACAATTGCACCAGCTGCGGAATGAGCTGCACAACTGGTTTACGGAAGAAAGCGATTTTCTGCACGAAATGTCCCAGCGCATCGAAAAAATACTCAGCCTGAGCAGTATCAAAAATTTTGTGCCTTACCAGATGGCGATCAGTAGCCGGAGCAAAATTGAACATGATCTTCAGACCAAGATAATGCACGAAATTAAAACTTATAAGGAGGTCTTCAGCAGGTACCTGGACCGCCTGGCCAAGATCCGGGATGAGGCCACCTGGTTCCCCTTTCCGAAAATGCTCCGGGAATTTAATCGAAATTACAATAACAGCGCGGCCAGCCTGGACTGGGTAATGCACAACAACATGCATGTGCCGGAGATCTTCAAGAAGGCCCAAGTCATGACCCAACAGGAGGAAGAGCGTATCGCCTCCATGGAAAGACGCCTGCGTCTCTTGCGCATAGTGCGTGACGGAACCTTGTTCACCTTGATTGTGGCAAGAAAATTCTTCTGGATTGAGCTCATCGGCCTGGCCCTAGTCCTGATCATCTTTCCGTTGCTGATCTATTACGGAAAACAGGCCGGGGCGACCTGGATCTATGACGTGCTCGTCAAAGAACAGTGGTCCATCCAAAAAATCTGCATCATCATTATTTCCGTGCTGTCCATCGTGGGCGCTGTTTTTTGGAGTATTTTGCGTTTTGAGAATATCCGCGCAAAACTCTTCAGCCAAGCAAAGGAACTAGCCGAAAAACAAGGCAAGGCCCAAGCCAAAAAAATGGAAAGACGCCGCCAGGAACTGCAAGCGCACAGACAGGCGCAGGCGCGCAAACAGCGCATCGCTCTCAAATAGTGACGCGGCTGCACTACTTAAGCGCGTTTTGCCAGACCCGCGCGAACCAGGACGCGAAATCCTCCGGCGCACGCGCCTTCCGGCCGAAACACAATTCGCTCTCCAGCACAAAATACCGGCCGCGATCCTTCTCTGACAAGAGCGCGCGGATCTTCACCGCGTCCTTGGCGGTAATCGCAATGGGCAGGCTGAACCTGCGCAAATCTCGCAGATCCGCGGTCTTGTAGAAGTAATGATCCGGAAAAATAAATTCCCTGGACGGCGGGCGGCCCAGGAGCGTGGTCAATCCACGCCGCACGGAGGCCGGGTTCCCTACGGCCGCAGCCAGGGCGTAATCCCGGCCGTGCAGATGGTCCGTCCTGTCGCCTCCCGTCTCCGCTTCGAGAGCGCGCAAAGCCACGGGGGCGAGGTCAAAGGCAAAAACCGGCTTGCCTTCCGGCAGGCGCGCCCCGGCAATTTCCAGGAGTTCTTCGCTTTCTTCCGGGGAGGCGCGCAACATGAAGGCGTCCGCCCGTTCCAGGGCCTTTGGACCCTCCCGCCAGGATCCCAGGGGGATAACCCTGCCCCAGCCCGCTCCCAGATCTTCAGGAAGTAAAAGCGTCAGATTAACATGCCGCCGCAGAGCCAAGTGCTGCATGGCATCGTCCAGGATGATGAAGTCGGCGCGGCTGTTGGTCTTAAGCCAGCGAAGGGCGCGCCGGCGGCTGGGATCGGCCAGTATGCGCGCCTGGGGATGGGCCTGGGCCAGCATCAGCGGTTCATCGCCGGCGGTTTCCGGGCTGGTCCAGGGTTTTACCAGTAAAGGGCGCTCCTCGCTCCTGCCGCCGTAGCCCCTGGAAAGCACCGCCGGCATAAGCCCCCGTTCCGCTGCCCAGCGCAACAGCCAACCGGCCATGGGGGTTTTGCCGCTTCCTCCCCAAGAAATATTCCCCAAGGAAACACAAAAGACGCCGGGGTCACGACTGGGCAGGAGGCCAGCGGAATAGGCCCTGGCCCGCAAGCCCATGCCCGCGGCGTATAAAAACGAGAGCGGCCGCAACAGGGGGGCCAGTTTTTCCTGCGCCAAAAGGTAATCCATGCGCTTGGCCCGCGCCCACGCCTTTTTAACGCCTGTTGCCGAAAATGCGCAGCAGGAAAATAAACAAATTGATGAAATCCAGGTAGAGGGTCAAAGCCCCCATGATGGTGCCCCGATGCACTGCCAGGGTATCATCCATGGGCGCGTTTTCGCCCATGAGGCGCAGCTTCTGGGTGTCATGAGCGGTCAGCCCCAAGAAAACGATCACCCCGATCACACAAATGGCGTAGTCCAAGGCCGGAGATTTGGTGAACCAGTTGATCAGGCTGGCGATGATGATGCCGATGAGTCCCACGGTCATGAAGCTCCCTATGCCGGTCAGATCCCGCTTGGTCAGCAGCCCGTACAGGCTGAAGGCGGCGAAGGTGCCGGAGGCGGTCGCAAAGGCCTTGATGAATACATCCGAAGGATAAACCAGGAGAAACAGCGACAGGGTAAGTCCGCTCAGGGCGCTGTACAAAAGGAACATGCAGGTGGCCATCCCGGCGGACATTTTATGGATGGCCGCGCTCAAGGCTATGACCATCCCCAGTTGGGCCACGATCAACACTATAAAACCGAAACTTCCGCCAAAGATCAGTTGCAGCAAAAAAGGACTATGCGCGGTATACCAGGCCACGCCCGCCGTCACCGCGAGCCCGGCGGTCATCCAGGCGTAAACCCCGCGCAAAAAGCCGTTGAGCGCCGATTCAGCCCTTACAATCGTCCCAGAACTCCCGGAATTATACTGGCTCATGCAAATTACTCCCCTTGCGGTTGCGTATGTTTTCCTTAAACCGGCCTCCCGGAGGCGCCGGCTTCCATGGTCCTGGATTGACCAGGAGCATATTTTACTCTTATATATTTTTCCACGGACAAATTCAACTCCGGCTTGCGGCCGGCAGTATTCCGGCTTGAACGGGAGGGGTGAATAATGGGCAAAAAACTCTGCATCCACGGCCACTTCTACCAACCTCAACGCAAAGAGCCTTGGTTCGGCAGGATTTTCATCGAACCCAACGCCGCTCCAAGGCGACACTGGAACGAGCGCATCACCAGGGAAAGCTATGCCCCGCTGGCCTGGAGCCGCCGCCTGGACGGAAACGGCAAGATCGCCGACCTGATCAACTGCTATGAATGGATGAGCTTCAATGTCGGGCCGACCCTGATGAGCTGGCTGGAGCGGGAAGAGCCTGACCTCCTGGTTCGCATCCAGGAGGCGGATCGCTTGAGCCTGGCGCGCTGGGGACATGGCAACGCCGTGGC
>Ga0082212_10013834_pt1 | contig 10073 bp, 15 predicted proteins | sample TergutNt197P3_FD_71548 | JGI IMG/M metagenome (GOLD analysis project Ga0082212, IMG submission 71548) | Neocapritermes taracua P3 segment gut microbial communities from Petit-Saut dam, French Guiana - Nt197 P3 | ecosystem: Host-associated > Arthropoda: Insects > Digestive system > Gut ... | reverse complement strand
CGATTTGGATATTTTTTGTAATAAGCCGCTTTCACGCAGCACATATGTGAGCAAAATTTGCGATGGTTTGCACGGAATAATCCGGCAAGACTCTTGCCACAGTAAATACAAACATGGTTTTTCATTTTTTCACACCTCTACTGCTAATTTTAGCAGATTTAAAGCGGTTTGACAAGGTGTGCCTGTGTTTGACGGTTACCGAAAATACTTAAAGGCATCCCGCTCGAACTCGCTTTCTGTGATATACGGAACCGGTACGCCGTCCCACGTTTTACCCTGCTTCCGGAGAATGAACTCGTCAAGGGCGTTTCCGGTTAATTCCTGCGTGGTACTGCTTGAACGGTAATAATATCGCCCGTGATAAGTAATCGGCGCGGGGTACGGCTTTACCGAAACTGTAATATATTGTTTATCATCTTCCGAATGAATATCAATATCGGCAAGAACACCGGTTGTGTTGCGGATTTTATTCGGTAACGCTTCCAACAGTTTTTCCGCGTCGGGAATCCCGACAATATTGCCTTTATCGTTGCGCCCGATTTCAAGAACGCCGCCCTGCGCGTTAGCAAAAGCGCATATCCACTTTAAATATTCGTCATACTATGATTCTTTCCATTCGATGTTTTGATTTTCTAATATATCACCCTTTATTCTCGGTGTTACCTATAATTTTTACGCCGCTTGCGGATTCAACCGTTTTTGTTGCCAGTTCCCGTATTTCGGCATATGCCTTATCTAACTTGTTTTGCAATGCCGCAACCGATTTATTGGATACATCAAGTTCTTTTTCAAGGTAAGTAATTTTATCTTCCAATCGTGTAACTGTATTTTTAGAATCTTTTTCAGTCAATGCCGTTTTATATTCAAATTCGCGTTGAAGTGTGCCAGTAACGAAATCAACCGCAGTTTTCTTTTCGGTTTCAATTAATGACCCGATGTTTTCAACCTTATCTTCTAATATTTTAATATAATCCGACTTGCTTTCCGCTTCCGTCAAAAGAGCCTTCGCCTGTTCCTCACGCTTAAAAAGTGCCGCTTCTCTTGCTGTTTTTTCATCAGTCCAAGCGTTATTCTCTTTTTCGCGGGTTCTTGTTAAGTTATATTGATGTTCTTCCGCTTCGCGCGAGCGGTCAAGTTTCAATTTCTTAACCGCTGTTTCATATTCCGCCGAAAGCTCCGCGTTCTTTTGGTCATATTCTGATTTAAGCTGTTTCAAACTGCTTTTTGCGTTTTCTATTTTAATATTTTTGTCGGTTTCCATTTCAAAAGCGAGTTCCTTTCCCGCTTCAATGACCAAAGCAAGTTTTTGAAGTTCGTTGCCAACGCCGTATAATTCTTGCAATCTTGCTTCCTCACAGGCAATTGCTGTTTGCAAGTCGTTGAATTTATCATTGAGTTCTTTTGAAAAGATGTTTTGTTCAACGGCTTTCTTTGCAGAATCCACGGCTTTTTTATCGATTGCCGCCTTTTCGGTTTTTTCGGGATTAAGTTTACCTTTTTCAATTGCATCGGCGTGTTTTCGAGCATTGTTAAGCGCTTCGAGGATTTCCGCTTTGGTATTTTTTATTGTAATTTCCTGCTCCTGCATTTGATTTTCCTCCTGATTTTTTTTGGAAATTTTTATTAATTTCATTTTAACAAATCAATTGATAAATGTCAAGCTTATTAAACCCGAATATGTACCTCCACGTCAAAAACCGCATTATAACAGTTCTTACACGAGTTCAAGCACCGAATAAACGTATACTGCATATCGTTAATGTATATACCTATTTGCTCCGCCACCTCCACCTGCGTCTTACCTTGGAAAAAACGCAGATTCAAAATCTTCTTCTCTCTCTGCCCAAGGTGCGCGATGGCTTCTTTAAGCGCGATTTCATCAAGCCAGTTGTTATCATCGTTATTATCGCCGATTTGGTCCATGACGTATATCGTATCCCCCGCTTCCGAAAAAACAGGCTCATACAGCGACAAAGGTTCGCTGATAGCTTCTAACGCAAGCACGACATCTTCCCTTTTTGCTTCTATTTCTTTGGCGATTTCATCAACATTAGGTTCACGGGATTTTTCACTTGTAAGCTTTTCCTTTGCCTGCATGGCGCGGTAAGCTAAATCCCGCAGAGAGCGGGAAACGCGGACTTGATTGTTATCGCGGAGGTAGCGTTTTACTTCTCCGAGTATCATCGGCATGAATGTCTGTAGTCGGGAACATTACTTTACTTCTTCAATCCACATATCGTCCTGCGGACATCTCCCCCCTGTATAAAGGAGCATTTGCAGCTCGTCATATTCCGTCATATTGTTTTTAGCCAAAATCGAGGCTATGTTGGTTCTGCTTGGGGGGATAATGCGCCTGTTTACCCACTTCTTAGCCCATACCGGAGAAATGGTTCTGTTATCGTCCGACACAAACGCCGAAATCATCAGCGGTGCAGTTTTTAAATCCACATCATCATCAATACTGATTATAAATTCTTTACTGTTCTCTTCATAAAGTAATTTGCCGTAGATTTTATTGTTATCTCTCAACAAGTATGTTTTGCTGTTTGACATAATCATACCTCCATAAAAGCATTTTCCCGATGATTTCCAAGTATTTGCCGGACAGAATATTTTCAAACCCGTTTAATATTTCATTCATTATATCTTCATTTACCGCATTTACGCTTACGGGCTTTGTAATATATTTCAGATTTTCTTGAAGGCTTTGCGTTCCTAAAAAATTATTTGCGGTTATATCGCCTTTCCAGTCAAACCGTTCCAGCTCTGTTTCCGAGTAATACGGCTGCGTCAACGAAACACCGTTATCGAATATGGGCGCTATTCGCAAATTCCCTTGTAAATCCTTTAGAATTTCTATATTCGCGCCGTGCCTGTCGCGGCTTGCTATTATATAATCCGCTAATAATAATTCATTAATCTCTTTCCCGAAACCTAAACGCCGGCAGAACTCAATGGCGGATTCACCCTTTTCTTTCTTGGCTTCGTAGTATATATTGAGGTCGATTTTTGTTTCGCCGGCTTTTTTATACTCTTCCGAAACACAGGCGTATGTTTCAAACTCGTCGTCGTCAACCTTTACAATTGCGTGTATTAAATCATACTTAACGCAGTTTATGCCGAGAGCGTTTATGAATTTATATGCAATTACTTCCAATACCGATTCATGTCCGTATACCTTTGAAACCTTGTTGTACTGCGATAATTTATAATAATACTTAACACCGTCGATTTCCGGTTCGGATTTCAAAAACGTACCGGCTGTGCCTTTGGTTTCCCTCGGATTGGTAGACCAGTTCAAATGTCTTAAATCTGTTATTTTACCGCGCATCTGTCATCACTTCCCGATTTTATTATACTATATTGCATTTTAAATTTCAAGAACTTTTCCCTGCGAATTCAGCGAACTTATAAAATATTTCAACCTGCTTGTCGGTGATAACGACTTTGCTTACACAGTTCCGGATTATATTTTTCTGTTCCTGTTTGGTCATGTATTCCCATGTTTCCTTGAGAGTTGTCAGCGTTTTTCGGACGTCTTGTATTTTTCCGCTGATTATATTCCGCTCCTGCTCCATTTGGATTTGCCTTTGAATACCGGTCAATTGTTTACGCAAATCTTCAATGGTTTCAAGCAAAATGTCGTCGCTGCCCTCTGCGTAAATGCCGTAAAGTCGTTTGATTTTCTTAGAAATTTCCTCATACTGGCTGTTCAGGAGGGCAATTACGCTTTTGGAGGATTCCTTGCCGCTTTTTACATCTTTCTGCTTTACCGAAAAGGCGAATAAATCCTGAATAACCGCGCTTTCTATCTCTGCCGCCCACTGCTTCTCGTTGTTGCAGTCGGGGTCTTTTATTAAATGGGGTTTATTCTTGTCCTGCGAATAACATACTAACTTACAGTCGTATTTCCCCCACTTCTGATAACGCAGCTTGGCACCGCATTTGCCGCAGTACAGAAGCCCCGTTAATAAGTAATTGCTGTCGCTCGGGCGCGTCACCGACCTTGAAAGCATATAATCCATTACCTTTTGATAAGTTTCAACGCTGATAATCGGCTCGTGCCTGCCGATGTATTCCTCGCCGTTGTAATTGATGAATCCGGCGTTGGATTTTCTTGTGAGAATCTGCAACGCGAGCTTCTCGTACTTCAATCCTACCATTTGAGCGATTTTAGCGCAGGAATATCCTTCTAAATATAAATCGTAGACCTTACGGACGGTTTCGGCGTCCTTATTCGGAACGAGTATGCCCTGCTCCTTGTCGTAGTCATACCCGAAAGGAATTCTGCCGCCGCCCATCCATAAGCCCGCCTTCACGCGTTCTTTCATGCCCATGCGGGTACGCTCGCGGATATTTTCGCGCTCAAGCTGCGCGAATGCGGACAATATACCGAGCATTAAGCGTCCGAGCGGCGTTGATGTATCCATGCTCTCATTCAACGATATAAAATCTACGCCGTGAGGGTTAAAAACGTCTTCTATTAAATATAGGGTATCCTTTTGGCTTCGGGAAAGCCTGTCTAATTTATAAACCAAAACGCAGTTTACATACCCGTTTTTAACGTCGCCGACAAGTCGCCGGAGCTCAGGACGCTCAATATTGCTCCCCGTATAACCGCCGTCGATGTAATAATCGTAGTCTTTAATCCCTTTAGATACGCAATAAGCCGTCAGCATTTCTTTCTGCGCGTCGATTGAATAGCCTTCCTCGCGTTGGGCGTCGGTGGAAACCCTGATATATATTGCGGATTTCATCTTTTTCAAACTTGTATCACCTCAAAAAAAATAATAAGAAGGGAGATTTGTAGAAATATTTTCTACTCATCTCCCCCCTATTATATCATATTAATTAGAAATTTTCAACATCTTTTTGACGATTATGTCCTTTGTCGAAATTTTCTTTCAATCTTTTATTTACCTGAGCGATTGTCTGCAGAATAATGTCGCTTTCGACAACATAGTTCTTCATATTATTTGAATCAATTTTTTCCCCGTTAATATAACGAATTATTTCCAAACATACCACCTCTCTGCATTATGGGCATTTTTGTGCTGATATAATCAAAGCACGCCCTCATAATATTAAAATATATCAATCAAATTCTATTATAATCAATTTTCAAATAATTCGTATACCCGCCGTTTGACAATATCTATATATTATGCTAAAATGTAGAAATATGAACGATAAAATTTATGAATATGACGCGGTAATCAAGTCTTCAGAAATCGGAAAAGGCGGCGCGTATGTAGCGTTTCCGTATGACATACGGGAAGAATTCGGGAAAGGTCGCGTGAAAGTCCATGTCACTTTTGACGGCGAACCGTATGACGGCAGTATTGTAAATATGGGCGTGAAGAACTCTGACGGCTCTGTGTGCTATATTATCGGTGTTCTGAAAGATATTCGCGCAAAGATTGACAAAAAGCCGGGCGAACCCGTGCGGGTGACGGTCAGAGAAAGGGAATAGAATATGCCGAAATTATTGTTTCAAGAACCCGGTGAGGAAATTGAGTTATGAGTACTTTAAATTCTCCGCCATTTGCTTTATCGGAAGAGCTGACATACCGTAAAGCAACACGTTCAGATATGACTGTTCTGACCGACTTATTATTTTTGCTTTATAAAGGCGAGGGGTTAGGTTTATCACGCGATGAACTGCTTTTAGAAAACGAACAGCTTTTTGCTGACGTAAACCAAATCTTCTTCCTTGCGTTTGACGCAGATAAACCTGTCGGGGTTTCGCACGGTTCGCTTCGGCGCGAGTATGTAAACGGCGCTAACGACGGATTGAAAGGCTACCTTGAAGCAATCTATGTTCTGCCGGAGTACCGTAAAAACGGGATTGCCGCTGAACTTGTTAAAATTATCGAGCGTTGGGCAGGGCGGCACGGTTGCCGTGAATTTGCAAGCGACTGTTTATTGAATAACATTGAAAGTTATAACTTCCATCTTAAAATCGGGTTTAAGGAATCGGAGCGCAATATTTTCTTCTTAAAAGCGATTGAACCGCAGGAATATAAAATCCGTCAAGTTAACGATTCTCTCCGTGAAAAAATCCAACCTATTTTGAGCGAAACTTGGGGTTCGCCGCTTTTGGCGATTAACGGCAAGCTGTGGGATTCGCGGACAATGCCGGGATTTGCGGCTGTATGTGATGATGATGAGGTTTTCGGGTATTTGCTGTACGAGTTCCACGACGGCGTATGCGAGATTATGGTACTTGAAAGCATTGCACAGAAAATCGGTATAGCGTCCGCACTTATAGAGCAGGTTAAGCAAGCAGCTAAATCGGGCGGCGTAAGCAAGGTTATTGTTCAAACGAGCAATGACAATACTCATGCGTTCAGGTTTTATCAGCGGCGCGGTTTTATTATAAAAGAATTGCGATTTGGTGCAATGGACGCCGCGCGAAAAGTAAAACCCTCAATACCGCTCATCGGCAACGATAGCATACTGCTCCGCGATGAAATAGAGTTTGAGATTGGTGTGTAAAGGCGATTTACACAATTATTACTGATACTGTATAATAAAAGGTGTGAACACAACTCAATGTTCGCACCCTGCTTTATATTAATTCAATTAAAATCTCTTTTTTATCAAGAAACTTCCGTTTCATTTACTGCTTTTGCCGACTCTGCGAGAATTTGCTGTAATTTCTCCTCACCGTATTTTTCACGCGCTTCATCAAGCAAATCAAATAGCTCGGAAAATATGCTTTGTTCACCGCCATCGTGGTGATAAGTCATCATAATGACTTTCATTCCTTTATTAATGATTTGCTCCTCGTCACCGATAAAGCCGAGTTTCTTGTAAAAGCCGGCGGCGTTATACTCACAGAACACACGTTGCATTAATGCAGACGCTTCTTCAAGTTTATCAATATCCAATTCGGAGAATCTCAAATTCATGTTTGTTTTTACTCTCCAATAATTTTCACAAGCACACGCTTATCCCGCATACCGTCAAACTCGCCGTAAAAAATCTGCTCCCACGTTCCGAAGTCTAATTTGCCTTTTGTAACAGCGACAACAACCTCTCTCCCCATGACAGAGCGTTTCAAATGAGCGTCGGCGTTGTCCTCGTAGCCGTTGTGGTCGTACTGGTCGTGCGGTTTCTCGGGAGCAAGTTTTTCAAGCCAACGCTCAAAGTCGCGGTGCAGACCACTCTCGTTGTCGTTGATGAATACGCTTGCTGTAATATTCATGGCGTTTACAAGGCATAATCCCTCTTTGATTCCGCTTTCATGCAACGCTTCATCGACTTGCGGAGTGATGTTGACGTAAGCACGGCGCGTTTTGGTACGGAGCGTTAATTCCTTGCGGTATGATTTCATATTTTTTCAAATGCTCCTTTCGGGCAAAACTGCATACATTTTCCGCAAAGCACGCATTTTTCATTATCAACTTCCGGCAATGAATAAATATCTTTTTGCGAAATCGCACCTTTGGGACATACAGCGATTGACGGGCATTTATGGTTTTGCGGACATTTATTTTTGTTTACGATTAATTTCATTTCTTTTTTCACTTTCGGTTTAATCAAGTTATAACTATTTTCAACCATGCGTTTTAGTTCATCAACAGGCACGTCCCCACCAATTATAACGCTGTTCCAATGCCGTTTATTCATGTGATAACCCGGTATTACGCTTTTGAAAATGCTCCGTAAAAAATCCGCTTCCGCAGGGTTGCATTTAAGGTTTAAGTAGAGTTCATCGCCGTGTCGTTGAATCAGTGCGAACGTCTTTTTATTCAGCTTGTGCCGCATGACGGTACAGGCGTTCTCGTCCTTAACTTTATCGAATGGGTAGTCCTCGTATGTGTTTGGGAAAGTCAAGCAGAAGTCGATTATTTCTTGTCGGGTCATATTTTCGCTTCCTTTATAAGTATTTACTACCCTCACGAACGCTTAAAGCAGACATTTTATCTTTGTATTTTTCGATAAAACCACGCACCCAATCAGCGTTTGTTTTGCTGTATTTCGGGATTCGCCGCCGATTTTAATGTTTCAAATATTTCCATTGGTTTCATTTAATTCCTTAATCATAATATAATCTTCATGCTGGGCATGGTCTAATTTCTCATCGGTGATTTTATACCCCAACCGCTTATAAAAACGAACAGCGGGATTATCTTTTTGCACCGAAAGCGAAGTCCGTTTATAACCACGCTCACGGAGCAGTTTAAACACCCGATTCATCAGCATTGTTCCGATACCTTGTCCGCGATATTCGGGGAACATAGATATTGCAAGTTCGGGAGTGTTTTCGTCAATATGACCATAAGCAGGAATAATCCTCGTCCATGCCGCACCGATGATTTTGTTGTTATTATCCGAATCCACAGCAACAACACCGCAATCTGAATCTATGCAGAAGTCTTTTATATAAATATAAATTTCCGGCTCGAAAATAACTTCACGGGGTGGGTATTCTTTTCCTTCCGGAATGAAGATAGCGTGATAGAGGAAGTCTTCAAGTATGGGGTACTCAACGGGTTGTATTGGTCTGATTTGTATGTTCATAATTCCTTTTTTCAACATTAAATTTCAAATTTATCCGTAAACAAAATCCCATCAAGGTTGTCAATTTCATGGCAGAGAGTCGCCGCAAGAAAACCCTCACCGCTGACGGTAATTGGGTTGCCGTTGCGGTCAAACGCTACCACGGTAACGCTTTTCGGGCGTGTTACTTTCCCTCTCGGCGAATCGGGGGAGATAGAACCTTCCTGTACGATTTGCATTTCTTCGCTTGTTTCAGTGATTATCGGATTTACAAGTTCTATTATACCACTCTTGTCAAGGATAACTACCGTTCTTCGCAAAACACCGACATGAACCGCCGCACAGCCGTAGCCGTTTACCGCTTCGAGTGTTTCTTTCATGTCGTCAAGCAATTTCCACAACCGCTCATCGAATTTCTCTACTGCCCGACTTTTCTTGCGGAAAAGCGGGTCATTCCAGTTTATGAGAGTTCTCAGTGCCATATCAGACTTTCTTCACACTTTCTCAAATGCGCCTTTTGGGCAGAATTTTATACACTTACCGTATAAAATACATTTCGTTTTATCAACATCCGACAAAGAAAAAATGTCTTTCTGCATTCTCGATAAAGTATAGCATATATTTAAAAAAAATACAAGTATTTTCAAGTAATGGGTGTGGAATATTAAGTGTCTTTATAAAAAATCAAGAATATAAAACGGCGGCTCGCGGTATTTATGAAGATGTTTTCCTGCGTTTCCGTGCTTGTGAATGGTAGGTTTAAGGTATTTCATCTTTGCTTCACCGAATTTATTATACGCGTCAACAAAAATTTCAATAACCGCTTGTAAAGTTTCAAGTTTACGGCAAAAACAACGGCTTCGCCGTGCCAAAACAGGAATGTAATGGCGTAGGTCGGCGTTGATACTTTCTACATTATGCGTGTCTTTTTTATTACGAACATTACGAATATGTTTACCCGGAAAAATAACGTCAAGATAGCCGAAATAACCGTCTGTGCAATATTTTTCCGCCCACGGCGCATTGTCAGCTATACCTTGCAAACGCGCAGAGCTTTTATCAAGCGCGACATCAAAACTGACGATTTGTCGCGGTTCTCGGCTTATCATCGTCATTACGTAAACGTTCTCACGAGTTTCAGTTTTTGATTTTCTCTCGATAAACCAATACAGTTCATCAAGCTCGTAAGTTTTCCCGTTGAATTGTTGAAAACTTTTCTGTAGTTCTTCAGGTGTTTTTTTTAATCCAATTGTATACATTTGCTTTGCTCATTCCGAGAATTTTTCCCACACCGCGTCCGCTGACACCGGAATAATAAATTCTTAACGCCTTTTGTTTAATTTCTTCTGAATATCCACGTGTCTTTCCATTGAGCGTGTATTTGTGATTGCATGTTTTGCATACACATCGCTGTGTTCCAGACTTGGTAAATCCAGCATTAATTTGGTTTTCGATTTGTCCGCATTTGGGACAGCGGCGATTTTCGTTTATTGTTTGTTTTCTCATATGTCTATTATATCATAAAAGACTTGTTTTGTCCACACCTCGGAATCCATTTCCGCCCG
>Ga0082212_10013833_pt1 | contig 10074 bp, 8 predicted proteins | sample TergutNt197P3_FD_71548 | JGI IMG/M metagenome (GOLD analysis project Ga0082212, IMG submission 71548) | Neocapritermes taracua P3 segment gut microbial communities from Petit-Saut dam, French Guiana - Nt197 P3 | ecosystem: Host-associated > Arthropoda: Insects > Digestive system > Gut ... | reverse complement strand
CGCCTTAATGCCGAAGAAACGAATCAATGTCTATATTGACGGCTTTAACCTCTACCATAGCACCTTACAGCATACCCACCCGGATTGCCGCTGGCTCAATCTACTGGAACTCTCAAAACGTCTGATTAACCCCGCTACCGAGGAAATCAATAATGTGTATTACTTTTCAGCCCTTACCAGTTGGATACCGGAACGGGCAAAAAAACACCTCCTCTATATCCATGCCCTTCGTACCGTTGGAGTAAAAGACATTCTGGGCAAATTCTCCCTTCGGGAGCGCAAATGCCCCTTATGTACCGGACGGTATCTTGCCCACGAAGAAAAAAAGACCGATATAAATATCGCCATCAACCTCCTGGCCGATGCCGTAGCGGACAAATTCGACACAGCCCTTATCCTGTCCGGCGACAGCGACCTTGCCCCGGTTACCACCAAATTAAAACAGCTCTGCCCCGGTAAAAGAATCGGCATATTAGTACCAATGGGACAATCCGCCATGAACCTCAAACAACACGCAGACTTTTTCAAGAAAATACAGGCCAAAGATCTCAAAAAATCCCTGTTACCCCAACAAGTAACCTATAACGGAAACATCATCACCGCACCCGCCGGCTGGTTGCCGATACATACCCCTAAACCATAAAGCGTTTCCCGATTAATTGTATTTATACCCTCTCTTGACAACCCCTATTAAATAGGGTAAAACAGTGATACAAAATGAGTGTATACCAAAGCATAATGCAAGGCTTAACCGAAGCCGAAGCCCACCAGCAAGGCAAAATCAAAGCCCGAAAAACAAAACTCACGATAAAGCCGGTAGACACCTTTAACACTACCGAAATCAAGCGCATACGCCAAAAAACCGGCCTCAGCCAGGTAATGTTCGCCGGCACAATGGGAGTATCCCCCAAAACAGTAGAAGCCTGGGAAAACGGCAGAAACAAACCCGAAGGATCCTCCCGCCGCTTGCTTGAGGTAGTTCGGGATGATCCTGGGTTTTTACAGCGGTTTCAGGCTTGAGGCTTATCTATCCAGCCGTAATACACCAACCTAAAATCTGACCGAAAGAAGCAACGCGCTATTGATTACCGTCTTTTGGTACAGTAAGGTATAAATAATCGTGCTTAAAAGCGAAAAAAACGCCCAAAATGCCAAAGAACTGGCTGTCCGCTTATTCCCCAACGAACAATGGATAGGCATCGATCAGCACATTTTCATGGCCTCTTCCCGCGCCCCCCGAAGCGGCAGACAATCAGAAATACTCGATCAGGAATTATCGCAAGCCCGAATTCTGGCCGCCCTCGGCCATGCGGTCTACCTGCTGCCCGAATTCGGCCCCCGCAAAACCAAACACCCCGACGCCATAGTAGACGGCCTCATCATGGAATTCAAAACCGTTTCCGGCAACGAACGAAAGATAAAGGAAAAATACAAAGAAGCCAGAGAAAAAGCAGACAACGTATTCCTGCAGATAGACCCGCCCTTTCCCCACCGAACCGTAACCCGCAAACTCTCAGGCACAATCAGAGGCAAAAACTACAAATCCGGCCTCATTTGGGTCTATTTCAAACAAACCGGAAAAATATTTTACTGGACAGTAGAAGGCCTAAAATGAAAAAACCGGGCCTCAAGGCCCGGCGGCTCCCCGGGTCTGTAACGGCTATTCGCCGCCCAAATATACCCAAGTACCTATAGTCTAAGCGCAGCAGAACAGCCTTGTCAAGCCAAAATTTAGGTGGCAAACCGCAAGTTTTTGCCATAACAGCCGTATGTGTGAGGATGGTCGGTCTGATTTGTCAGGCGGATCATGCTTCCTGACTACGGCTTTATTAGGTTTTGCTGTACAGGATATGCTTTTATATCTTCCTACCTGCTTATTGCAAAAGCATTAGGTGTATACTACAATCCTAATTAGGTGATACAAAGCGAAAGAGGGTAATATCAATGGGACTTGGATGCCTATCTACTTTTGAACATGAAGCAGAAAAATATGATGACCTACTTTATCTTCTCCCTTATTATGATAAAGTTATAGATGGGATTTTAACTTGTATTGATTTCCCTGAAGATGCATATATAAGGGTATTAGATCTTGGGTGTGGGACAGGAACATTAATAAAGAAAATTATTGAAAAATACCTAAATGTTTCTGTTTATGCTGTAGATTTTTCCTCCGCTATGTTATCGGTTGCCCGATCCAAAATTGGTGAATATTCACATGTTCGTTTTATTGAAGAGAATATTTTTGATATTGATGAGAACAAATATCCATACTTTGATTTGATTATATCTACCTTCGTACTTCATAATTATGAAAATGAAGAATCATATGAGGTAATTTTCAATAAAATAATAAATTTGCTTTCTGTTGGCGGGAAATTTATTTTAGGTGATATAATACAATGTGAAGGAATAGAAGAGCAAGATTATGAACGTGCTTTTCAAATTGAAAAAATGAAAGAGAATCATTTATCAGATGAAGAAATAACAAACTGGTTTGAAATTCTTGATGATGAAGATTCTCCTCTTTCGGTTCAGCAAATAGAGAAAAATTTAAATCTATCGGGGTTTTCATCAATTATTACAAAAAAAATAGGTTCAACAGCGGTTTTTACGGCTTCTCGTTCGTTAGATCTGCTCCAAGTAAAATCAGAATTATTGATATCCGGTATAAAAGAAAACGAACCTATTGCCAAGATTTTTGAATTGCAGAATCCCGATACTGTTCCAAAAACAGGAAATAATGGAGTATTCTTAACTCTAAATAATTCATTGCAGGTGCTAGTCAGTTTTCTCCATGAGAAAAATCAAGTATCTCCGTATTCTGTAGTTGAGGAAGCTGGTTCTTTGCGGCTGACAAAACATCATAAAAAATTGGATGTATGTGTATCTGAAATGAAATTCCCTGCGTGGTATTCTGTTTCAGTTCAGGTAAATGGAGAGCAGCAATTTTTCCCCAGTTTTTTTGTTCTTGAAGGCGATCAGTACCTTCATCTTGCTTACAAATGCTGCGATTTTAGCAGGGAAGAAAGATGTACATTCTGTTCCGTTATGCGTAGAGATGTTGTTACTCCTGAGTGGATGGATAATGATGCAGAGATGATATGTTCTGTTCTTGAAGAAATGTTTAGCCGCAACTATATTCCGCCAAACTTTCACTTTTGTCTAGGCGGTGGAACTTACTTACCTCTCAGTGATAATGTTGAGTTTTTTAGTAAGATAATTTCTTGTATTCGAAAACACCGTTCTAAAGAAAAAGGCGAAAATCCAATTTGGGTTGAAATGATTCCGCCGTCAAAAGAAGGAATACAAACGCTTATTGACTGTGGAGCATCTTCATTTGGGTTCAATATAGAAGTTTTTGACGATACTTTACGCCAGAAGTTTTGTCCTGGGAAAAGCAAGGCAGCTCCTATTGAGCAATACTCTGAAGCATTCGAAATGGTCAATTCATCACTGGGCTATAGTAAGATAGGTTCATGCATTATTGTTGGACTTGATAACCAAGATAATCTGAAGGCTGGAATTGATACATTAATAGACCATCATGTTTTTCCCTGTGTACTCCCCCTAAAGATTTTTGATGGTACTGACATGAAGCTTGATGAGACTGCCTTGACCCTCCTTGAGCGTGATTTTACAGTCTTGAGCCATTATGCAGCGGATCGTGTACAGGCCAAAGGAATCGATGTCAGCCAAAACGAGGGGTGTATGCGTTGCCCCTGTTGCACAATTATTCACGATATGCTATAATACAATAACGAATGGAGATATTAGCCATGAAAAAGATTGCTATTATGGAGAAGACTGGCTTTAACCAAGAGCAAATTTCTCGCTTGCAGTCGCTCGGAGAAGTGACATTTTATGAAAATTTGACAGATGAAGAAGCCAGTAAAATTGCTCCTCAGTATGATGTGGTTGTGGTGAATTGGGTTGATCCTACTCCTTTTTTGATGGATATGCATCCACAGTCTCTCGTTGCATTACTATCGACCGGCTATGGGTGGATTACTAACATCACTCAAGCGCGTGGTAAAAATGTATTTGTTTCCAATATTCCGGGGTATAGTACCGAAGCTGTTTCTGAGCATTTGCTTGGCTTGCTCTTAGGTGTATCAAAAAGGATTTTTACCCAGATGAATATTGAAAAAGATGACGGTGTTGCTGGTTTTGAACTTTCCAAAAAGACAGTGGGTATCATTGGGCTTGGAAATATAGGCTCAAGATTTGCTGAGATGATGAATTTCTTTGGTGCCAATGTGCTAACCTATAACCGTACACCAAAGAATAATTCGGCTGTCAAGGATGTTGCTCTAAACGATCTGCTTACTGCCAGTGACATTATTTGTATAACCCCTGCTGTTAACGAACAGTCAAAAGCACTTATAAATGATAGTAATTACGAGGTACTTAAAGACGGCGTGGTTGTGATTGGTTCTACATGGGATATTCTTACTGAAACAGCCTTGGTCAAGATTATCATGGAAAAAAAAGGGGTTGCCGCTTTTGATGCGGCATTAGAGGGTAAACAGTCTATATGCGACGAAATCAAGAAAGCTTTTGATGCTTTTGTTTCTGAAAAAAAACTGTTTTTCACACCTCATAGCGCTTATAATACTGTCGAAGCTGGAGTTAGGCAATTAGATATTTGTATATCAAATATTGAGCATTTCCTAAATGGGTCTCTACAGAACATTGTTAATTAAGAAGGATTCTACAAAAAAATGGAAGTTATAAGCAATGAAAAATCTTTTAGAGACAAAGCAAAATTTTATTTAATTCGGTTTGCAGGTTTTTTAGGTTTTCTGGTTGTAGTCGTGCCGCCATTTCTTGCAAATAGTAGTAGTAATATTCTTGCTTTTTTAAAAATTTCTCCAGATGACTATAATAAGGCTTATTTATTTGTATTTATTTTTTGTAGTGTAATTCTTATTATTAATATTGCTTTGTGGGTAATAATTTTTTCTGAAAAAAGAAAAGAAGAAATTATTCAGGCTATAGAAAAAAAACAGAAAATATGCTTGGATTTTCAAGAGACATTTTTACCATTAAAGCAAATTGTTTCTGATGCGGTTAAGAACAATGAATTGAATAACTCTGTATTAAATGGCAGTGAAGTAGACAAACTTGAAGCATCGGTTAGAAAAGACAACCGCATTATGATATTTACATCCAAGTTTATTTTAGAAGGAACCAGAAAATTCCCCAACATAATTATCTGTAATTTTCGCAAGGGGGTAAAATATGTATACTATATCCCTGATGATAAACCAGTCGCACAGGAAAACTATAAGGCAAGAGTAATCCAATGGTATAATGAATTTTCATCATTTACCAAAAATAAAGAGGTCGCAGAAGAATTGAAAAAATTAGCAGAAGAGGATAAGGAGAGCGAAAATGAATGGAATTCAGAATACTATAAGTTGATCCTGAATTATCTTGCAATTCCTTCTAAACAAGGTAAACAAAGGGATATTGCAATATCGGGTATTGAGGGTGAGTTGAGGAAATTATTTTTTTCTCAATTAACAACATATACTCTGGATATAAATTTATTTTTTGTTACTGTAGCAATGTATGAACTGGAAAATAAATGGGACCCTATTATTAAATTACCAACAGAAAATCAGGATGAGAACTATATGGCTTTTTCTCTCAAATATGCGGATACATACGAAAGGGGAGAGTTTATTCATAGTATTCTTCGTCTCAAGGAAACAGCAAAAGAGTTGAATATACAAGAGGAAATTTTCAGAAATTAGGAGATAAACTCACATGGTTCCAGAATATTTACCGTGGTCAAAGCAAACACTTAACGATTGTTTAACTCGTCAGTCCGAAGGGTTTCTCCCCGTACTCGATCTTGAACTCACTGCAAAATGTTCGGGATGTTCCTGCATTTATTGTGATTCTAAACCGGAAGTATCCAATGTTGTAGAATATAAGGAAACGAGAACAGAGGATATTCTTAAATTGCTGGAAGAAGCTATTAAATCTGGCTTGAAGTGGGTTTACACATGCGGATTAGGAGAGCCTTTAGAAGATCCCAAATTTTGGAACATATTGCATTTCATGACAAAACACGATATTAAGCTCTCCATGTTTTCAAATGGTGTTTTCGTCCATGATGTAAATGTTGCCAAAGAATTAAAACAAAATGGCGTTAACATCATTCTAAAAATGGATACTTTTGATGAGGACAAATTTGACACAATCCTTGGGAAACCTGGTGCAGCTCAAAAAATTTATACCGCTCGGGATTATCTGTTGTCCGCAGGGTTTGCACAATGCGATAACACGACCGATCTGGCTTTTTCTATTGTCCCTACATCAATATCAATACAGAGCATACCAACTGTAATTGACTACTGCAAGAAATACAAAATTTTTGCATCTATTGGAGAACTTGAGCAAGCCGGAGAAGTGATTAGTAATAATTTATCTTCTATTCTTTCAATTACAGGAAATGAAGTTATTAATCTTAAGCAATTGGCTGATAATTATTTTGGTGGTTGCTATATGCGCCCATTATGCCCCTGTATTTTAACTGGTTTACACATTGACAATAAAGGTTATTGTGTCGTTGATCGAAACACTGGATTAAACTGCAAATGGTTTTTGTTGATCGAACCTGATACTCATATAATTGGCAGTATTTATGATACACCAGTATCCGAACTATTTGAACAGGTAAAAAAATATCGTGTAAATGCCTTTATAAAAAACAAAGAAATGATCGATTCAGCATTCAATGTTTCATATATATTTGGTGGTTGTGGTGGTAATCCTCGAGATATAATTAGTCTAGTGAGAGAAAAACAAAACGGATAATGAATTGTGTCAAGATTTTAGGTGCAGGTCTTGCAGGCTCTGAGGCAGCTCTTCAATTATTACATGCCGGAATCCCAGTGGAGATATATGACATCAAGCCTAAAAAACTGCTCCCAGTCTATCAGAAGGATACTTATTGCGAATTAGTATGTAACAATTCATTAGGTAGTCTAAGTTTGAGTACCCCATTAGGATTACTTCTTTCCGAATTGGAATTTTTAAATAGCCGTGTTATTGGCATTGCAAAAAAAAGTATGCTGAAAGACACAAACACATTATCGGTCGATAAAACTTTGTTTTCAAATAATGTTACATCAGAACTAAAGGCAAGGGGAGCGAAATTTCATTGTGAATGTGTACAGCAAATTCCTGATGGTCATGAACCACTGATCATCGCAACAGGACCTCTTACCAGCAAAAAACTTGTAACTAATATTGCAAATCAATATAACCTGAAAAACTACACTTTTTCCGATGCAAGTAGTCCGGTAATTGATGGATCAAGCATACAATATAATGATCGTCAGTTGCAGAAATTAAGTGATGATTTATTTGTTTTAAACATTCCAAACGATGTTTTTAATACCTTTTTCAATAGCCTTTTATCTTTAAAAAGCAATAACCATCATTCTATTGATCATAGCAGCAAGTTGTTCCAATGTCAAACATTGGAATATATAGCAAAACAGGGGAAGACATCTCTTATTTCAAGCCGCTTTACATACAATGGAAATGACAAACCTGTGCTTTTATTACGTAGAGAAACAGCTTTACGCGATGCATTTATTCTAGTAGGTTGTACTACGGCGTTAAGGCACAAAGAACAATTGGCTTTATTTTCGATGTTACCAACGTTGCAAAACGTAAAATTTATTAAGTATGGTAGACAGCATAGAAATACTTTTTTCAGAACACCAGGAATCCTTAATCCGTTTTTTCAAGTGAAGACTCAAAAAAGAGAAATATATATTGTTGGACAGCTATCTGGATTAGATGGGTATGCACCTGCAATCGCAAGTGGTTATATTGCTGCCCGTAAAATCATAAATAAAGAAAAAATGAAAGAGTTACCTCATGAAACGATGATAGGGGCTTTGGCGAAGTATGTGTCCGACGTGAATGTCGTTGATTATCAACCAATGTGCGCCTCGTTTTCACTGCTTCAAAAGAATAAACAGGATATTATTAAAGAAGACTCTCTTCAATCGTTATCAGCTTATTTGAATCAATAGGCTATTATTGTTGCTGAAAACAGAAAATAAACCTATTTTTTAAAAAGCCGTTCGGCGGAAATCTTCATTATTCTAAGGAGAAATGAAAAGAAAAAACCCGCCGGACGGCAAACATACCAAAATAAGTAACCCTTCCCTAAAGCTGTCAAATATCCCTGTTCCCAATCGCCAGAAAAGGAACGCCGCCCGGAGATCCGCCGGACGGCAATTTTTCGCTTTTTACGCTGATTTTGTTTTCAGCACAACCATATTTCCCTTTGGCCGTGTAACCAAAAACCCGTCCCGCTTGCGGAACCGCAAAAACAGTTCCCCATATTCAAGGCTCTCGGTAGTAGCGTCAAACCGCTTGAGTTCGATACCCTTGCGGTTTCCGTGCTGTATGCGTTTCGGGTTCATAAAAATAGCAAAGATTTCATTCGCCCCGATGTCCGCAATCTGCGGAAGGATTGAAACCTCGTGATAAGGGTACAAGTCCAGTTTCCCCGGCATAGCCTCCGTAGGCCACCGCCAAATCGGACGGCCGGTAGTGTCCTTGATGTTCGCAATATGATTGAGTACCGTTTCATTGATGAACCATGAACAGTCCTTGCGTTCCTCCGCCGGAACCTTATACACAGCGTCCCGAAAATCTTCCCACGACAAATTCTGTATGGTGTTTCCCTTGATAGTTACTTCGGTAACATCGGAACACGCCATAGCCCCGGTAAAAGGGTCATCATCGGCTAACAGACATTGACGGTCAAATTCCTGTCCGTAGGTTTCGATAAATTCATCAATGAACATCGCCCCCAAATCGACAAAAACATCTTCCTCGAATTCGTCAAACCACGGAATATACCCCGCCAACGTATACGCCTTGAGTTCGACACGCTCCGCCCCCTTCGGCTTGCTGCCCTCGATTTTCTGCCCATAGGCGGTAAGCCAGTTAAGCTGCACCCCGCCCCTGTCCCTTGTGGGAAGGAAGATAGAAGGACCGAGCATAGGACGATGACGAACCAAATTCATCATCACCGATTTTTTAGCAGCGTCCTGCATTATTTCAGTTTCATAAATCGGATTGATAAGGTACTGGTCGTTAGTCGCCATATTCCCCATAGGCTCCCCAAGGAGCGTTCCGCTCCCTGCTGCCTTATTTACCGTCCAGCCTTTTTCGCCCCAGGACACATCACGGGGATTAGTCCAGTTTTCGGATTTCAGGTTAGGCGAAAACGCCAATTCCGCCAGCGTCTTGTGATTACCCGACCACGCCGCCGCAATCCCCTTGCCGAGGTTATACAGCAATTCACGGCGGGAAAGTTCCTTCGGGTATCGGACTTGAGTTTTCAGTTCGTCCCGCAAACCCTTAACCGTTTTTTCCAGTTGCTCAACCTGAGCCGAACTGTCGGAAGCCACCGTTTCAAGAGCCTTTGCCATTTCCCCAAGCAGTATTTCCTTATCCTGAAAATACTCCGCCGCCTTCGCCGGATCGCTGAACCCGGTCTTTTCGATTGTTTTCATCTCCGCTATCTTCTGTCTGATAGCCTTCAAAATTTCATCCATAAATAACACTCCTCATAATATTTTTAGCAATGATAAACACTGCTCATTGCTCACTGTTCATTGGAATAAACCCCGCCCAAAAACCACCGGCATTATTCCCTTTCTCATTGCTCACTGCTAATTGCTCTCGGCAATCTTGCCGCTTGCTCTTTGCCAAAGCAAAAGGATTGGCGGGTACATTGCAAATCGAAAATTCTAAAAGTTCCTGCTTACGAAAAATAAGCGAAGTCCCGTCCTGGGCTGCCGCCTTATCCGGTATTTCAATCTCGATGACACGGAACCCAACCGACCCCGCCCTGATAACTCCCGCCTTGACCCTCTCCCCAATCGACCACCCGAAAGCGTCATACTCTTTGGAATTGAAGAACACCAGCCCATGCAGCCCCTCGTCATCAATGGTCAAACCTTCAATTTTGCCAATGGCAGGTATATCGTAACGGTGCGCCCACTCAACAACCGGATTTTGCACATA
>Ga0082212_10013832_pt1 | contig 10075 bp, 8 predicted proteins | sample TergutNt197P3_FD_71548 | JGI IMG/M metagenome (GOLD analysis project Ga0082212, IMG submission 71548) | Neocapritermes taracua P3 segment gut microbial communities from Petit-Saut dam, French Guiana - Nt197 P3 | ecosystem: Host-associated > Arthropoda: Insects > Digestive system > Gut ... | reverse complement strand
AACAAATCCTTCACTTCCAATTTGCTTGCCTTTTGCGAGCAGACGACAAATGTAACTACCACTTGGAATGCCTTTTATATCAAGGGTTACAGAGTGGTCACCTGCATCATAAAAGTTAGAAATTGTGTAAAAAACATTACCTAATATATCGCAAACTTCTAATGTCATTTCTCCACTTTCTAATAAACCAAAACTTGCTACTGCATCAGCACCATAAACTGGATTAGGCGAAATTACAAAATGTGTTGCGATAGAATTTTCTAATATATATGAAATACCTGCACAAGTAGTTACAGGAAAACCTTGATTAATATTTTCAAAATCATATTCCCAATGCCCTATTTCTGAACTATCTGGAAACCAATAATCATTTAGTGAATCTGGATCCTTATCTTTCACTAATGAAACTCCATTCAAAACAAATTCACCATTTAATATTTCTATGAAATCAAGTGATTTCATTTCGTTTGCGGTTATTGATGTTCCACTTTTATTGCTTGAAAAACCTGCCGAATGCCAATCATCTAAATAATAACAATTTATTGCAAGATTAACAGTATCACCAGAAATACCTACAAGATAATATATGTAATTTCCTGCAATTCCTCCAATATTATCAACATTTTCAATACTAATAACTTTACCTGAAAAATAGGAATTAAATATTAGATTTCCTCTATACCAATTATTAATAAAACCCGCTATACCACCTACATAATCACCATTACTGGTTACCACTCCTGTTGTATAACAATTGACTATTGAATTCCAGTGCTTTCCATCATGGGCACCTATTAGTCCGCCTGTATAATTGCCCCCGCCTGTGTTAGTGACATTTCCTGTCGCATAGCAATTTAGAAGATTAGCAGCACTTTCGCCAATTAAACCTCCAACACCAGTATATCCATTTTCTTTTCCAACAGCCGTGACATCACAATGGCTGACACAACAAGAAATAATTTGCTTAGAAGGTCCATCATTAGAGATATAAAACGCTCCTCCTATAAGTCCACCAACAGCATATTTGCCAATTACATTGCCTTCAACAATAACATTTTTTATTTCTTGTCCTGAAAAACAACCTGTAGCCCCAAATAATCCTACACCTTCTTCATCAGGCATATTTATATCTAATATAATTCGAAACCCACCACCATCAAAACTGCCATAAAATATATGCTCTGTGTTATATTCTATATGATATTCATGGGTATCAAGAGTAGTAATACCAATTCGATTTTGAAATGGCTCGGTAATGTCTTTTATAACTTTGAAATGCTTATTCAGCGACCAAAAAATTGTCGTATGTTCATGTTCATTCACAAAATAAGCGAGTTCATCAAGGTCTGCCTTTGACGAAATGAGGTATGGATCCATTTCAGTGCCACTGCCACCTGAAAAAATTTGGGCAGTTAAATTTGTTGCAGTCAAAATAAAAACTGCGAAAAATAAATATAAAAACTTTGACATAGTTTTACCTTTTATAACCAAAATTGAAATATAAAAATACAAAAAAATATTTAAAAAACAAAAAAATATGAAAATAAAGGAATTATTGAAGTTCTAATTCGGCGGGTTGTTCTTCTTTTTTATGAACACCATTAGTGAATACTATATTTTCTATTCGTTCTACTCGTGGAATAGTGTAATCTACCTTTACATTTGTAGAATTAATGCGTTCATCAGAAATATCTAATTTATTTTCAATTTTAGATAATCTGCCTTCTATATTAGTTAATCGGTCATTTAAATCGTCTATTTTTTTAGAAAGATAAAGAATAACAGCAATGCCGATACCAATTGTAGTAACAAACAATGTGGCAACTCCTAATAAAATAATTAAAGTATTGGTATCCATTTTTTTATAAAATTAAAATAATTAAAATAAAATACTATACAAATATACGAAAAAATATAAATAAATATATATAAAATATAAAATTAAAATTATAATAATTAATTAGAATAAAATTTTATGGAAGTAAACACAAGTAATCAATCGATTTCTATAACAAAAGAACAACCATAAGTTATAGTAAATAGTGCTGAAATGTTTAAAAAAAAGAGGTAGAAGAAGTAATAAACGAGGAGGTAGAAAAATAAATTATGACGAACACGAAGCGGACAAAAATACAAGAGCAGGTTCAATCGATAGTAAATAATATTTACTATTGCTATAACACTTCGCCTGATGTGATTAGTGTAATTGCTCGCTTCGTTGATGTCGAAAAAGATGCTTCAGATACAATAAAAAATATTTTTCATAAGTTTTTAGAACATAAAATTCAATTTGATAAGATAACAAAAAGCACAATATCACTTTATAAATATCGTATAAAATCAGTGTTCAGTGACAATTTAAATATAATTTTATAAAAAAAATATAAAAATTGTATTGGATAATTTATTATTTTTCGCATACTAGAACATTTCTAAAAACTATTAAAAATTCTTTTTGCCATACCGAATTTATTTCGGCATCTCCTTATTTATTAGTAGATGCAGAAACAAGTTCACTATGACATAGAAAATAATAACTTTTTTCTTATATTTGTATTTTCTAATTTAATCATATAAACGCTATGAAAAAATATTTTTTAATTTTAGCATTTATTTTAAGCAATGTGACTGCGGCATTGTCTTATACTTATCCGAATGTAACGGAAATTAATCCCGCTATTGATTCGCTAATGAAATTGGTTGATATTGATTCTTTAGAATATTATATCAGATACCTACAAGATTTAGGTCCAATACCGCGACCTGATACTGCAGAACTACATCAAAATAATATTGCGGCAAAAAATTGGTTGTTGCAGCAATATAAAAACATTGGCAATTTGGATGTTTATGAACATCATTTTCTGTCCGAAGAACTTTGCGATACATTTTTTGCTTTAGCGAAGAATGCAGTTGCTGTGCAGGTTGGAACAGAATATCCTGACGAATATGTTGTTGTGTGTTCGCACTTTGATACAGGAGGGTGGGGACCGTCTAATTTTATTAGTCCTGGTGCAGATGATAATGCAAGCGGAACAGCAGGAGTTATAGAAATAGCGAGAGTTTTAAGCGAACATAAATTCAAACGTTCAATTATTTATTTAAATAATAATGGCGAAGAATCAGCAGCATTTACACCACCGGGGTCTGAAATGTTTGCTTATTATTGTAGACAAAATGAAATAAATATTTTGTGTGTTTTTGATTTGGATATGATTGGTTATAGTCCTATTGACAAACCGTATTTAGAATTATTTTATGGTATAACAGATTTTAGATATAATGCTGATTCAATTTATACAATAGATACAAATCAATGTAAAGATTTTGAAAGATATATAGGTGAAGTTACTAATTTATATCTGACTGATATTCCTACTATTCAATCAACTGATCCAGGTGCGGGCGATAACACTATGTTTTGTATGAACGGCTATCCTGCTTTATATCTTGGTGATATATTAGATCCAATTTTGCACGATTCATTGGGAAACAGAATATTGCCGCCTTGCAATCATAAAGATTGTGATACTATTGGTATTGGCAAAGAAGACGCAGGAGTTAATAGTATGGAATTAGTGAAGGGCTACACTCAAGCAACATTAGTTGCCATTGCAGAACTTGCCGAATTGGATGTTGATGCAATTTTAGAAAAAGACATTTATGACATTAGTATAGTTCCAAATCCAACAGAAAATGATTTTAGTATAATTTTTGAAAACACAGATGAACAAATGATTTCAATAGAATTATTAGACATCACGGGAGCAAAAATTTTAGAAATATTTTCGGGATTTGCACCCGCAGAAAAACTAATTTACAGAGTAGATTCTAAATTAGCAAGTGGCACATATCTTGTTAAATTTCTGATTGGTGAAAAGCAAGCAGTTAGAAAAGTTGTGGTGAAGTAGAATTTATTCATCGTTGCTATTTTAGGACAGAGTAAATCCAAAAACAGCGTCATTATTTGAAGATATTTGAAATAGCGTTTCATTACATCAATTATGGATATATTTAAACACTATGGTTTGTAGAACACCTCCGAAAAATTTTAATTATACCCCTTCCAAATTAGTTTGCGAAAAATATAATCTCAAAAATATTGATTTTACAAGAAATGCTTTCCAATATTTCGCAATCTATTTTTCTTTGAGTATAAAAAAATAATTTTTCATTAAAATTATAGACAAAAATAAAAAGTTATGGTGTCTTGAACCTAGAAAAAAAATCATAAAAGATAATTTTGTTAGAAAAAAAATAAAATAAATTTGTTTTTCTCATTTTTTTTATTTATTTTTGTAATTATGATTTTAGAACAAAATATAAATAAAATATTATTTGGAAATATGAAAAAATTTTTGTATAATAATTTAAGGTTAAGTAGCAGGCATTTTATATATACGGGGCGTGGCTTACAGCGGATTCTAATTTATTATCTAACGCAAATAAATTTATTAACATAATATACTCATTACGAATTGATTTGCGAAAAATATCATCTCAAAAATATTGATTTTACAAGAAACATTTTCCAATATTTTCGCAATCTATTTTTCTTTTAGTATAAAAAAAGAAATAAATTAAAAATTGTTAATTGCAGTTTTTAATTTATTTTTTTTATTTATATAAATAGAAGGAAATAGAAAATCTGAGCAAAAACAAGTAAAATTCAGTAAAAATGAAGAAAAAATTATGTCATTCTGAACTTGTTTCAGAATCTCATTGTTATTGTTTTGTAGAGTCGTTGCTTGCAACGACAACGAGATTTTATATTTTATCTTTTGGACATTGCAAGCAATGTCCCTACATATTATAAAATAGAAATTTTTAATTATAGTAGAATTATGAAATTAAAATTATTATTATTGATTATAGGAATTATGTGTGCTGCGAATGTAAAGGCACAAGTTGATACTTGTTTTAATTTAATTTTAACTACAGAACCGAAAAATGTAGGAATCACTTCATCTAAAGCAATTGGTTCTACTGGTATAGGTAATGATTTTACTATTTATTCATTTACAGATAAAAATTTCACAGTATTTAGCTTAAACAATGTATATCAATATTTAGGTGGTAATACGCATCGCTTAACAGAATATCAAAAAAAAAACACTTATTCATCAATATGGCATAACGAACCAATTGATATTACAGAAATCTTCACGCTGTCTGTAAATCTGTATTGGGGTAAAAGCAATAATCCTGCAGATGGAATAGCATTTGTTTTTCATCAAATTCCTATAAATTCTATAACGAGTTGTGATGGAGAAGGATTAGGATATGCCAATATTAAGCCATCATTAGCAATAGAATTTGATATTTGGCAAAATAGTGGAACGACAGGTTATATATGTAGTAATGAATGCAATGATACTGAATGTGATCATATAGATTTTATGAAAGATGGAAGTGTATGGCATAATGATATTAATGTTTCTCCAAGAATACAAAATGCTTCCTGCAAAATTCAAACAGATCAATGGTATAAAGCAAAAATAGATTGGCAAATTAATCCTGCAGGTGGATATGATTTAACACTATATATGGTAGAAAATGACGATACATTAGCAGGATACCAATTAAAGAAAACAGCACATTATAATCAATTATCTGATTTTATTTCTTCTATTACGCCGACAAATAAATTGGTTACTTGGGGATTAACTGCTGCTACAGGTGGAGAAACAGTAGAACAAAGAGTCAGTTTCGATAGTATTGTTATAAAAAATAAATGTTTAGATATTATACAAATTTCTGCTATTGCGGATGATTGTTATAGTTTTAAGAATTGGACAGATATTTTTGGAAATGTAATTTCCGAAAAACAAATTGATACAATAACAATAATATGTGACAGCGTTTTGATTGCGAATTTTGTTCTTGATACATTTGATATAGTGCTTAATGTAAATCCTGCAAACACAGGCACAGCAATAAGTTCAGGGCGTTACGCTTGCGGAGATACCATAGAAATAAAAGCAATTCCTGATAGTTGTTATAAGTTTCTAAATTGGACTAATGCTAATGGTTCAGCGCTTTCCACGAGTGCAACACACAAAATAATCATTGCAAAAGACAGCATAATTACAGCAAATTTTGAATTTGATTGCGATACAACGAAGATTGATACATTCACTTTAACACTAAATACAAATCCTCAAAACATTGGAAACACAAAGGGTTCGGGCAAATATATTTATGATGATATTGTTGAAATAATTGCTATTTCTGATAGTTGTTATGAGTTCATAAATTGGACAGATAAGTTTGGAAATATAATTTCTGAAAAACAAATTGACACAATAACAATTACGCAGGACTCAATACTGACGGCTAATTTCAATTTTATTTGTCCTGTAAAATTTATCATTTGGGCAGATACGCATCAATTAGTAAATCCGCAAGCAAAGAATTATCGTCTCCCAATTTATATCTCTGCAAATAGCAATATTGCGGGTTTTAGAATTGATTTGCTTTCAATTTGGATAGACAAAAATATTTTTTATCTGCGAAATGTTGATAATTCTAATTTGGAAAGTTATAATGATGGTAAAATTATTTTAAGAAATATCGCAATTCCAACTCTTATTGCAGACCAAAAGACGATATTACTAAATCTTTTTGGTGATATGATTTTGCATATTGATAGCAGTGAAATATTGCTTGATAGTGTTGTGTTTATTGATGTTTTGGATGAAGCACCTGAACTAAAAAATGGTTATATAAGTTTATTTTGTTGCGAGGAAGGTGGCACAAGATTATTGCAAACAGGAAATATTCCTGGCATAAAAATCAAAAATAATCCTGCCTCATCAACATTAGAAACAGAAATTAAAGTATTAGAAATAGGCAATTACACACTTGAAATCATTGATATATTGGGCAATTCGGAGTTTATAAAAAAATGGTTTGTCACTGCAAAAGATGAAAAAGAATTTGAATTAAAAATTCCTGTTTTAAAATATGGCAATGGCATTTATTTCTTAAAACTCACAACTCCGACTTCTACTTATTCAGAAAAATTTATCATTTTATTAGAATAAACGAACAGACGCCAATAGAGGGAGCAAAAGATGTAGCCAAGAGAAGAGAAAAAATTGATTTTTTTTGCTACATTAAGTGTAAAAATATTTATATAAAAATTTGTATTTTTGTAATTGGATTTATTGTTTAAACCGCGAAATGAAAATATTTGCAAATAAAACGAAATATAAAATTATATGAAAAACCCTGAAAACACTTAATTTTACTATAAATCCAAATAAAAACAAACAAAACAAAATATAATAAAATATATTATATTTGTATTTTTAAAATTAGTAAAAATATTTTTTTAATAATTTTATATAATTTGTAATACGGGTATAGCTCAATTAGGTAGAGTGACGGTCTCCAAAACCGTAGGTTGTGGGTTCAATTCCTACTGCCCGTGCTATTATCAATAATTTAATTAAATAATAAATATATGTCAATCGTAGGAAAAATAAAAAAATTCTCAAAAGAAGTTTCGGCTGAAATGAAAAAAGTAACTTGGCCAACTAAAGAACAATTAAAAGAATCTACAGGTGTAGTTTGTGTGTTTAGTGTCTTTTTTGCTTTATTTGCATTTATAATAGACCAAATTGTAACATTTGGCGTTAAAGCAATATTTTAATCAACAATTATCAAAATAGGAAACAATCAATGAATGAAATGATTATTAATGAAGTGAATAATCCAGAAATATCTAATAATTCTGAAGTTAATACTGAAAATGTAGAAGATGCTACATACACTGAAACTATTGATGTATCAGACCAATCTACTTCTACTGAAACTATTGCTAAATCTGATGCATCGGTAGATATTGAAACTTCAAATGAAGATGCTTCTTTGCAAACTACAATAAATCGCAATCCAAAATCGGATACAGAAATTACTGAAGAAGATTTTAGATGGTATTGTGTTAAGACCTATAACTCATATGAAGAAAGAGTTAAAAAAACTATAGAAGCCGAAATCAAACGGCTCGGCTTGAGTTATTGTGTTAGAGAAGTTGTTGTGCCTGTAGAAACTGTATTTGAAGTTCGCAATGGCAAGAAAAAAACTAAACTACGCAACTTTCTTGCGGGCTATGTTTTGGTTAATGCAGCAATAAGCGAACAGAAAAAAACGAAAAAGAAAATCATCGATGTCGTTACTGAAATTTCAGGTGTCGTTGCTTTTGTAGGAAGACGGAATGACCCCGCTGCTTTGCAACCCGCAGAAGTTGAAAGAATATTTAATAGAATTCAAGAACGGTCTGAAGTTACCACAATAGAAACAACTTATAGAAAAGGTGACCCTGTAGGCGTATTAGTTGGTCCATTTGCGGGCTTTAAGGGAAGTATAGTTGAAGTAGTTAATGAAAAGCAAAAAGTAAAAGTAGAAATAACTATTTTAGGTAGAAAAACTCCTATTGAATTAAATATGGACCAAGTCCAATTTGATAAACCTGAATAATGATTTTTTATCTATTGGGAGACAATTTTGCTTCAGCAGATTTCAAATATTATTACCACAATAAGGTTAATTCTTGCAATAATTTTTTTGTATTTATTTACACAAACAAATTTAATAATTGAGGCATCAATCATATTTTTTGTAGCCGCAGTATCAGATTTTTTTGATGGATGGATAGCAAGAAAATTAAATATAACAACAAAATTCGGGGAACAATTTGACCCAATCGCTGATAAAGTTTTAACGTTATCAGTATTTTTTGCATTCGCAATAGAAGGTATAATTCCTTTATGGTGCGTTGTAATTATTGCTATAAGAGACATAGTAAACACAATAATCAGATTTTTATTTTTAACAAAAAAAAACATTCCTACATCCTTTACTGCAAAATTTAAAACGGTAATTCAATTAGTATTTATATCAGCAATTTTGCTAATAAAAGTAGGAATAGCACTTGGAATTACTCCTCAAAGTTACGCTAATATTATTTATTCGCCTATAATTTATTATTGCATTATTATTATTACAGCAATATCTATTTGGACTTTAGTAGAATATATTATAACTTTTAGAAAGGCAGAGTTATAAATTAAAAAAAAACAATTTAAGTTTGCCTAAAAGTATTACATAAATAATACTACAAAAATTAATATTTACTAATTTATATTCTATAAAAATATTTTTATAACAATAAATATTTTCCCGAATTAATATATGAAAGTGACTTTCCTATTTCATTTTCTATATAAAATTCTATTGCTAATATAACATTATTTATCATTAAATCTACCCCATATTGGTCTTCTTTTTTGAATTTAGATAAAACATAATTTGCCATCTCACCTGAACCAAAATCTTTATCTATACCGCAACGAAGAATATAAAAATCGTTTGCATCAGTTATTTCTAATATAGATGATAAGCCATTATGACCACCATCGCTTTTAACTTTTTTTATATGTATTTTATTCAGAGGAAAATTATATTCATCCAAAATAACAAGCATATTGGCACTTTCAATATTGTATTTATCAAGAAGATATTGTGCCGCAATACCACTATGATTCATATAAGTTTGCGGCAGAGCAATAAGAACATTTTTTTCTTTAATATTAATTATAGAATAATTTACAATATTAAGTTTTGATTGATAACAACCATTATATTTTTTAATAATATTAATAGCAATATCATAGCCAATATTATGTCGGCTATTAGCATATTTTGTTCCTGGATTTCCTAAACCAATAATTAATTTATCAACTTTATTACTCACAATACAAAAATACGAAATTTATCTAATATAGAAAATATTTATTTTCGTAATTATATATTTATTTATGCTAAAAGGATAAAAATTTATGCTAAAAGGATAAATTATAGTCCTCCGAGGATAAGTTATAGCCCTCCGAGGATAAGTTATAGTCCTCCGAGGATAAGTTATAGCCCTCCGAGGATAAGTTATAGTCCTCCGAGGATAAGTTATAGTCCTCCGAGGATAAGTTATAGCCCTCCGAGGATAAATTATAGTCCTATAAAGGATAAGGCAGTATCCTTTTAAAGGTAAATGCGGTATCCTTTTAATCAATAA
>Ga0082212_10013831_pt1 | contig 10076 bp, 7 predicted proteins | sample TergutNt197P3_FD_71548 | JGI IMG/M metagenome (GOLD analysis project Ga0082212, IMG submission 71548) | Neocapritermes taracua P3 segment gut microbial communities from Petit-Saut dam, French Guiana - Nt197 P3 | ecosystem: Host-associated > Arthropoda: Insects > Digestive system > Gut ... | reverse complement strand
AAATAATTGTCCTCACCGGTATTAATAATTACTCCGGCATAGCCATTAATAATTCTTGAAAAGTATTGGTCAATGAGCGTTCTTTGCGGATTAATATCTCGGAACAGAATGCCATAAAGGGCGTCATTAAGCATCACATCTAAGCGTTCTAAAGCGCCCATTGCGGCAATTTCGGGCATACACAAGCCTGAGCAATAGTTGCACAAACGAATATAACGCCCTACTTCTGCTCCCACTTCATCTAATGCTTTGCGCATAATCCTAAAATTTTCCTGTGTAGCGAATGTGCCCCCAAAACCTTCGGTTGTAGCCCCAAAGGGCACATAATCGAGCAAACTCTGCCCCGTAGTTCTGATTACGGCAATAATATCTGCCCCCTGCCGTGCGGCAGCCTGCGCTTGTATTACATCTTCATAAATGTTTCCGGTGGCTACAATGACATAAATGTACGGTTGATCGCCTTCCCCCAAATGCTCTAAAAAATGCTTCCGCTGCGCCACGTTTTTTGAAATCCGTTCAAGTGTATTTTCAATATAAGGAGTTACCGCATTTCTAATCTCTTCATCGTTATGAATGGGGAGTTTGGCAATCTCTAATTCTTGTTTTGCCATTTTTTCGGCAATTTGTTGCGGATTCAACTTCGTTTCCAGCATTGCGTTACCCAAAAAGTAGAGTGTTCCCTCTCCCAGCAGCCCTGCTTGATGCAGTTGATCCACTACCACATTGGGGAGCGGCACCTCATTCCTGTCCACGCCGTCAATACCCATTAACCGGCAGAGCGTACGCTCCACAGCCACTGTAGTATAGCGATTTACAAATTGTTGTACCTCGTTAGCAATGGAAGCCGCCATGGTTTTGGCTTCAGTAACTTTCTTAAAGTCAATTCCTAATTTACTATTTTTCATATATTTACTTTTTTAAAGATGGCGTGCAAAAATATTATAATTTTTTCTTTAATTGTTTTCCCTGATGACAAAATGATTTTGCTTTACTATTAATCTATATTTATTAATTTTGCGGCTCATATTAAACTGAAAAACACAAAACAATGAAATTTCAAAGTAATTTTTTTTCTTTTACCTTTATTCTTTTCTCCTTTTCAACCGTAGCACAACCTCTCGCTCTTTCCGTCTGTTACGAAAAAACAGAAAAAAACTACCCGCTTATTCAACAATTGGAATTAATTGATTTGAGCGAAAAATACAATTTGCAAAACGCTTCGCGGGCATGGATTCCGCAGTTGCAACTTTTTGGAAAAGCCACGCTGCAAAGCGATGCGCCAAATTTTGAGATGGATTTAACCCATTTGGGCTTGCCTGTCAATTTTGGTATTGATGTTCCGAAAAATCAATACCAAGCCTATTTGCAACTGAATCAATTTATTTGGGATGGCGGACAAATTCGTTCTGCCAAAAAAACAATCAAAGCGGCTACTGAGGTGCAGCGAAAACAGAACGAAGTAGATATTTATGCTGTTAGGGTGCGAGTGAACGATCTTTTCTTTGGCATTATTTTGTACGACAGTCAAATAGAACAACTCAACGTGAATTTGCAAGAGTTGCAGCGCAATTTTGAAAAAGTTACAAATTTAGCAACATTAGGATTTGCCAACGAATCGGATATGGATGCCGTGAAAGTGGAGCAAATTACGGCAGAACAACAGATCATTCAACTTTCTACGATGCGAGAAGCATTTGTGGCAATGTTGGGCGCTTTTATGGGCGAAGAGTTGGCGCCGGATGTCGCTCTGCAAAAACCGGAATTAATTTTAGTACAAAATGTTAATAACAGAATAGACCTCCAACTTTTTGACGCTTTTGTTGAAATGCAAAAAATTCAAAATATGCAAATTTTGGCTAAAAATATGCCCAAAATCGGTTTTTTTGTACAGGGTGGTTTCGCCCGACCCGGATTAAATATGTTTGATATCGATGGTAAATTATATGCTGTTGGCGGCGTGCAACTGAACTGGAGTTTCGGAAATCTCTATACCATTAAAAACGAAAAACGGATTATTGAAAATAATATCAGTAATATTGAGATCAACAGAAAACTGTTTTTGTTAAATCAAAAGATTCAGGCAAAACAACAAAATGCAATAGCAGAGCAATATAGAAAAATTTTAAGTTCCGATGACGAGATTATTCGCATGCGCGAAACCATTTACAAAGCCTCAGAAGCAAAAACCGAACACGGCACGATGAGCATTACCGATTTAATGCGCGATTTTAATATGGAAAATGTCGCAAAAGCACAGAAAATTGTACACGAAGTACAATATTTAAAAGCATTGTATGATTTGAAGAATTTGTACAATAATTAAAACAAATTTACGCTATTATTACAAATATGTTTTATGTTCAAAAATTATTGTAACTTATTAATCATCAACTGGAAAGAAAATTTATATCTATTCTGTCTTGCTTTATTTTTAATTGCGCTACCTACGTCCATTGCCTTAATCAGCATTACTTCTGTGGCACTGCTTATCGTTTGGATTCTTACCGGAGATTATAAAACAAAGTGGAACAGATTGATACACAACAAAAGCGCACTTTTGTTAATGAGCATCCCTTTGTTGTATTTGATTGGATTTTGTTTTACAAATAATTTTTCTTTGGGTGTACAAGAATTTAACAAAAGTTTATACTGGTTCATATTTGCTTTTGTATTAGGATCTTCTGCCCCAATCTCACACAAAAATACGCGCCGTTTATTGGGTATTTACATTTTAACGGTATCGATTGCCGCCGGTATGGCAGTGCTTAAATTAATGTTTTCAGACACCGTTTTTTTCTTTGATTTCAGGAGTGTTACATGGATCGACCACATCCCTTTTTCCTATCAAATTGCTTTTGCTATTTGGCTCATCTTCTATTTTATTTACAATGAAAAACCTTCATGGATACAGAAATCTTTATTTCTACTCCTCAACATCTTTTTAATCTCTGCTTTATTTTCACTCAAATCGTTTACCGGTTATCTCTATTTTGGCACAATGTCGGTTACGGCAATGATTCTGTTAATATTAAAAACAAAAAAGAAAATATTGAAATACACCTATTTAAGTTTAACCCTGTTTGTACTTGTTTTTCCTGTTTTTTATGTATATCAATGTGTTCAAACGTTTTATAATACTACAGAATATAATGTTGATGAAATAGAGCAATATACGGCTCAGGGGCATGTTTATAAGCATGATTTTCAGGATAAAACCAAAGAAAATGGAAATTATGTCGGTTTGTTTCTTTGCAAAGAAGAATTAGCGCCGCTTTGGGATGCACACAGCAAAAAACAGTACAACAGTAGAACTTCGAATAATTATCCTTTGAGTTGTGTAATCATAAGATACATGACCAGCAAAGGATTGAGAAAAGACGCTGAGGGCTTTGCGCAACTGTCTCAAAAAGATATTGAAAATATTGAAAATGAAATTCCTAACTATATTTATGCTGAGAATAAACTTGGAGTTTATCCCCGTATTTATGAAACGATATGGGAGATGGATCAATATACCATCGGCAGCAATCCAAAAGATAGAACGTTAGGGCAACGTATTGATCAGGCGGTTCTTGCATTTGATATTATTAAAAAACATTTTTGGTTTGGCGTTGGTTTGGGAAATAGCATGCAGGCTTATGATACGGTTATCGAACAATCAGATTCAAATTTGGGATTCCAGAAGACATTATCTTCTCATAACCAGTATCTTAATTATCTCATTCGCTTTGGAATATTGGGCGCTATATATATTTTAGGCGTTTTACTATTTGTGTTTATTAAAGGAAGAAAAAATCACTCTTTCTTAATTACAATCTTCTTTGTGAGTATGTTAACAGCAAATCTCGGAGAAGCTAATTGGGAAACTTTTATCGGCATAAATTTCTTTGCATTCTTTCTCTGTTTTTTGATGTGGATTGCACCGAAAAATATTAATTTTGAATGATATATAATGAATTTTCAAAATACAAAAATTATTTCGCAAACTTATCCCAATAGTTCATTGTGTAGATTCAGTATTATTATTCCTACATGGAACAATTTGGAAATGTTAAAGTTGTGCGTAAACAGTATTTTAAAAAACAGTCGTTTTAAACACCAAATTATTTTACACATTAACGAAAGCGCAGACGGTAGTCGCGAGTGGGCGGCAGAAAACAGGTTCAATTATACTTATTCGCCAATTAATGTGGGCGTTTGTTTGGCGGTGAACAGTGCTGCCTCATTAGCTTGCACCGATTATATTGTTTATTTAAACGATGACATGTATGTGTGCCCCGATTGGGATTATTATTTATGGAAAGCAATAGAGCAACAGCCTGACAATAAGTTCTTTTTATCATCAACTACTATAGAGCCGCGTGATGTTAATAAAAAAGTTGCTATTGCGCCTTACAATTTCGGCACGTCCCTTCATACATTTACAGAGATTGAACTATTGCAACAATATGCAACTTTACCAATGAGAGACTGGTGCGGCGCCTCGTGGCCTCCCAATGTCGTACATCGTAGTTTGTGGGAACAGGTAGGTGGATACAGTTTGGAATTTTACCCCGGATTTTATTCAGACCCCGATTTTTCTATGAAACTTTGGCAGGCAGGTGTGCGGCGGTTTACAGGAGTTGCAAAAAGTCGTGTCTATCATTTTTTGGAGGTTTCAACCACAAAAATAAAAAGAGAAAACATTCGCAATGGGCGGAAATTATTTTTAAAAAAATGGGGCATCACAGCCAGAGTATTTTACCGGTATTATTTACAAATGGGCAATAAAAACTCACAACCCTTAAAATCTCCGAAGAGCATTGCTTTCGCAGTGGATAAGTTTCTTTGTTTTTTTAAATGAAAGATTTACTGATATTCAGTATCCGGAGTAAAACCAAAATTAGATATATGTTGCACCAAATACCCCAATTTATAAAAATCTAACCTGAAAAGCGAAGGGGTTTTTAAGAGCTTCTGTTTGTTATTTTGAAAAAACATTGTGTAGAACAGTCGTAGCAACGGAATTACTTTTAACTTTTTGCATTTGAAGTAGGTAGCCAGCAATCGGTTCTCGTTCACAAAACCGGCATCTATTTTGTTTGCCTGTAACAGCGAAATTAAATTATCTATGGAGGTTTCCACTTTTTTTAAATAATCTTCATTGGTATCCAAACCATCATGGAAGAGCGCGTTATTGATGTGAATCACAGGGATATTGGCATTTCTCAACTGATTGCCGAAAAAGGTATCTTCATTACCATAAGTAGAAAACGATTCATCAAATTTTACAAGTTCAAATATTGATTTCGAGAACACGGCGTTGAAAGAGGTAAACGATTTGTAAGGTTTTCGGTTTCTGAAATCGGCATCGGTGGCTTCTCTTTTTTTGCCGTAAAACCAACGCAGATAATATTTTGGGTTCGGTTTTTGCTGCCTATATGCCACACCGCCAATGATGCAAACCGGTTTCAAATTTCGGGATATTTCTACCACATAATTGTTGATGTAGGTAGAATAAAGCACCGCCGCATCGCAATCCATAAACAGCAAGAAGGGGAAGTTTGCTTTTTCCACCAACAAGTTTCTTATTTTTGCCCGTCCAATATTTTTAGGCAGAGAAAAGTATGTAACTCCTTTTAAATCTGTTAATTTTTCATTGCCATGCGTCTCTGTTGAGGCGTCATCGCCTAAAATAATTTCAAACTCTACATTTGAGTAAGAAAGTTGCGAATGCAAATCTTTTACCAACTTGGCAACATTAAAATTATATATGGGAATAAGAACTGAAATCATAAATTATAATCCTGAATCAATAATTTTACCGTCTTCAATAAGCAAAGAGCGCGAGGGGAACTTGTCAATCATCATAAAGTCGTGAGTAGCAATTAAAACGGTGGTTCCTTTTTGATTAATATGATGAAATATTTTGAAAATTTCTTCGGAAGTGATGGGGTCCAAGTTTCCGGTAGGTTCGTCTGCAATGATGAGTTCAGGGTCATTCAGTAAGGCTCGTGCAATACAAACGCTTTGTTGCTCGCCTCCTGAAAGTTGGTGCGGATATTTAAAATGTTTAGTGCTTAACCCTACCATTTCCAATGCTTTCATAACTCTTTCATAGCGTGCGTCTTTGCCTTTCCAACCAATAGCTTTGAGGGCACTGTCCAAATTTTCAAAAACTGTTTTTTCTGCTAATAGCTGATAGTCTTGAAAAATAATACCGATTTTTCTTCGCAAATACGGTATCTGTTTTGTTTTAATTTTCTTCAAATCAAAGTTTACAATTTCAGCATGTTCGCCATGCGCTTTTTCATCGGCAATTAAAAGTTTTAAAATGGAAGATTTGCCCGTCCCCGTTTTGCCGATTATATATACAAACTCACCTTTATGAATCGTAAGTGAAATATTATGCAAAATCATCAATTTTTTTTGATAAATATCAAGATTTTTTAAGGTGATGATTGGGGTTTTGAGGGGAATCAGGTCTTCCATATATTTTAAAGTTCAAGGTTTAAGGTTCAAGGTTCAAAAAATAATGTCGCATATCGGATAATCGCATATCTCATATCTTATATATCTATTTTCGCATAATGTGCGTTTTGCTCAATAAATTCGCGGCGCGGGGGTACTTCATCGCCCATCAGCATAGCAAATACGCGGTCGGCTTCCGTTAAATTCTCAATCGTTACCTGCCGCAAGGTGCGGGTTTCGGGGTTCATCGTGGTTTCCCAAAGTTGCGTTTCGTTCATTTCTCCCAAACCTTTGTAGCGTTGCACGTGCAAACCGCCGATGTTGGCGCCGTCGTTGGTAAATTCGGCAGTAACGGCTTCACGCTCTTTATCCGACCACACGTAACGCTCCTGTTTTCCTTTCTTAATCAAATAGAGCGGAGGTGTAGCAATATAGATGTGTCCAAACTCAATCAATTCTTTCATGTGGCGGAAGAAGAAAGTGAGGATTAAAGTGGCGATGTGGCTTCCGTCCACATCAGCATCGGTCATAATGATAATTTTACCGTATCGAAGTTTTTCCAAATTCAGCGCTTTGCTGTCTTCCTCAGTACCAATGCTTACGCCCAAGGCGGTGAATATATTTTTAATCTCTTCGCTTTCAAAAATTTTGTGGGGCATCGCTTTTTCTACGTTCAAAATTTTACCGCGCAACGGAAGAATTGCCTGAAATTTACTGTCGCGACCTTGTTTGGCGGTGCCGCCTGCAGAATCGCCCTCAACTAAGTAGAGTTCACATTCTTCCGATTTTTTGGAGGAGCAGTCCCAGAGTTTTCCGGGGAGTCCACCGCCACTGAAGACATTTTTGCGCTGCACTAATTCGCGGGCTTTGCGAGCTGCGTGGCGTGCCGTAGCCGCCAAAATGACCTTATTTACAATCTCTTTCGCATCTTTTGGATTCTCTTCCAAATAGTTGCGCAACATTTCGCCTACCATCTGATCCACAATGCCCATTACTTCGTTGTTGCCCAATTTGGTTTTGGTTTGTCCTTCAAACTGCGGCTCAGCCACTTTAACAGAGATAATTGCGGTTAATCCTTCGCGAAAGTCGTCTCCGGAAATCTCAATTTTTTGTTTTTCCAATTTTTCCAACATCTTACTTTCGTCGGCATATTTTTTCAGTGTTCTGGTTAATGCGCGTCGAAAACCGGCAAGGTGCGTACCGCCTTCTATCGTATTGATATTGTTTACATAAGAGTGAATATTTTCGGTAAACGAAGTGTTATATTGCATCACTATTTCTACCGGCACATTCTCTTTTTCGCCCTCCATATAAATGGCGTGTTCCATAATTTTTTCCCGACCGCCGTCCAAATAACTGATAAAATCTTTCAATCCCTCTTCGGAATAATATTTATCTTTCAGAAACGTACCGTTTTCTTTTTCTTCCCGTTCATCAATAATTTCGAGAGTAATTCCTTTGTTCAGGAACGCCAACTCTTTTAAACGTGTGGACAAAGTGCTGAATTTGTACTCTGTAACAATAAAAGTAGTGGCATCGGGTTTAAACCAGATTTTAGTGCCGCGATAGTCGGTTTTGCCCACTTCTTTAACAGGGTACATTGGTTTACCGTATTCAAACTCTTGCATATAATGGATGCCGTTGCGAAACACTTCAGCCCGCAGGTGTTCGGAAAGTGCATTTACGCACGATACCCCTACGCCGTGCAAACCGCCCGAAACTTTGTAGGAGTCCTTGTCAAATTTTCCGCCGGCGTGCAGCACGGTAAGCACCACTTCCAATGCGGAGCGTTTCTCTTTCTCGTGATAATCGGTAGGAATGCCGCGCCCGTTGTCTAAAACCGATATGGAATTATCCTTATGAATAGTAACAACGATATGGTTACAATGTCCGGCTAATGCTTCATCTATTGAATTATCCACCACTTCATACACCAAATGGTGCAGTCCGCGTTCGCTCACGTCTCCTATATACATAGCGGGGCGTTTGCGCACGGCTTCGAGACCTTCTAATACCTGGATATTTTCTGCAGTATAATCTGCTTGTTGTTGGAGATCTTTGTTTTCTAAATCGTTCATAGTCAAAAATATTCTGTTTTTTCAAAAAGTGTGCAAATATAGTAAAAAAACGTTATTCTCCGAGATATCGCTATCATTGACACAACACAAAATTATCTTCCATCGCATTCAGACAAAGCGCCGGAATCTGCTCTTTATTTCCTAATATCTTGTTGGCAACGGGTCCAAAAATAAGGTCAATGAATGAATAATGCTTCGGCAGTAAGTAAAGCAAAATGCTGTTCCCGATTTTTTCGGCAAATTGTAAACCGTAAGTGTAAATGTTGTCCACTTTTGTAAACGGATGCAACAGGTATGGCGCTTCTAAATTATCAAACACCTTGGTTACAAAGGCAATATTATTTTGTACTTTTTGATTTAATAATTTGTCTTTATATTGATTATAAACGAGATGTATCGAAATATTTTCTTTGGGAATATGGGGACAATTTTTTTGAAAATGGGCAGAGAAATAACTTGCCCATTGCGCTAACTCTTTTTCCTGGCAGTTGATGTCTAACGGCAAAACCACATTCTGATAATCTGCTTCGGCGGGTTCTTTGTTTCCAACTGTCAACACCGGAATACGCGATTTGCGAATCCATTTTCGGGCTTTTTTGAGATTAAAAAATGATAATTTTCGGGAAAGCGCTACCGGCATTACAAAAAACAGAGTGTTGTCATTTTCTGCATTAGAAAAAACAGCATCTAGATTTGTTTTCTCATGTAGAGGAATTGTATTTATTTCAACATCAAAAATTTGAGATAATTTCTGCGCATGCGCCAACGCCGCCGTTCCATAGATCGAATCTTCGGTAAAAACTGCAATATGTTGGTTCAAGGTTTAAGGTTTAATATCGGTCAATAGCATTCAAATCGCGAAACGCTATTTTGAGGCGCTCTACCATCGTTTTTTCGCCTTCGCGGAGAAATACGCGGGGGTCGTAGTGTTTTTTGTTGGGCTTATCTTCGCCTTCCGGATTTCCGATTTGGGCTTGCAAATAATCTTTTTTCTCTTTATAATAATTCATAACGCCTTCCCAAAAAGCCCACTGCGTATCAGTATCAATATTCATTTTCACCACGCCGTATTGCAGCGATTCGGCAATTTTTTCAGGCTCTGAGCCGCTGCCGCCGTGAAATACAAAATTCACAGGATTAGGTTGGGTGTTGAATTTTTCTTCGATAAATTTTTGTGAATTATGGAGGATAATCGGCTCTAATTTCACATTGCCGGGTTTATACACGCCGTGTACATTTCCGAAAGAAGCCGCAATCGTAAAGTTTGGACTTACTTTCATCAGTTCTTCGTAGGCGTATGCCACATCTTCGGGCTGGGTGTATAGTTTGGAACTGTCCACGCCGGTATTGTCCACGCCGTCTTCTTCGCCACCGGTAATGCCGAGTTCAATCTCCAGCGTCATATCCATTTTCGCCATGCGGGCTAAATACTGTTTACAAATGTCAATATTTTCGTGTAGCGGTTCTTCCGAAAGGTCGAGCATGTGCGAACTAAAGAGGGGTTTACCGTGTTCGGCGTAAAACTTTTCGCCTGCGTTCAACAAGCCG
>Ga0082212_10013830_pt1 | contig 10076 bp, 8 predicted proteins | sample TergutNt197P3_FD_71548 | JGI IMG/M metagenome (GOLD analysis project Ga0082212, IMG submission 71548) | Neocapritermes taracua P3 segment gut microbial communities from Petit-Saut dam, French Guiana - Nt197 P3 | ecosystem: Host-associated > Arthropoda: Insects > Digestive system > Gut ... | reverse complement strand
GATTTGCGGCTGGCGACACAGATGACGGTTTACGAAAATATCCTGCTGGCAATGGAAACCGGACTGTTCGCGTATCCCACAAAGGAACAGGAAACGCGGGCGGGTGACATCCTCGAAGGGGTCAAACACTTCAAGGATTTTGTCAGAAAGTTTTCAGCAAGGTAGGACGGTCACGCCGTGACCGCCGTTGGATTGGTTTTGGCAACCATGATCGAATTGCTTGCTTGTTATCTTCCGGCGAAAGCCCAATATCGAAATGCCTAGAGTCAGATGAATGATGTCTATTTGTACAATTTTGATAGAACTGAAAAGGATCAGATGGTATTTTGGTCAGGTGGTAATCTCCCGACTCAAAATAGTTTAGGTGTTATGCTTGACGACGCATACACATGGTTTAAGGCATTGCTTTTATTGTCTGGCAAAATAGTTGCTTCGTCGTCATTTTTCTATGAATCCGAAATCACAAGAGAAATAACAAGGGAGTTTGATGAGGTATTCCGCTCTGGGAATGCACTATACTTTATTGATGAAAACATCAGCAATTTTTCGGAACACGGCTTGCTTAAAATCGAGAAAAGCCCAAAAAGTCTTGGAGCGTATAATGATATTGAACGTGTTAAAATATATGGGAGTCAACTGGATACATTAGGGATTACTTTGCGAAGGCCTCCTGATTCCATAAGCAAAAAAATACAATATCTGTGGGCAAGTGATGTTTATTCGACGGATAGTAAGTCGCTAGGCATGTTTTTGCAAAACAGTATGAAAATCAATAGTAATCGCGAAGGAGTTGCTTTATTGCTTTCGGGCATAGCCACCAACCCCCCTGTTGATTTTGTTTGGGAATATATTGTATCCGAGGTTAATAAATTCGCAATCAAACTGCCGAATGGGTTTGATGTGTTTGCTCGTAAAAGGTTATCTGAAATATACGCATTAGCATGTGCCGATATTTTAGATTTACAGTTAGACCTGACATTGATGAACAGAATTTCTCGATATGATACCAAGCTTTTCTGCCAATGCATGAGCCACATTGGTGTGCTAGATGCGATAAAAAAACTTGCTCCAAAAGAAGTGATTCGTCTGAAACAGAGAGATGAAATTTCATGGTTTCGATCTCAATACTTCAATCTCATTAACGCAGTTAACAATAACGAAAAAAAACTCAGGCAGAGTTTTGAACATGCCAATAATATACTCCAACCATCCGCTTCCCCTACAATTTTGCAAGGGATGCTTTTGACGGATATCGGTATCAAAGGTTTAATTAAAAGTTATTTCAAAAGAAATAAAAGTGTCAAAGAATACAAAAAACCAGTAGATATATTGTTGCACACATGCGACGTAATAGTCAATGAAATTAATAAACAAAACATTCACAAATGGCTTGATGAATTTGTCAATATTAGAGTTGCAAAAGATTATCCGATTTTCGGACATCAAATGCAATATGAAGGAACTAACAAGATGATTACTAACGTGCTAATCGTAACGGCGATAGAGGAAGAATTTAAGGCTGTTTCACGCCATTTAAAAAACTCTGGTACAGTAGATACAGCAAAATACCCTCATTCGTTTTCGCTCAAAACAGAAAACGGTTTTGGTATCAATGGTGTCCTAATTCAGACTGGAATGGGGCAGGTCAATGCCGGGCTTGCAACATTTGCTGCTGTTTTGAAATATTCTCCTGACATTGTGGTACTTACTGGGATTTGCGCAGGAGTAAGCGGAGCGTCTGACGTAAAGGTTGGCGATATTATTATTGCTGAGCAACATGTTTTTTTTGAGTGGCAAAAAATCAAGGAAGACCATCCGACAGACTTCCGTTTCATCGTAACTCGTGGTGGCCAAAATCTGCTCACAAAAGCGCGCACTCTTCCAAGAGAAAGCTGGGTGAAAAATATAACCATTGCACGTCCGCAAAGCGATAGCCACGAATCACAAACGCATTTTGGCGTTGTTTTAACTGGAGATAAAGTTGTTGCCGACACAGATTTTGTCACTGAATTGAAAACGAGCTGGAGTAGGGCTATCGGACTTGAGATGGAAAGCTACGGTGCCTCAATGGCAGTTGAAAATTCTAGCCCGCGAGCCGACTTTTTGATGGCAAAATCGGTGAGTGATATGGCGGACGCGTATAAAGATAATTCATGGCATGATTATTGTACTGACGTTGCTGCCGCCTATACTATTGCGCTTATAAAACATCATGATTATCCTAATAGACCACAATCTGATAGATCACTATCTGGTAGTGTTTCTGATAATAACGAGTCCTCTGTCATTCCGGGCCCAGTATTGATAAAGTTAAACGAAAGGTATTTTGACGACTGGAAAATAATTGCCACATATTTAGAAATTCCTGCGATTAAGCAGGCACGCTTTGAAAGAGGACTCGAAATAATAAATATTCATGAATGGCTGAAGCAACAAGATCGTGTGGATGAATTATATGATGCTTTAATTGCTCTTGGCCTAAAAGATTGCGGCAAGTAAGGGATATTTTTTTCATGGGCAAAAAGATATGGTTTACAGCGTTTGGTGCGCCGGGGACTGGAAAAACTACACTATTAAACAAAATAGTGGCTGCGTTTCCTGAGTACACGTATGTTGGCAATTATGCGATTTTAACGGAGAACACTCTTTTAAACCATTACCTGAATAAATTGTTTATTGATGAAGATTTTTCGTATTTTTTTAAGTTTCAAATGGAGGTATTGCCTCAACGATTTAGGGATTCATACTACTGTGCTCATAATTCGTTTGTTGACAAGCCGATTTATGACACCTATGCGTATGCCAAAACTTTGAGAAAGCTAAAATGGATTGAGGATCACGAATATCAAACCTTCTATTCAAACTTTGTATTGCTTGACAAGCTGATTCCAAAACCAAACGCGATAATATATCTGAAATGTACCAGTGTTTATTTAATATTGTCAAGATTTGCTCAGCGTGGCAGGAGCATTGAAAAAAAGTACACTCTTGAGTACATCGAAGCTTTGTTGGAAACATTCGACGAGGTTGCATGTGAAATGAAGATCGGTCACAGTATGCTTGAGTTCGATATTGAGCAAATTGAAGGAAATGATTTGTATGAAAGTGTGATTGAACAGCTAAATTTGCAGTAATTTTGCCGTCAAATGGCTTTTTGATACATGATCTTTCAAGGAGATGCCACCCGATGGATAACAACGCTTGGTTAGTTGAATTAAATACGAAGACTTGTAGTGAATGGAAAACATTTGCTGTTCATTTGGGTATTGAAGAAGTAGAACAGAGATACCGAAGCTGTTTTATAATTCCGGTCAAGTTGTTTGATATTTGTGAAAGTTTTCGGCGAGGAGCGTGCGCAATTCATCGCGGTACTTCACCCGGCATCGGAAGAAGCTTTTGCACGCGGCCAAAAATTCCTCGTAGGTTTCGTAATATTTGTTGTAGAGAATTTTCTTCTTGAAAAATTTCCACAACCGCTCAATCAAATTCAAATTCGGCGAATAACCCGGCAAAAAATGAAGCTTGATCTTCGAGCCTTCCAAACGCTCCTTCACCAATTTCGATTTGTAATACTTGGCATTATCGATGATCACATGAATCACTTTAGCGTCCGGATGCTTCGCTTCCAACTTGTCAAACAAACGAATCGTCGATTGCGAGTTGATCGAATCGGCAAAGTCGGTCACGGTTTCCAGCGTCTCAATATCGACTGCACCGTTGATATTGACACGTTGGCGACCGCAATTCGACTTCAACTCTTTCTCCTCGCCGCGACGAATCCAACCATAAGCAGGAATGCTGTTGAACTGCGGATGACAACCGTCGCCGAAATAGATCGGATCGTTTTTACCCTTGTTTTTACGGAGTTTTTTGTACTTCGCAATGAACGCCGCCTGCTTCTCCGGATCGAGTTTACCGGGCACGTGTTTCGGCTTTTTATAAACAAAACCGAGCCGATGCAACAAATCCTTGACGCCCGACGGCTTGTATTGCACGCCGAAAGTTGTCTCGATGTAATGCCGAATCTCGCCGCTGTCGATGTACGTGTTCTCGTCGAGATGGTGTGCGAGTTGCTCTTGTTGTTCGTCGGTCAGCGACGGAGCCTTGCCTTGATACATCAACGTGAGGAGTTCGTCCTGACCGCCTTGCCGATATTTTTCGAGCCAGTTGCGAATCGTGGTCTCATCGACGAGCAACGCTTGAGCAACTTGCGCAACACTCCAGCCGCTGCCGAGCAATACGATCGCGTTGACACGATAAGCGAATCGCCTGTCGCGCAACGTGCGATGCAACGTCTTCAGTTTCGTGATTTGTTTGGCTGTCAATCGAAAATCGTCCATGTGCGAAACCCTTTCCATTCCTGTGGCGGGTGATTATAGTGCATTTCATATTTTCATGCAATAGGAATTTTTAAACAGCTTGGGTATATGTTCTTATGCACGGTCACTACCCCCAGCTTACGCTGGGGGTTATAGAAATTGCGTCCTTGCAGGACGTTTTTTTCACTTCACAAACGCTTCGGGATACTGTTGCATCAATTCGTTGACTCGCTGATGGGGTGATGTTTTGAAAAGTTCGACAAACCCATCGGGCAGTTCGTCCAGTTGTACAATCGTACCATCCGTCTTGCAGCGCAACCAAAGCGGCGTTTTACCGTCCAGTTTGAATTCCCGACCGTCGGCCAATGTCAATTTGGTTCCGCGATGCGAAACAACCAGAGAACCTCCCCCGCCAGGGAAATACATGGTTGTTTTGCCGCCTTGTGCCTTGAGAGACAAATCTTCACCGGAAGAACTGTAATAACCGAGATAAGGATTGACCGTGAACCCGGCGGCATAAAAACTGCCGCTGACACGGTCGAAGACCTCATCGTCGCCTCCGTCACCCAGAATAATGATCAGTTTTGGTTCAGCGAAAACAAGACAACGTGCCCCCGATGCAAACTCGAACTCATCATGTCTCCATTTGACCGGAGCGAGAAACACGAACACTCCGAACCCAATCATGCCGATCAGTGACGCGATGCCGAGCACCGTCACCACGCGCGTGACCGGCGTTGTTTTGACGACTTGTGGTTCCATGTTTTTTCTTTCAATTACTGTATCAATTCATGTGGTATCACCGGCCTGTAACGCCGAAGCATAACAGCCCAAGGCAATTCAAAAACAATTCTGGGTCATTCAAAAAACAGGCTGAAAGCCTGTAGCATAACAGCCCAGGGCAAGCGGTACTCCGCGCCGCCCTGGGTTACGTTGCGCGCTAAAAACAATTGCCGCCCTGAAAGGGCAAGGCAAGGGATCATTCCCAAATGTAACGTTCGTCAAATGGTATTTTATGCCTTTTCAACAGCGTCATCAACTCGTCTTGAAACGTTGTCTTCTTGTGATGCTCTTCCTGACCGGCGATGTATTCAATCACTGCGGGGATTTTGGACTCGCTGACGGAAAACGCCCCATATCCGGCTTGCCACGCGAAATGCTTCATGGTTGTTTCACGCGAGTTCAACCATCGTGAAGAACCGCCTTTCATTTTCGCCATCATCTTTGAAACGGAAATGGTTTTCGACATCAGAATAAGGGCGTGAACGTGATCTTCCGTGCCGTTGATCGCCATCGTAATGCAATCCAGCGAAATCAAAATGCCGACCATGTAGGCATAAAGATCGGCGTGAACGGTCTTGGGCAAAGAAGGTTCGCGGTTTTTTGTGCTGAACACGACATGGACGACAATTTTTGACAGCGATTGAGCCATTGTTCCCTTGCCCTTTCAGGGCGGCTGGGGTGATTGGGGGTTCCATTACCCAGGGCGGCGGCGAGTACGCCTTGCCCTGGGCTGTTATGCTACAGGCTTTCAGCCTGTTTTTGATTCTCCGTCCTCACAGGCCGAGGATTCTATGCCCGGCCTTTCAGGACGATTTCTTTTCCTCTTCCCGATTTCCCAGCAGATCAACGCCGAGCAAACCGGCTTCGCGGAGCATGTCGTCGCGTTTGATGCTGTTCGCACGGAGCAACGGTTCGGCGTAATCGTCAAGGTTGGCCGCAGTCTCGCCGTCTGTCGGATTATTTTCGCTGGTTTGAAAAATCGGGACGTCTTGCGGAAGATAACGCTCCAGCGACGGCAGTTTCGCATCGGGCTGATAATACCGCCGCAATTTCCGCAGATAATCGCCCATGATGGTTTCCTGGTCGTAATACTCCGGCGGAAAATGCTCCGGGATCGCCGTTTTGAGGTCAACAATCCAGGCGAACGGCTCCGTCATGCCGAATTCCTGCCGCAACTTGTCGCGGATTTTTTCCGCCGTGCCGTCGCGCCGCAGTTTCAGCTCGTACTCTTCCGACGAATCAATCGCCCAATGAATATAGAGATCGTAGTTATCCTGCATACTCCGGTACGCGATGAGCCGGTCGCGCAATTCGTCTTTCAGCCGGTCGAAACTCGTTCCCGGCTCGAAGCGGACTTGCTCGTTGACGAATCGCAGCGGCGTGATCGGCACAAGCGACAGGTGCGCCCTGCCCGTCTCATCGACCTCAACGAGCGTCGCGCCGTAATTGCCGATCTCGTCAAAAGATCGGGCAAGCGTCGGGCCGGGATAATGTACAATCGACGACCGGACGAAATCGTCCTTAACACGTTTTAATGCGTCCGATTTCGCCTTGTTGTCCGCAACCTGATCTTTTGAATTGGTCGGCGCAACAGGTTTCGGCAACTCTTTTGCCGATTGACCGTGCGTGACGGGCGTTTCACCGTAATTTTCGCCGTAAGACGTGTGTCGGGAAGGCATTCCGCCGAGTGCCCAATAGTCGATGCCGCGTTTTTTCAGCAAGGCGGGGTTGATCTTGCCGACTGTGACGGCGATGGTGAACAGGCCGGTGTTGTCGGGGTTGAACTCGCCCGGTCGGATTTTGCGGCGTTCCGGTGAGCGGCTTTCGCCGAGTATCCTCGCGATGGAAAAGCCGTCTTTTTCGAAAATCGGCTCATCAACATGCGAGGTCGGAAACAGCGTCACGTTCGGCGGCAACGGCAATTCGGCGGGCCAGCGTTCGGCGGCGTCAAGTTTTCCGGCGGCCCAATAGACGCGGATGTTCGCGGCGGCCAGTTTTTCAAATTGCGTGACGAGAAAGACCGGCCCCCAAGGTCCGGTTTGGTAAGGGTTTAAGACATTGCCGCAGAGTACAACGAAATCAACCTGATCACGAATTGCAGCATCGAACAACCGTTCGGCGGCCAATCGCGGGGCATCAATCACACGCGACAGCAGGTGCGCAGGAAGATCGCCCAACCCGGTTACCGGACGGTCAAGGTGCATGTCGGAAGCGTGCAAAAATCGAAAAGGTCGTTGTCGCAAGAACAAAGCCTCCATGCGAAAGCCGAAACAATATTTCACGCAGAGAACGCGGAGGACGCAGAGAAATCGATATTGATAAAAAAACTCTCTGCGTCTCTGCGGCCTCTGCGAGGAATAAAAAACTCATCGAAAAACGTAAATCTAATATAACTCACCTATTTTACACCAAGAGGGGCGGTTTGGGCAATGTTTTTCAAGCAAGGAAATCAGAAAAAGTCAGAAAACTTTGCGACCATGTCGCAAGCTGCGTGATGTGTCAGAAGAAAAAATGGATTTATTTCGTTTTATGTGTGATTTTTGGACTTGGGGAAGTATTTCAAAAAATCCAACATTTTTTCCAGAATTTCTGATTTTGTGGTTTGGGATGACCGATAACCAAGAGACGGTTGATTATCTTTGCCCATGAAGAATCCCAGTGATTTTGTACACGGGCTGTTCCAGCGTAAGTTATTTCAGGAAAATGGATTGTGTCGTCACAGGATTTCAAGGATGGAGAATCTGCATTACATATCGACCCGTTGATTCTTCAGCATCTCCAAAAAAAATATCACCCCTCTGCTGTTTCGCAGAAAGATCAGATTGTGAAGCAGCGGAGGTTAGGCATTTTATATGCGGCTTTGCTGGGCGTTGGTGCCATGATTATGGTCATCCTGCTGGGGATCATTCGCTGTACTGATGTCGATACGATTTTAGTCAACAGTAGTCGCGCATTGTTGGTGTATGGAATGATCGGGCTCATTGCCGGAAAAATTGCCGAAATGTGTTTGAACGAATCGGCCAAGTCGATGTTGCGCAAGATGTTACAGCGAACGGATCAACTGGAAAATGCTGCGGCAAACGATGCGACCAATGATAATTGACACAACGATTGATGAAAAACTCGCGGAATGACAGCCCCGAAAGAACCGGAAAAAAAATCAAAACCTCTCTTTTCCAAAACAGACAAAATTGTTATTGTTCCCATTCATTGAGCAAGAGAGCCAGGGGTGGTATTTAACTGAAAGACAATGGCGATACGGATACAATCGCCGCAATGGTTTGGCACGGAGTAGCTTATGACCGTAATGACAGCGGCGACGTCGGAAATTGAGCAACTGTGGTTCCGTTTCAAGGAAGACACTTCGAATGTCGAATTGCGGAATCGCCTGATTGAGCAATATATGCCGTTGGTACGGAATCGTGGTGAGCGAATCTGGTCGCGTTTGCCCGAGGGTGTTGAACTGGACGATTTGATCTCCGCCGGCACGTTCGGTTTGATGGATGCCATTAATGCCTTCGATCTTGAACGCGGTGTCCGCTTTGAAACGTTTTGCATTCCGCGTATCCAGGGTGCCATGCTCGACGAATTGCGTGCGATGGACTGGGTTCCGCGGCTGGTTCGCTCGAAAGCCAGTAAAATCAACGAGGCGTATAAAGTTCTGGAATGCAAGCTCGCCCGCAAGCCGAGCGACGACGAAATGGCCGAGCATCTTCAGGTTTCCGTGCCGGAATTTGAGAAAATGCTGACCGAAACGCACGGTGTCAACCTGACGAGTCTCGACAAAAAATGGTTTGAAACCGACAGTTACAAAGACGTTCGCGAAATCGACATCCTTGCCGACAAACGCGGAGAAGACCCGACGGAGCGACTGCGAAAAGCGGAAATGATGCGTGCGTTTACGAAGGGACTCACGAAAAACGAGCGGCTGATCATCATCCTGTATTATTTCGAGGAAATGACCATGAAAGAAATCGGCATGACGCTCGAACTGTCGGAAAGCCGCGTCAGCCAAATGCACAGCACAATCGTTGACCGCATGCGCAAACTGCTGCATCACCGCGCCGGCGAATTCTGACTTTCACCACGAACGGCACGAAGAACCACGATGGGAATCTAAGGTAGGGCGGTCACGTTGCGCCTCGGCAGAAGAAATACGTGCTGCGCTTCATTCCGGCTTTTGTTGCGGCGTGCTCGGATTATGTCACTTATCACTGTAATACTGTACAGGACATAAATTCTGAACTCGCGTGATTCATTCGCCGAAAACGGATATACGTAGTTTTTGTATGGAATTGCCATGGGCAAAGGGATTTTGTCCGGTACGTGCGAAGGATCGCGAAACCTGCAATGGTGAGGTCGCGCATGTTTCGCAAGATGTTCTTGACCTGTCCGAACGGGACAAACGCCGTTTGGTCGATGCGATTCTGCGGTCTTCTGTGCCTGGCACTCTTGATGATTGTGCCGTTAAATAATCTGTCGGCCCAGCCGTCAGAATACACCATAGTAATCGACGGCACGGTCACTCATCATGTTTACGGCAACGGCAACCCGCTGGATGACGGCAACTTACCATTAACATATCCTGCCGAAGGTTACAGCGTCCACGTAAAATCCGGCGGCATTGTGGAAGGCGGTTACGTTTACGGTGGCTATGGTTACAATGATCACGCCACGGGCAACTACGTCACAATAGAGGGTAAGGTTGGCACATTCGTTTTCGGTGGCTATGGTAACAATGGTTCTGCCACGGGCAACTACGTCACAATAGAGGGTATTGTTGGCGAATACGTTTACGGAGGCTATGGTGATAAGGGCTGTGCTTCGGGTAACAGTGTCGAAATTATTGGTGGAACAGTGAGTAATGTTGTTTGGGGTGGCAGATGTTACGATGGTGAAGCTTCAGGGAACAGCGTGAAAATCAGTGGTGATTCACTGACCGGAAGAGTGTATGGCGGCGAAAGTGGGTATTCG
>Ga0082212_10013829_pt1 | contig 10076 bp, 9 predicted proteins | sample TergutNt197P3_FD_71548 | JGI IMG/M metagenome (GOLD analysis project Ga0082212, IMG submission 71548) | Neocapritermes taracua P3 segment gut microbial communities from Petit-Saut dam, French Guiana - Nt197 P3 | ecosystem: Host-associated > Arthropoda: Insects > Digestive system > Gut ... | reverse complement strand
CGAAGTTGACGCAAATTCCGCTATCCGAGTTTTCAGAAATGGTCGAGTCAGTGATTGCCGTTGTACCAGAAACAGCAGTAGTATAGAAGTAGATTCCGCTACCCGTGTTCTCCGAAATGGTGCAGTCCGTAAGTGTCAGTGTACCGCCGTGGTGAAGTATTCCGCTAGTTACGTTCTTGGAAACAATACAGTCCGTAATCATTAGCGTACCGCTACCGCTGTTGTAAATTCCTCCGCCGTTTACTGTGGCATGGGCGCTGCCGCTATACGTGTTCTCAGAAATGGTCGAGCCCGAAATCGTCAGTGTACCAGAGTTGCTAATTCCAGCACCGCCACTATAAGTTGTTTCGTTGCCGCCGGTAATCGTCAGTCCTGCTAGTGCGACCGTTGCACCACTGCCGATGTTAAAAACCCGTGATTGTTCATCGGCATCAATGGTCAGTTTTTCCGTGCCGGTTCCCATCGAAACAATTGTGACGTTGCCAGCGTTGATGGATAGTTCTCCATCGGTGAGCGTGATAGTGTTATCGCCAGCGGTAGTATGGAGGACGATCAAACCGGGCTTTGTTTGAAGAATGCCTGTTGCTTCGGCAATGGCACCTCCGATATTCCAGTCAGTGAGTTCATCGGCGGCAATTTCGATGACGTAGTAGTCCTCCACGTTTTCCGAGAGTTCAAGAGCGGCATACTTTGTCTTGATTGCCTCGAAGTCGAGTTGCGAGAGTTCATTTACGGTTGGCGCATTGGCAACGATGGGAGCGGGCGCAAATAATTCCCCTCCTTCGGAGGGGTGCCGCGCAGCGGCGGGGTGGTCTTCTTGTGGAACCACCCCGTCATTTTGCTGCGCAAAATGCCACCCCTCCAAAGGAGGGGAATGTACATCTACGAAGCCGGTATCATTGAGATTGTCATTGTGAAGAAAATCGAAGCCGAGCATATTGACCGAGAGCATTTCTCTGGGTTCGAGTTCTTCGATTCGGCTGGTGCGTTTATGTTTGCGCGAATGTTTACGGTGCAGTGGATTAGGATTGCCCCCCCCCCCCCATTTACCTATGTTAACAAAAAGGGTTTCGATGACGGCGGAAATGTCCAACTTCATGCTGTATTGTTTGGTTAATGGTGAATGTTATCCTACCATTATACCACAAAATCGAAAATGGTGCAAGAGTGTGTGCTGAATTTTTAATTTCCCGGGTACATACCGCAGTTTTTCCAGTACACCGCAGACTATTTTCGCCGGCTTCACTTGCACCGACTGGATTTATAGAAGTTTTTCAAACGTGTCAAAAATCGTACCAGACACCGAGTCCGATTTTATGTTCCCGTAGACCAGCAATGTATTCGTACTGGTCGCTCACTCCGCCGTGGTATTGTACGCCAAGTCGGAACAACTGGTTGTGCGAACCTCGCCACTGCCAACCCGTTTGTACAGTGAAGTTGCCATCGAAATTGTGTTCCTGCATCAATCGTGTGTTGATGGCGGCAAAAGGTGTTCCCCAGCCGCCCCGCGCAGGATAGACCGGACTGTACTCCGCACCGAACTGAAAATGCCACGGTTTGGTACGTTCCCCCTGCATCACGGCGTAATCTGCCTCCGCATAGAGCCGTGTATTAGGTGTGGGGCGGACAGCATAACTGAAAAGTATCGCCTCGCGATAATAATTTATTCGATAATCGGAACCCTGTCTCGTTCCAAGATCATAACCACTATTGGGAATAGCCGGGTCCCCACCGTTGTTTCCATACTGTTGATGGTAACGTAGTATCCTTTCGTCCCCTATGTGAGAACTGACGTGATAATAGCCGGTACGGAACTGCCAAATCTTGGTGCCGTAGGAAATTGGAAGTCCAAAGCGGAAATCGTTCGCCTCCATATCCATACTTTCGATCAAATGAAGCCGCAGATGAACGGAACCTTCCATATCGAGTTGCCAGCCTTCGGGAAAGAGTCCGCTTTTATTGCCATACCGTATTAGCGGAGCACGGCCGCCAAGCGTGATGTCCCACATCCAGCCGTAGTCTTTATCGTAGTTCCAACTACCGCCGAGTCGATTCTGGACAGCCGCAAGATAGGTCGGATAAATGAAGCCGTCGGGAAAGAGTTGCCACGTCCAATTCTCCGTTTGGATGCTGATATTGCGGATCATGTCAGGATCGCAAACGGCGAACGAATCGGGACTCAATCGAATCGGCGGAAAATCGTCTGCCAACGAGAGACCTGAACAAATGAGCATCATCGAAACAAAGCCTATTCCTATTCGGGAAATCATTGTACGGAACGAAACAAAAAAGACATGGGGAGGATAAGAAATTCTTCAAACGGAGTCAAGGGCAAACGGAAAGGAATGAAACGCTGGAAGACGCAAAAATTTCATGATTATGCAGGAATAAGCGGCGGTTTCAAGGGAAAAACGAACGATTTTTTGCCGAGACTCATTCCCCGAAAAATATCTTGGTTTTCATCATCCGTTCGTGTATTTCGATTTTCATTCGCACCTATTTCATCGGCAGGCGGACTTACGCTGACCGCTCTCGATTTTTGATCCGTTACAACGTTTGTTGAAACAACCAGTCGTAAAACAGTTGGTTGTTATACGTTTGCGTCCACGAGTCGTGTCCCACTCCTTCATAGACGGTAAGGAGTATTTTTTTGCCCCCCGTCTTTTGGATGGCTTCGACTATTCTTTCCGAAAGGGCGGGGACGACAACGGGGTCTGCGCCGCCGTGAAATACCCAAATTGGGGTGCCGGTCAATTTTTCTCCCCACTCCGATTTGGCACCGCCGCAGACCGGAGCCGCCGCCGCAAACCGTTTCGGCGACTCATTCAGACACATCCAAGTACCGAAACCGCCCATACTGAGTCCCGTGATGTAAATCCGGCTCTTGTCAATTTTGTAAGTTTTTTCAATATGATCGATCAACAGCATCAGTTGGGCGGGAGACCAGGCGAATCCGTTTTTGCACTGCGGCGAAACGGTTACGCACGGAAAATTTTTGGCGAAACCAGTGGTGTCGAGCAATCGGGGCGGTCCGTGAATTTTGACCTTGGCAATGTCTGCTCCCGATTCGTCTCCCCGTTCGCCCGCCCCGTGCAAAAACAGGAGTAGCGGTACCTTGTCTTGCGATTCGTAATTCGTCGGCAAAAAGAACCAGTAGCGAACGGTGTCCGTCTTGGATGGATCGAGTGGTCTCGGATCGCCGATGCCCCTAATTCCTTGCTCGAAGTCCCAGGTACTTGTACTCGCAGGAAGTTCAACGCGTTGAAGAACCTGCTTACCCGGCGTGGGCGTTTCGATTTCCTGACTGAAAAGAAACGGAGAAATCATAATAATACAAGAAACGAAAAGAAATGGAAGAGTTTTCATCGGCAAATTCAAAAGTTTGAGAACGCCGGCTCATTTTAGCGGAACAGTAAAAAATCGCAAGTGTCCGCAACACGAACGGCAGCGCCGCGGGATTCCCGCCCCTTTGGGACGGCTTGAAGTCAGTCCCGCATACGGTATCATGAGACCATCGTCGTTTTCGTTTTTTGGAATGTTTTATGGCTCTTTTCGGTCCAAAAGTCGGTCATGAAGCCTTGTTTGACGAGGTTTGTAAATATCATGACATCGACAAAAAAATAAAGGCAATTTTGCAGACGGTCGTCAAAAAATACCAAATGCAGCATCCTGTTCAGATTTTCATTGAACCGGACACGCTCGTTCGTGCCCAGAGCGATCCCGATTTGTCGGCGGAACACGAAGAACTGCAAAAACTTTACGACGCTTGGTTTGTCGAACAATCGTTAGCCAGCCGAAGGAAAAAATGATCGCCCCGCTCAAACCACCTTTTACACTTTATCTATGACTCAATTTCAGGACAAGACAATCAAATTCATTGGCAAATCGGAGAATCCGGCGACAATCGAGATTTTGCAACAGTTGCTTTCTCATGTCGATACCGACTTCCGTAAACTGGCGTTCAACGCTCTCTATTTGAAGCGAACGCCCGAAGTCTATGTCCAACTTTTCCAACAATTTTTGAAGGACGAAGAATACTGGGGACGCCCCGGCGAAATTCCCAGCGACCGGCTTGCGAAAATTGTCGATGCCGCTCTTCGGGATGCCTCAGGGCAACACCGCAAAACTGCCGCCGATATTGCCGCGAAATACAGTTTACAAGAATTGCTTCCGACGGTCGTCCTTTTCTGCGAAGCGACAGATACCGAATTCGCCGGCACGATGCGGAAACTCCTGCTTCACCTTGCCGAATCCTTTTTCACAGAAATCATGAACGCTACCCCGGATGAGCGGCGAAACTTCGACCGCAAGCGGGAATGGTTCGTGTCGCAACTCGATTCTCCCATCAAGCGGTACTCTATTAGTGCTATCGATGAAGCGATTCAGGCTCTCTTGATTATTGCGAAAAAGGAATTTGACCTCATGCAACTCGTGGCGGGGGACAGCCGATCGGCATTGGGGAAAAAAATGGCGGAATTCCTGCGGACAGGAACGCACCGCAGTTATTTCCGTGTCCTGTTGAACTACGTAGACGATCCCGATTCGCCCGGTACGATGGACGAAATCATTTCGGAACGTTCCGATGCTCTGTTCGTGCGGAAATTATTGGAATACGTGGGGAACGATCCGAGTCCCGAATTTCGCAGTGCCGTTAAACGTTTTCAAGAATTTGCGTGGTTCCGTGCCGACAATCCCGAGTTGCCCGACCTGGTCGCCGACTTGGAACCGAATGCGGTGCAACTCTTGCAATCGGTCAGTTTTCCGAAGGATCGCGTGATTCCCCTGTATCGCTTCTTTTTGGAGCGGGAGTCGGTGGATTCCCGGCGAGCGGCGGCGGAGTCGGTTCGCTGGCTGGTCGGTGAAGAAATCAATCGGCTGTTGCTTCAATTTGTGGATAATTCCGATCCGCAGACGACGGCAACCCTGTTCCGGCTCCTGAAGTCGCGGGAAGTGCCCGGTATTGAAGAAGTCCTTCCGAAATTGATCGAACGTCCCGATCCGATCATTCGGCAGGCAATATACGATATGATGCCTGACCTTCATGTTGAAACGTTTGCGTCTCGAGTTAGTCAGATGACTCCGATGACGGCGCAAACGATGGGGCGGTATGTTCGGCTGATTGATCCGAACACATACAAAATGATCGATGACGACATCAAGTCTCCGATCCCGATTCGCCGGAAAGCGGCGTGCAAAGTGGCAATGGTAACAGGGTACACCAAAGAATTTTTGGAGACCATTATTGATATTGCGGAACAGGATGATGAAACGTCGGTTCGGCTAGCAGCAATTTCGGCGTTGTCCACGATTTTGGTTAAGGAGGCGTTGGAATCGTTGAAAAACCTGTTGGGAGACCGATTAACAGTGATACGTGATGCCGCAGAAATGGCGGTGAAGTCTTGGGCGGCGGCGTACCATGCAACGACTGGGGCAGCGCAAAATCCCCATCCCGCTTGATCGTTAATCTCATACGTTTCTCACGAAGATTTGTTTGCAAAAAAATCAAAAAAGGCAACGAATCCTCCGATTCCAGCGGGCAAGAGGAAACGCCAGAGCGGCGTGTAGGGACTCCGCCGGATGGAATACAGCAGAAACACATCGACCAACAGCATCAAAAAGTGGTAACAAACTTGCGTGAGCATGGATACAACGTTTTCGAAAAACCAATTTGGAGGATTGCTATTACTTGAAGTTTCACTATAATGCCTCCTTGTCGGGCGGCAATTTGTCTCCCAAAAGATCACCCTTAAAGGAAAATCCAATGAAGAATTCAATCCTATCGTGCTTCGTGATGCTGTTTGCTCTTTCCGCATTCGCTCAAGACCCGGCAAAGCCGGATGCGGACGGCTACGTTTCCCTCTTCGACGGCAAAACCCTTAAAGACTGGGACGGAAGCCCCGCTGTCTGGTCCGTCGCAGATGGTAACATTGTCGGTACGACCGGCAGACGAGGTGAACCCAATTTTCTCGCCTACAACCAATTCCTCACTTATGAAGGCAAAGTACCGGAAAATTATGTGCTCGAATTTGATATCTGGCTCTCAAAGGAAGGCAACTCCGGTATGCAATTCCATTCCTGGCGCGACCCGGATGCGTCGAATCCCTGGAAGGTTTATGGCTACCAAGCCGACTTTGACGGAGCACACACATATTCCGGCATCGTCTATGGCGAGAATTACCGCGGCATTCTGGCTCATCGCGGCACGATTGCCGAAGTCGGCGACAATCACCAGCCGAAAGAATTGAAACGCTTTGCCAATAGCGACGATATCAAGAAAACGATGAAAGTGGAGGACTGGAATCACTACAAGGTTACGGTACAGGGTTATCTTTTCATCATGGAAATCAATGGCGTGGTTACATCCATTCTGTTTGACGATGACAAACAGGTGCGCCGCAATGAAGGTGTGCTTGCCATCCAAGCCCACGCGGGTCCGCCGATGAAAGTGATGCTGAAAAACATCAAAATCAAAGCGATGTAGTTCATCGTAAAATGCAAAAGTGTTCGAGTGAGAGAGGATAACCTTTTATGCGTTTCTTTCTTGTTTTCGTTTTGTCTCTGTTTCCGTTGTTCGCCGCTGCCGCCGAACCGGCCGCCGAATGCGGAGCAGGAAAACTTTACAAAATCGATGACGTTCCCGTTGTTGTGGTGGAGGGAACTTGGTACGAAATGGGAAACCAATACGGAACGCTCTTAAAAAAGGAGATGAATGCCTTTTCACAAACGATGGAACTTGGTCTCACCATGCTTTTGGGAGATGAACGATTTCAAGGTTTCGCCGATTTAGCCGAATCGCAAGGGCAACTTTACCCCAAACGTTTTCGGGAAATCCATCGGGGAATGAGTGCCGGTAGTGGACTTTCCTTGCGAAAAATTGCCATACTGGAGCATTACCTTGCAGCGAATATCGCGATGGGAAAAGGGCTCTTTTGCTCTTCGGTGAGCGTCTGGGGAGATTTCACGACGGATGGTTCGCTCATTATGGGGCGAAATTTCGACTTTCCCGCCGCTTATTTGCAAGGATGTCCCTATTTTTGTGTAACCATTTTTCGCCCAACCGATGGAACACTTCCTTGTGCAACGCTGGGATATGCCGGCGGAGTGGGAACGGTCAATGTGTTTAATGCACAAGGACTTGTCGCCGGGGTGAATATTGCGAACAACATCCCTACCAAAAATGAGAGTCTTCATTTAGACCGGATTACTGCCCCGATTACAATTACCACACTGGGATTCGATTGCGACACATTAACTCAATGCGATGCGGCTCTGAAAACGTATCGATTTAATTTTCCGTTGCTGTGTACGGTTGCCGATGCCAGCGAAGCACGAACCTACGAAATCGGAACCGATAACTTGTTGGTTCGCAAGCCGGACGAACAAGGTCTCAACACGGTCTCGAATTGGGCTTACGATCCCGACTGGGGAGACATTGCCGGCGGGGAAGATCAAAGACGCAAAAACTTACAAACTCTCGCTCGTCAACACAAGAGGCAAATTGATGTGGTAAAGATGAAAGAAATTCTGAATGTGAAAACGGAAGAAAACGGTGCGATGATTCCTATGGAAGCGGTGAATCCCACTTCTATCTGTACTCTGCATCAATTTGTTTTTGTACCGAACAAGAATTTTTTGTCGATTCGGCAACCGAATTACAAAAAGAATCCGAAATGGATCGATCTTGATTTGACTCCATTTTTCGCCAATGCAAATTGAAGTCGGCGATACATTGAATTCGGCGATACAATCGCTCAATTCGTTATGTTCCGCACAGTGATTTGCCGTCCGGTGTAACGACCGGACAAGCGTTGTTCGGCACGACATTTCGGATATTGCCGGCGGAATTGACACCGGGACGAGGGGGCTTTGAGTATGTTACGGGACCTGAATAATTGCGAAAACTTGACCGTGGTGTCCACATGTCGGGATTCGTCGGATTCTGCCGGGGAACAATGAGCACCGCTTGCCGGGTTCTTTCGCTCCAGACCACCGTGTTGCCCGAAGTAGGCGTACCCGCCTTGGGATTCGTCGGCGGATACGTCAATGTCCCGCACGGATAATACGTGCGTCCATCGGAACGGCGGATGATGTCAATTGATGCCATACTGCGGAAAGGCTGATAGGTACTCTTCCCTTCGGCATCTGCAAAAATGATTCTGCATCGGCTGACGGATAAAAGCGGTTTTAGGGTTTAACCGAGTCGGGTCAAGAAAGAAATCAATGAATTCTAACCGGCAACAGTAGAAAACGAAATGAAAGACGATACAATGGAACCAGCGTAGGATGGTGCGGACAGTCAACACCCTTAAAAATAACATGATCAGAGAAGCCATTTTATTACTGTCGAAGAAACAAGACTTGACCCGCGATATGGCGGAAGCGGTGATGAACGAAATCATGACCGGCGAAGCGTCGCCGGTACAAATGAGTGCCTACCTCACCGCTTTGAGTTTGAAAGGGGAAACGACCGACGAAATCACCGCCTCCGCTCTCGGAATGAGGCAACATTGTGTTCGCCTTTTGCACGACCTGGACGCACTGGAAATCGTCGGCACCGGCGGCGATCACGCCAATACGTTTAACATCTCCACCACGGCGGCGATCATTGCGGCAGCGGCAGGTGTTCCCGTGGCAAAACATGGCAACCGAAGTGCATCGAGTCAATGCGGTTCCGCCGATGTGTTGGAAGCCCTTGGTGTAAACATCAATCTTCCACCCGAAAAAAATGTGGAACTGTTGAAAAAAATCAACATCTGTTTCCTGTATGCACAGAATTATCACATCGCCATGAAGTATGTCGCTCCGATCCGCCGGGAACTTGCCATCAGGACGGTGTTCAACATTCTCGGACCGCTGACGAACCCTGCCGGTGCGAGAATGGAATTGATGGGCGTGTACGAACGGGAATTGGTGGAACCGCTGGCACAGGTACTTTGCAATTTGGGAGTTAAAAGCGCAATGGTTGTTTACGGTTCGGACGGACTGGACGAAATATCGCTTTCCGCTCCGACATCGGTATGTGAAGTGCGAAACGGCTGGGTGCGTTCGTACACACTCACACCGGAACAGTTCGGTTTTGAGCGTTGCCAAAAAGAGGACTTGCAAGGCGGAACCCCTGCGGAAAATGCGGAAATCCTTAAAACTGTGTTATGGGGAGAAAAAGGCGCAAGACGTAACGCTGCCATCCTCAATGCGGCGGCGGCATTGTTTGTGTCAGGAAAATATGAGTCCATCGAATCCGCGCTCAACGTTGCAAATGAGATCATTGACGATGGATTAGCATATAAAAAATTAGAGGAATTTATTCGTTTTTCAAACGAAGGGTCATAAACGACAGATCATCAGCACCTGCCAAGCAACGAAGAAATATACTCCAAGCGGGATCAATTTGCGTTTATTCGGACAGGATTTGATGATTGAGTCGTTGGACGCTACTGACCACTATCCTTTTTACTGTACTCTCGCCAGACTTCTTCCGCAATCGTCTCGCTGACAAAACGTACACTGCTGTCGCCAAAGGTTACGTTTACGCCGCCTGAATGGTTACTCCGTGCCGTCAAAATGCCCATACCGCTTGCGTGAACATCCGGGTATCTTGCGTTAGGCAGTTGGTACGCGTTATAAGATGTATCGACCGCTGAACCGGCAATCCAGCAGTTAGCGCGGCGACCGAGCCATTCTGCCGGTTCGGCTGCAAAATTTTCATTCATATCGGGATTGATTCCAATGGCATCGCAGCCCGGTGCTTTCTCCGCCCATTCCTCGTCGTCGAATTCGCCAATGTAACGTTGATACATTTTGCCGCTTAACACATCATCGCGGCTGCCGTCCAAGGTATCACCACCCGATGCTCCAACCAACGTTTCCGAAAGAACCATCGTATTACTGGTGCCGCGCTGCATACATGTGATACAAAGAGTCTCAACACAATTGAACATTCCATCCGTACGGAAACGAACGTCGTAATACGTACCTGTCCCGGTGCCGGTGCAGACCATATAATTGCCGCCAGTTACCTGATCGCCAGAACTGTGCTGGGCATTGATCGTAAAATCGTACGGTCCGCCATCGCTGGC
>Ga0082212_10013828_pt1 | contig 10076 bp, 3 predicted proteins | sample TergutNt197P3_FD_71548 | JGI IMG/M metagenome (GOLD analysis project Ga0082212, IMG submission 71548) | Neocapritermes taracua P3 segment gut microbial communities from Petit-Saut dam, French Guiana - Nt197 P3 | ecosystem: Host-associated > Arthropoda: Insects > Digestive system > Gut ... | reverse complement strand
CTCCCGTCGTGCCGGTATACAGCCGGCAGATAAAGGGTCCTGTATTGTTCCTCATAAATGCCAAGATCCGATGAGCTGTATATGCCTTCGCCTTCATAGCTGCCCGCGTGTTCGCTTGATTGCATCAGCAGGTTCCCCGCATAGTCATACAGGAATTCCTCGCCTCCCTTTATGGCCCAGATAGTGGATCCGTCCAGGCTGACAGAGTCATACTGCAGCGGTATGACGTCCTGCACCGTCCGCAGGTCCATGACGCCGCAAAGCTGCCGGTATTCCGGGTATTCCGGGTTGTCCGGATTGTCAATTTCAAAACCTGCGGCGGTAATAAGGTAGCCGTCCTGCAGGATATAATGTGCCATGTCAGCGCCCCAGATTTGCTCCGGGTAAAAATCCGGGAAAACAGACCCCCCGGCGTCTATATAGACACTGCGGCCATCAATATATATTACATAACCGTATACGGCCCTTTTGCCATCCTCCCCCACCTCCTCAAGCACAGTGTAGTACCAATCGCGCTCGCCTTCAGGGAGGATCACCTGGTTCAGCTCGTTGTCGATAAAAGCGGCTGGCCCATATATGCGGTTGTCCTCTGCCCCATAGTAGATATAATGGTCTGTCATAGGGATCACCGATACCTCCGGGCGGTAGTTTTCCGGGGGCTCCGGCAAATCCGCAAGCGTCTCAAAATCAAAAAAGGGTTCGCGCAAGACCCATGAGGGATCTGCTTCCAGGCTGTCTGCTGCATTGCCTACCGTGTTGCCTTCCGTGCTGTCCACAGTGCTGTCACCCTGGCTGTCGGCGCTGCCATCCTCCTGGCTATCGGCGCTGCCATCCCGGGGCAACCCTTTTCCCTGCTCCGCATCGCAGGCCGCAAAGGCCAGCATCAGCAGGATGACTGCTAATGCCGCCTTGTAAAAAGCGGTGTATCTGGTCACCGCAAAAGCTTTCTACGGCTGAGGTGGAAGAAGACGAACAGGGCGGCGCAGGCTGCGGCGCAAATCAATGCGATGATGAATGGGGTGCGGTTTTGCGGTTTGTGTGTAATAACAACAGGGCCGCCACTTCCGCCGACTGGGCCATCCTCGCCGCTGCCAAGGTTTTGCCCGATGTCGATCGTTGTGGTTTCCCCGGGGCCGTCTCCAGCAGTGCCGTCGTTGGTAACGGGGCCGTCTCCAGCAGTGCCATCGCCAGTCACGGGGCCGTCTCCATCGCTGCCGCCCGGCGTGTCTGCGCCCGAAGAATCGTCCCCCGGCGCGTCGATAATCACCGGCGCATGGCCTACGACTTGGGGCGCTACGGATGCGGGGTCGAACATGCCCGGTTCATAACTGACAGCGGCTGTGCAAAGGCAGAACGCAAAGCAGGCTGCTGCGGCTGTCATTGCGAAGCTGTACCGCCTGCGCCTGGTCTGTCTGTTTTCAGACACAGGAACCGTCCCCTTTTGTCTTGAAGATACAGGAACCGTCTCCTTTTGCCTTGAAGACACAGGAAGAACCGTCCCCTTTTGTCTTGGCGGGGCAAATGGCGGTATTGCGCCGCTTTCGCCCAGGTCGTCAAAGAAAGCGAGCTTTTCCGGCTTGTCGTGTACAAGCGTCTGTATTGTTTTTTTGAAGTTTTCTTCACCCACTTTTTTTAACCGGCTACGGCCTCCATTTTCGCCGCTTTCCTCAGTTTTTCCATTGCCCTGCGGAAAGACGACTTCAGTGTATTGTAGTTTATCCCTCCCATGTCAGCGATCTCTTTCAGATCCACGTCGTAGGCGTAGTACAGTAGTATCAGCCTCTGCTCATCCACCCCGAGTCCTCCGAGCAGTTTTGCGAGAAGCTCGCTGTTTGCGAGCGCCTCGGGGAAATCCGAATCGCGTTCATCGGCCACGTCGATTTCGCCATCTTCCCCGTCAAGCGTCTGCATGCTTGAGAGGAAGGCGATGCGGCGGTTTGCGAAATACCTTTTTGCCTCATTCCTCGCTATGGTGTAGAGCCATGAGCGTACTGACGACGCGTCCCTGAGCGAATCGTAGTAGATGTAGGCGTTCTGCCAGGTATTCTGCGAGATGTCATCCGTCAAATCCAAGTCGCACCGCGCGATCGTGTAGATGAAGCGCCGGATATCCGCATAGTGTTCGTTATACAGTTTTTCAAAATCTGACGGCGCGTCCATATCGCCAGTATACCAATTAAGAGGGCTGATGCGGAAAAAAAGGTGCAGCCCGGCTGAAAAAAGTTTTTCAGCCGGGAGCATGCAAAAACGCAAGACTGTGGCTCTGAAACACCAACAGGGCCGTCAAATGGAAGAATCTTGAAAAACCACAAATAGCAAAAAACACCTTGATATGGGAATGAGGTTGTGTGACAATTGACATAGTATCATTGATAGGGATGTCCTTGCAAAAGACCGGGTGGGTACCGGGCAAGGTAATGGGGGTACACAATAATGAAGAATATGAACAAAAGAGGGAAAGCCAGGTTTCTCAGAGGCCTGTTTACGGTGCTTTTGGCAGTGCTGCTGATGAGCGTCTACACAGTACCGGACAAGGCTGTGTTTGCGGCGGAAGCGCAGGCGCAGGTCTTGCCTATGGGTGCAGACAGCCTTTTGGATGAAGAGGCGCCGGACGCGGGTGAGGGTGAGGATGCGGATAAGCCTTCAGGCGAAGGGGCGCAGGCGCCGGCTTCGGGTGCGGATGCAGGCGCGGCTCCGGGCGCGGCTCTGGGTGCGGGAGCAGGTGCGGCTCCGGGCGCTGATGCAGGTGCGGCTTCGGGTGCGGGAGCAGGTGCGGCTCCGGGTGCGGATGCAGGTGCGGCTCCGGGTGCGGATGCAGGTGCGGCTTCGGGTGCGGAAGCAGGTACGGAAGCGGGTGCGGATGGGCTTCCGGGCGAAGAGGAAGGGGAGCAGGATCCTGACGCGCTGGTGGAAGGAGATGACCTTACAGGCGAAGAGGCAAAGGCAAAGACGCCGGTCGTGTCTTTTAATGCGGACGGCCTTCCGGGCGAAGAGGCGGAGGAGCAGGCGCAGGTCTTGCCTTTGGACGCGGATGATCCGGCGACGCCTCCTCCCGCGGGCGGCCACGGCTGGCTCACATACTGGTCGAGCTTCGCGCCTGCCCTTGTCGGGGCCGAGCGCATCCTGTTCACAGGGAATGCCGCATCCGACAACGGGAACAATGTTGTCGATTATATGTACTGGAACCCGTACACGAACATGCTGTACTTTTTGGTATACCACGACTCCGGCAGCGCCGGCAATATTATTACAAGCATTACGGTAGGCCCACCGGGAAGTATAAGCGCGGCGCTTATTGCCGCCGCGACGGCGGGGCGGACCTACCAGATGTTCGGGGTGCACCTGCCCGGCGGGCTTCCGGATCCGCTGCTGTTCTACGGGGGGACTACCGGGGGACCGCCCCCGCAAAATATCAACAGCGGCAATGTATCTTTCACCGGTTACATAGTAACTTACGACCCCGGCACTTACGGCGCATGGGAGCCTTATTCGGTCCCGGGGTGCGCGGCCGGCTCAGCCACGCCAGCCCCGCCCAGCCATTATGCGAATTCGTCGGATCCCGGATATGTGTTCAGCGGGTGGGCCCCGGCGATCCAGCCCACTGTCGGGGGGAGCGTCACTTATGTGGCCCAGTGGGCGGCAAGGCCCACAGGGTCGTTTTCTGTCATCTACAACGGTAACGGGGGGCATACGGCAGACGGCTCGGTCCGCTACACAGGCGCGGGCGCGTACACGGCGGGCGCCTCGATACAAATAGATGAAAACAGCTTTATCCGGCCCGGCTACAGCTTCACGGGCTGGAATACTGCGCAGGACGGGACAGGCGACGCCGTCAGCCCGGGTGCGGGCACGATGCCGGCCGGGGGCCTTGAGCTATATGCCCAGTGGATCCCGGCCCCTTACAGGGTGATATATAACGGCAATCGCAATACCGGCGGGACAGTGCCCTCAGACCCGGCATCCCATTATGTGGGCGAGGTAGTGACGGTGCTGGCCGGGACGCCGGTCCGGGCAGGGTATACATTTACCGGGTGGCTTTATGGCGGGCGCGTATACAGGGCAGGCGATGTGTTAACAATGCCGGCGGGCAATGTCACCCTTGTGGCGCAGTGGGCGCGGCAGGCGTACAGCGTCACATATGACGGAAACGGCAATACCGGCGGCACAGTGCCGGTCGATACAGCCACCTACGGCGTAGGGCAGACCGTGACCGTGAAAGCAGGGGAGCCGGTCAAGACGGACGTCAATCTCAATTTCAATGAATCCATTCATTTTCGAGGCTGGTTCTACAGCGGCAAATACTATTTCAGCGGGGATACCTTTGTGATGCCTGCGGGGAACGTGACGCTTGTAGCGGTGTGGGACATCCTTATTAATGACCCGGGCCCGCCCCCGCAACCGCAGACGGGCAACCCGCAGCCAGGCGGTCAGCAGACGGGTGATGGCGCGCAGATAGTACCGGTAGTGGCCGTAATACCGCCGGCAGACCCGCCTGTGGCGCCGCCGGATGAGCCGCCTGCGCAAGATCCCGGGCCGGCCGCGATCCCTGACGAGGAAGTGCCGGAGGCTGAGCCTGAGCCCGCGCCCAAACAGATCGCAGACGAGCCCGAGCCACTCTCAGACTACGCAAAATGGGCGCTTTTCAACCTGATACTGACGATAGTGACAGGTGTCGTCATGGTCCTGCTTTTCCTGGCGTACATGGCAAGGCGCAGGGAAGAGGACGATGAATACAGTGCAGGTGAGGAAAACGAAAGTGATTACGGAAAGCGTGGAGTAAAGGGCGGGGGGCGCACAGGGATGCGCCTGCTCACAGTGGCGGCGACAGTCATCGCCATCGTGCTCTTTGTGCTGACAGAGGATATGAGCCTGCCAATGGGGATGATCGACCGGTGGACGGTGTGGCATGTGGTCATACTGGCCGCGGCTGTGGTTCTTGCGCTCTTCGGCCGGAGGAGGTATGAGGACGAGGAGACCGAAGCTGAGTTTGAGTGATAGCGAAGCATAAGTGTCGCCAAAGGGCCGTCCTGCGGGGCGGCTTTTTGGTGCTGGCACGGAATTGCGATAATTGGATGCAGGGCTCTGCTACACAAAAGCTGCACAAACTTTCATAAAACCCATGAGAACTACTTGAAACACCTTGATATTCAAACGGTTTTGTGAAAAAATAAAGCCGTGAGAGGGGTTCAGACTTTTTTACAATGATTTTTGTTCGGTGCTTTATTGGTTGACACTTAGACGCCTGTATAGACGCCCTGTGTTTTGCGTGGAGAGAAGAAGGGGTAAGTGTATCGGACTATGCTGGAGCAACAAAGGAGTAAAGGCAAGGCCAGGTTTTTAAGGAGCTTTTTAGTGGCGTTCCTTGCAGCCATGCTCGCGGTGATGTATATTGTGCCAGGCCAGATTGCTTATGCGAACGATGGCGAGGGGCTGGATGATGAGGGGGACGGGACCAGCGTGGTCGAAGAGGAAGACCTGCTAGAACCGCCGGGCGATCCTGTGGCCGGGCCCGTGGATGTCACCATCAGGCACTGGACCGTGGACGCCGGGGGGGACCCCGTAGAGCTCACGGCCTATGCCAGGGTGATCCAGGTCGAGCCGGGGGCAATGGTGCACGGCGACGAGTATGCCCTCGACCCCGCGGAGACGGAAGGGCTCGCGGGCTATGCCTACTTCGCCTATAAAAGCAGCTTCCTTAAGGCAGAGGAGGATGCGGAAAACATACTTGACCTTTACTATGTCAAAGAGCATGAGGGCCCACTTGGGATAACGCAGACGGACGGGGAGCTGCCGGAGGATGGCGATGGGATCGGGTTTGAGGCGCTTGCCGACGGGCCCCATACCATTACATACAAAGCCGGCGTAGGCGGGTCTGCCGCGGATACCACAGAAGAGGTCGAAGACGGCGCTACCGTAGGCGAGCTTTCCTTCCCGTCCCCGGGCGCCCTTGGCCCTATGCCGGGGTTCACTTTCGCGGGGTGGGACCATGACCTCCCCGGCAGCACCACCATCCACGCCGACCTGACGTTCACCGCGCTTTGGACGCAGGCCGTACCGGACAACGACTTCGGGCGCGACTGGAACACAGTGCTGGGGACGCCCCAGTTCGACTATTACACTATACCCGGCGAGGCGATGCGCCTTGACATCAACAATGTGTCGATAAACGGCCACACAATCCTGGACTATGTGTATATGATCGTCGATGAGCACGGAAACATCACCCTGATATTCCTTGCGTTCTCGGACAACAAGCTGTTCACTGCCGCGGATTCATATATGAACTACGCCGGTGAGCCCGGCACAATGATGGCTTATTGGGACTCCTCCGGCAAAGGGCAGAACCAGTACGCGGCATTCGAGGTCTATATCCCAAACGATAAGGTCGGCGGCATCGTAGGCGGCGGCGCCCAGAAATTGAACATCGTCAACGAGAAGCCCGGGCCGCACTCGATCAACGGCGAGGATCTGACGTTCTTCAACCTCAATGTGAGGATCGACCATTACACATACGAAACCGACCCATCCGACAGCCAGCTCCGGTTGTCCACGGCGAAAATAGGGGTTTCCGGGCAGACCGTCACGGCCACGCCCATAAAGCTGTTTGGCTATGAGTTTGACCCGAACCCGCCGACCAGAATATCCGGGGTAGTCCCCGGCACCGGCATCCTCATACTGGAACTGTACTACAAGAAGGGCGACGCCGAGTGGAGGATCATCGGCATCCCCCGCACCGTGGCCTATGACGGGGACACGCACTACCTGGACGAAGACGCGGGCGCCCTGGTGGACGGCAACCCGTACTATTTCGAGTGGCCCAAGACCGGCCCGGAACACCAGTACAGGTTTGAGGGCGACCTTTACCACCCGAACCCCTCGGGCATCAACAGCGGCTCCTACTGGCAGGACCTTGAGCCTGTCCCGGGCTATACGGTCTGGTATGACGGCCCGGACAAGTCAGACCCGGCAATGGACCCGACCGCGGTGTTCAACGACAGGGGCGAGCAGGATGTCACATTCTTGCTGGGGCGCCCCGACTGGGACGACGCAAGGCTGCTCATCACGCCTATAGAGATCGTTATCCAGGTGTATGATTCCGAGAAGAAGTATGGCGACCCTGACCCTGAGTTCGAAGGGGAGATCATCACCGGGGCGTTCGTCCCGCGGGACAATATCAGCATTGACGACATCGTTTTCTTCCGTGAGCGGGAAGAGGAAGGCGACGACGAGGACGCGGGGTTCTACGAAGGTGTGCTCGACGCAGCCGTGAACCCGCACCATAATTATACGATAACGGTCATACAAGGCGACTTTACGATCAAGCCGCGCGAGGTCACTTTGACTTCCGCCACCAAGAGCAAGCCCTATGACGGTCTGGCGCTCTTCGACGGGGATGTGGCTGTCACCGGCGACGGTTTTGTCACGGGCGAGGGGCTGACCTGCGCTGTGACCGGCGTGATAATAGACCCGGGCACAGTGGACAACGCTTTCACCTTTACGCTCAACCCGGGGACAAAAGCAGACAATTACATTATTACAAAAAAAGTCGGCACGCTGACGATCACGAAGAGCGACGCCGTGATTACCATCACTGTGAAGGACAACGAAAAGCCCTACGACGGGGATGCGCTTACGCCTGTGGACTGCACCGTCGATGGACTCCCGGAAGGTTTCACCCTTACAGTGACGGCCTATAAAGGCTCGATAACGAATGTGGGCGAAAGCGGCGCCGGCCTTGGCGATGTTGAAAGCTATATAATCACGAGGGATTCTGACAATGTGGATGTGACCGCCAGGTTTGACGCGGCGGCAGTTGTCAAGGGCGCCCTTACGGTCACGCCGCGCAGCATACTCCTGACTTCCGCCACGAAAAGCAAGCCCTATGACGGCGAAGCGCTCTTTGACGGCAGTGTGACGATCGAGGGGGACGGCTTTGTCAAGGCCGAGGGGCTGACCTGCTCTGTCACCGGCGTGATAATTGACCCGGGCGTAGAGGACAATGAATTCACATGGCTGCTCACGGACGGGACCCTCGAAGAGAACTATGAAATAGATTATAAGTACGGGAAGCTTGAAATCACAAAGAGCCTGGCTGTCATCACCATTACCGTCGAGGACAACGAGAAGATGTACGACGGGGACGCGCTTACGCCCGAGGCCCGCAGCGTCTCAGGGCTCCCGGCAGGCTACACCCTTACCGTCTCGGCCTATACCGGCTCGATAGTGAATGTAAGCGAAAGCGACGCAGGTCTTGGCGGCATCGACGGCTATACGATAATAAGGGATTCGGATGGCAAGAATGTGACCGGCTTCTTTGCGGACGCGGTGGTAGTGAAAGGCGCCCTTACGGTCACGAAGCGCCAGGTGACGCTGACCTCCGCCACGAGGAGCAAGCCCTATGACGGCGCGGCGCTCTTTGACGGCAGCGTAGCAATCACAGGCGACGGCTTTGCCAAGAGCGAGGGCCTGACCTGCAATGTTACCGGCGTGATAATAGACCCGGGCACAGTGAACAATTCTTTCACCTACCAGCTCACGGGCGGGGCCATCCCCGGCAACTACAACATAGTGGAATCCGTCGGCACGCTTACGGTCACGAAGAGCTTGGCTGTTATCACCATCACCGTCGAGGACAACGAGAAGATGTACGACAAGGACGCGCTTACGCCTGAGGCCCGCAGCGTCTCAGGGCTCCCGGCAGGCTACACGCTTACCGTCACGGCCTATACCGGCTCGATCGTGAATGTGGACGAAAGCGGCTCCGGCCTTGGCGGCGTGTCAAGCTATACGATAATAAGGGATTCCGACCTCAAGGACGTTACCGGCTTCTTCGAGGACGCGGTGGTAGTCAAAGGCGCCCTGACGGTCACGAAGCGTCAGGTCAAGCTGACTTCCGCCACGAGGAGCAAGCCCTATGACAGCCTGGCGCTCTTTGACGGCAATGTGGTAGTCTCAGGCGACGGGTTCGTCCTTGGCGAGGGCCTGACCTGCAATGTCACCGGCGTGATAATAGATCCGGGCAAGGTGTTCAACGAATTCACCTATGATTTTTCCAGCGGGACGCTCCCGGGGAACTATGACATCGATACGGAATACGGCACGCTTACGGTCACGATCAGCGACGCCGCGATCACGATAAGGGCCAGGGACAACAGCAAGGTATATGACGGGACCGCGCTTACGCCTGTCTCGCGCACCGTCACGGGCCTTCCCGCGGGCTATACCCTCACAGTTGCGGGCTACACAGGCTCGATAGTAAACGTGAGTGACAGCGGCCCGGGCCTTGGCGGCATTACAGGCTATATCATCATAAGGGATTCGGACGGTAAGGATGTGACCGAGTTCTTCAACGAGGCGGCTGTCGTGAAGGGCGCTTTGACGGTAACGAGGCGCAGCATCACGATAACGGCAGGAAGCGGCAATAAGGTCTATGACGGCACAGCGCTTACCAACGGCGGATGGAGCCTCACGGCCGGGACGCTTGCCAGGGGGGACAGCATCGCGAACGTGACGGTGACAGGGTCCCAGACCGCGGTCGGAAGCCGCGCAAACGTACCGTCTTCGGTGCGCATCGTGGCGGGCGCGAGGAATGTCACAAGCAACTACAACATAACGCTTGTCAATGGCCTTTTGACGGTCACCGAGGTGAACACCCCGCCACCTCCGCCACCGCCGCCGCCACCACCGCCACCTCCGCCGCCACCTCCGCCGCCTGTGGTCCTGATTGACGATCCGGCCGACGATACGCCCGACGAGCCGCCTGCCGAGGAGGCAGTAGAGGAGATAATCCCGCCGCTGGACGTACCGGAAGTGGCCCCTGAACCATTGGCGCCGCCGGTCCCCGCCGAGCCGGACCCGAAACTTATGATCGGGATGTGGGCGCTGCTCAACCTGCTCCTGACGATCGTGACGGGGATCATCATGGTCCTGCTTCTTGTGACCTACTTCATGAAACGCAAGAAGGACGAGGAAGATGAAGGCAGGGAAGAAGGCAGCGAAGAAGAGGAAGAGAAGGTCAAGAAGCACCTTGGGCTGCGCCTGCTCACCGTGGCGGCCACCATCGTCGCGATAGTGAT
>Ga0082212_10013827_pt1 | contig 10077 bp, 10 predicted proteins | sample TergutNt197P3_FD_71548 | JGI IMG/M metagenome (GOLD analysis project Ga0082212, IMG submission 71548) | Neocapritermes taracua P3 segment gut microbial communities from Petit-Saut dam, French Guiana - Nt197 P3 | ecosystem: Host-associated > Arthropoda: Insects > Digestive system > Gut ... | reverse complement strand
TTCCCTGTAAATCGGTACGCTGGCATGGCTAATCCTTTATAGCGCTTCTTCCGGCCCGGAGACCATTATCACTTGCGGGTCGAACTCGACAGCCTCGACTATCAAGTCATCCGAAGCGGTCCCGCCTCTGTAATCCACTCGAACGGGCACCGGCGCAGTCGACAATCTATCAATGAGCAAAGTAATTCGCTCTACGCTTTTTGTTTCACCAATCAAATCATTGCGCCTTACATCCGATGGCATGACTATATCATATGGTAGGGATATATAACCGGTGCGCGTGACACTAGCAAGATCGACCTCGACAGAAACAGTATTGTTGTTCAGTCGTTGTATGACAGACCGGGGGACGTCGTATGCTAACGCAACTGTCTGCGGCTCTATAGAAGCGATCAGCAGTCCTCTATCATGAAGCGCTTCTCTATTGCGGTACTCGACCTTGATATTGGATATGGTGTGTCTCTGCGTCTGATTCTCGCTCAATTCCACGAACATCCATAACGCAACGGCGACAAGCAGGGAAAACAATATATAAAACACCCTGCTGGAGAATATTCTGTTCAGTGTCTTTCTGAGCATCAGTTATTCTCCTTCGGTTTTTGCAATTTCCGGGATTTTCTCTTCAACTTGCCCGTCTCGTCGCGAAGGATCAGCTCGTTTCTCAACAGCAGCTCAAACGTTTCCTGCGACAGATGCCTCTTGAGCATGCCGTCAATTGCAACTGATATCATGCCCGTTTGTTCCGATACAATTACCACCACGGCGTCTGAGCGTTCGCTTATTCCGACGCCCGCCCTGTGCCTCATTCCAAGATCACGGCTAAGGGTGATATTGTTTGAAAGCGGAAGCATGCAAGCTGCGGCGAGCAGGCGTCCTTCGCGTATCAGAAGCGCGCCGTCATGAAGCGGCGTGTTATGATAGAAAATATTCTCGATCAGCTCCGCAGTAATACTCGCGTCGATCTTTATCCCCGTGACTGCGTAATCGTTGAGACCAACCTTGCGCTCATACACTATAATAGCGCCGGTTTTGCTTTTCATCATCACCGAGGCGGCTTCAACTACGCATTTGATACCGGTCTCTATACTCTCTATATCGCCGCGTTTCCTGAATATCTGGCTTACCCTGCTGCTGCCCACCTGTTCAAACAGCTTCCGGATCTCAGGCTGGAACAGGACAATAAGGACGATGATCCCCATCTGAAGCGTTTGATCGAGAAGGAATGTCATGACCTTAAGCTCAAGAATGTTTGCAAGCCCCACTATAACAAGTACCAGTATGATACCTTTTATAACGCTGCTTGCGTTAGTTTTTCGCATGACGGACAGGACCTTGTAGATAAGGTATGTAATGATCAGGATATCGAGTATATCTCTGAACCCGATCGTCTGCCCCAGCGTGTTCAGCGTCTGCTGAACTATTATATACAGTTCTTTTAAAGTTTCCATTGAAGACACCTTGGTTTGCGGCTGCCTGATTATCAATCTGAGAAATTATATATCAAAACCGCACTCTATGCAAATTAAATAATTATGAACATGCGCTATTCGCACTATATGAGTGTGTACGCACCGGCAGGATTACCGCACGCGCGCCCCGGCAGGACTAAAGTACGCGCGCCAGCAGGACTAGCGCAGTCGCCGATATGCCCGAACCGTCCCCTGTGAACCCCATGTTCTCTTCCGTGGTCGCTTTGACGCTGATATTCTCGGCTCCTGTTCCGAGCGCATCAGCTATGCGCTCGCGCATCAGCCTTATGTAGCTTGACAGCCGCGGAGCCTGCATCACGATAGTTATATCCGCGTTACAGAGAATATAACCATTATCGGTAACAAGCTCATACACCGTCTTTAAAAGCTCTATGCTGCTTGCCATGGCATACTTTTCATCTGTGTCGGGGAAAATCTTGCCGATATCGCCAAGAGCCAGGCCGCCCAGAAAGGCGTCCATCAGCGCGTGGAGCGGCACATCAGCGTCCGAATGACCGTCCGGGCCGAAATCAGACGGTATTTCGACGCCGCATAAAATGCATTTGCGTCCCTTCTTCAGACGGTGCGCATCATAACCGTGCCCGATCCTTAAATCCATAAAACCCTATACCCTACCCCTATCCCCTATCCGCTGTACGCTATACGCCATACCTTTTACACTTTACACTTTACACTTTACACTTTACACTACCCTATCCGCTATACCCTATACCCTAAAATCGCCTTAACAAGCTCAAAATCGTCGATCGTCGTCAGCTTGATGTTCGCCGCCGACCCTTCTGTGATATGTATGGGAACGCCGATAAGCTCGGCGGCTTGACAATCATCTGTGACGTCCAGACCTTTTTTCAGCGCGTTAGTTAACGCAGCCTTTAAAAGATCGACCTGAAACACCTGCGGCGTTTGAATCTCAAAAACGTCCGCCCTGTCTACAGTTTCTGTAATGAGACCCGACTTCGCGAGTTTAAGCGTCGAGTTCACCGGTATTCCCGGCGCGGCGGCGTGAAACGTCATGGCGGCCCTGATCGCGTTTTCGATGATCTCCACGCTGACACACGGTCTCGCGCCGTCATGAACGGCAACCAGTTGAGTTTCACGTGAAACTGCGAGTACGCCGTTGAGAACAGATTCGCTCCTTATAGAGCCGCCTGTCATTATTTTCTCCGCTTTACTTATACCATACAGCCCGCAAATCTCTGTAACGGAGTTGATCGAGTGTTCATTTGCCACCACGATGATCTCGTCTATATAGACGCAACGCTGGAATGCGGCCAGCGTGTAGGACAATACCGGAGCGCCGTTGACCTCCATGAAAAGCTTATCGAGACCGTTCATTCGTTGTGACGCTCCCGCCGCCGCGATCACAGCGGAACACACAAGCCGCTCTTTCATAATTTTTCTGCCATTTTTCGCGGAAAAGAAAGCCAATATTCTCAGTCCTTTCTCGTTATGAACAGCTTATTTTACAGCGAGACCGGTTCAACTCTTTAAAACGTTGTATCAGTCTCCTGAACGAACACAGGGCGGATACTCACATCCGCCCGCATGTAATTTTGATATTAAGTCAGGCTAACGCGAGGGAATCGTTGATACGTGATTCCACCTCTTCATAAGAGAGCTTTTTGGACAAGACTATCTCAGATATGAGTATCTGTTTAGCCGAATGCAGCATCTTTCGCTCTCCGGTGGAAAGGCCTTTTTCAACGTCTCTGGTCATAAGCCCCTTGACAACCCGGGCTACTTCGATGAGGTCGCCGCTTTTGAGCCTTTGCATGTTCTCACGATAACGCCTGTTCCAGTTGGACGTCATCTCGGCGTCTATCTGCGGTATCGACTCCATCAACGCATCCGCCTCTTCAGAATCCACTATCGGCCTGACGCCGATCTGCTCGGTACTCTCGGTCGGGATCATAACGACCATCCCGCCGGCGGGCATTTTCAGGATATAATAAAGGCGTGTACAGCCGTTCATCTTCTTTTCTTCAATACTATCGATCACACCCGCTCCATGCATAGGATGGGCGATCATATCGCCGACGCGAAACATAAAATTGTCCTCTCTGGTTGAGCTCATTGAGCCTCTTGTGTATCTTCGGCAGACGCCGCTTCCGTTGGAGCCGCGTCAGCAGAGTCATCCGCTTCCGGACTCTCTGCCGGATTCTCTACCGGATTCTCTGCCGGACTCTCTTCCGGCTCGCCGGCTGTTTCCGTACTGTCGGCAGCCGCATTTTCCGACTGATCCGCAGGCTCGTCGTCCGGCTCATTAAATGGTTCCTGATCTTCCGGATCTTCGGGATCCGGCGGAGGCGGAGCGTCAGTATCGTATACGATGACAGGCGTGTTATCTTCGCGCGCGGCTTGCTCCGCTTCGGCGTCTGTGATCTTCTGTGAAGAAGGATCGATAAGCGCTCTGATACTCAGCGACACTTTTTTTCTGTCATTGTCGATCTCTGTGATCTTAACGTCTACCATCTGTCCGTCTGTCAACACTTCCGACGGTAACCCGATCCTGTGGTCTGTGATTTGGGAAATATGGATCAGCCCGTCCACGCCGGGGTTGATTTCCGCGAAAGCCCCGAACGGCATAAGCTTGACGATTTTTACATTGACAATATCTCCGACCGCGTTATTTGTAGTGAACTTAGTCCACGGGTTGTCCTCGTTCTTTTTATAACCGAGCGATATTTTTCTTGTCTCTTTATCGAACGATAATACATATACGGAAACCTCATCTCCCACCGACATGACCTCTGACGGTAGTTTTATCCGTGTCCAGCTCAACTCTGATATATGTATCATACCGTCGACTCCGCCGATATCAACGAAAACACCGTATGAAGTCATCGATTTTACGACGCCGTTATACTGCTTCCCCGCCTCGATCTCGTTCCACAAGCGTTCCGACTTCTCGCGGCGTTCGTCCGCCTGGACAGCGCGGATGGAACCAACGACGCGGCGCCGGGACTGGTTTACTTCGGTGATCCTAAGCTTGACAGTCTTCTTGATCAGTTCTGTCATCGGAGTAGTTTTAGGCAGGCCGGTCTGCGAAGCGGGAATAAACACGCGGACCCCTTTTACGTTGACGACTATACCGCCCTTGTTTTCTTCTGTAACGAGACCCTCGAGAATATCTCTGCTTTCCTTTGCCGCCTCGATAACGTCCCAGTTTTTTATTGCGTCCAGGCGTTTCTTAGACAGCATGACCATACCTTCGACATCGTTGACGCGCATGACGAACGTTTCGATAGAGTCGCCTATCTTAATAATGTCTTCTATCGGGGAGTTCGAATCGTCCGCGAACTCAGAGATCGGTATGTAACCTGACTGCTTTGTACCTAAATCGACTGAAACTTCCGTTGAAGTAATAGAAGTAACTATCCCGGTGACTTTTTGACCTGTATGTAAAGTTTTAATTGATTTTTCAAGCATTTCCTCGAAAGATTCAGACGATGAGGAAGAATCGTCGGTCTCATCTCCGGTTTCTTCACCGGTTTCAGTGTACGCGTCCGACGGCTTTGCCGCGGCGGCGTCTTTATCCGGTTCCGGATGGTCTTCGACGTCAGCCGGGTCGATCTGATCCTCTGAAGTAAGTGTCGGCTCTTGTGTGTCTGCCGCCTCCGGAATGCCGGCTGCCACAGGTTCTTCAGCCGGTTCTTGCGAATCTGCCGTTTCCGGTACGTCGGTTGCTGCAGGTTCATCAGCCGTTTCTTGTGTATCTTCTGATTCCGGAACATCGGCTGCTACAGGTTCATCAGACGGCGCTTCAATAACCGCAGTGTCGGCAGTGTCCGCGACGCCGGCAGCATCTGCCTCTTCCTTTACTTCGGCCGCGGCGGGTTCATCAGCAGTCTCCTGCGAATCTGATGCTTCGGGCTCGCCGGCTGCTTCATCCTCCGGGGCGGACTCGAGCTCGGTGGATGAACCAGGCTCTTCGCCTTCCGTCTCCGTCTTACCGGTCTCCGTATCAGCGGTATCTGCCGCGTCTGTTTCATGGTCTTGAACAACAGTCGGTGAAGTATCCTCCAACTCATCGTGTACTTGCTCCTCGCAAGTCTCTCCGTGTTTGATTTCCTCGCTCATCTTCTGGGTGACCTCCTTAATTATCCACGCCGGCGTCGACGCGCCCGCAATAATGCCGACGGTATCGGACGCATGGATATCGGCGAGCTCAAGATCGGCGGCGTTCTCGGTAAAGATGACCTTCGAGCAGTATTGTCCGCAAATATCCGCGAGTCTGAGGCTGTTAGCGCTGGTATGGCTGCCGACTACGATCATCACATCCGATCGTTTCGACAGTTCCGCAGCCTCCTGCTGGCGCGTGTGCGTAGCACTACATATTGTATCAAAGATTTTATGATTTGTACACTCTTTTTTTAATATATCGGCACATGAATCGTAATTAGAACCGGAGTTCGTAGTTTGGAAGACCATAACTATGAATTTTTGCGCATTATCGTCTTTTTTAAGCCATTGCGCCAGCTCTTCGGGCGTCTCAAGCACGACGGCGCGCGCGCATCTGCTCGCTATCGCATCGATTTCAGGGTGGCTGCGTTCCCCTATGATGACCGGCAGCCTCCCTTCACCGGCCTCGCTGCGTACGATATCGTGTATTCTTTTTACGCAAGGGCATGTAGCGTCGACGATTCTCACGCCAAGTTCCGAAAGCTTCTCAAGTTCGCTCTCGGATGCTCCGTGGGATCGGATAATAACGGTATCGTTGGGCATGATCCCGGAAATGTCTTTGACTGCCCGGACGCCTTTCGCCTCTAACTCCTGTACGACGGCTTCGTTATTGATAATAGGACCAAGGGTGACGCAACCCGGATATTCTAGCGCGGCTTCTTCGCACAAAGAGACAGCTCTTTGTACTCCATAACAAAACCCCGACGATTTCGCAACAGTAATACTCATGTTAACACATTGACCCGGCGTCACTCACAGCGGAGGGATCAAGATCTTTGATCCGCCCCATCAAAGCGCCGGAAAGCCGTTCATACTCCTCCGGTGAACGCTTAGAGTCGCTCCTGTCGACGTTATAGGGCTCTCCAATGATTATCGGTACGCGAGTGAACAGAGGTTTTTTTCTAGGCAGGAATACCGGTAATAACGGGACGCCGGCGCGTTCGGCGAGCTTGATCGCGCCGCTTTTTGCGTATGCCTCGCCATCCTCATGAGCTCTTGTACCCTCAGGGAAGATCACAACCTTCTCTCCGCTTTTCAGGTATGTCAGCGTTTTCTTTATAGTCATTACGTCCAGCGTCGCTCTATCGACACTTATCATACCAAGTCTCTTAAGAACAGGAGATATGACCGGAATTTTAAAGAGTTCGGCTTTTGCAATAATATGCATTTGGCAGTCGATACCAAAAGCGAACGCGATAAGGAAAGGGTCGGCGTTGCTTGAATGGTTCGCGCAAACCAGAACCGCGTCTTCAGGAATATTCTCCTTGCCTGTAACGCGAAGACGGTAAAAGATCGCAAAAGCGGTTCGCGCAAGATAGTAACAACCTCTGTAGAACTTATCACTCGGTTTCATTACTGAAAAACCTTTCATGTATCAGGCGGCAAAGCGCGTCGACACTCTGCTCCAGGCTGAGGTCCGTCGTATCAAGCAGCACGGAGCCCTCCGCGGGCTTCAGCGGCGCCGCCGCGCGCTCACTGTCGTTTTTGTCCCTAATTGCCATATCGCGTAAGACTTCTTCGAAAGTAGTTTTAACTCCCTTTTCGGACAGTTCGAGATATCTCCTTTCGGCGCGCGTTTCAGGCTCAGCCGTGAGGAACACTTTGAGCCCCGCTTCCGGAAGCACGACTGTTCCGATATCCCGCCCATCCATGATCACATCGTATTTGACCGCCATCTCCTGCTGCATATTTAGCAGGAACCCGCGTACGGGTGGCATTGCAGACACGTCGGAAGCATAACCGGATACTTCCGGAAACCTGATTGCTTCGGTTACGTCCTCGCCGTTTAGCAGCATTCTTTGCACGCCCGCGGCGTCATACTCCATTTCAACATTTATCTCCGGTAAGAGGCTTGATACGCCCGCTTCGTCTTTTGCCGCGACGTTTTTCCTCATAACATATAATCCGACGCAGCGGTACATTGCGCCTGTATCAACATATATAAGGCCGAACTTTTTTGCCGCCATTCTGGCTAAGGTACTCTTCCCCGCCCCGGACGGACCGTCTAATGCTATGCTTCTAGTTTCCATGCTTTCTCACTGCCTGTCTTCAAAAATCGTAACCGGGGCGTGCCCCGGACGGACCGTCTAATGCTATGCTTCTAATTTCCATCTAAACACCTGCTCTGCTTTTTAGTTGTTCAGTGCGAACTCCGCCGCGCCTTGGGCGGCTGAGTTCGCCGTAGACCATGCTATCTGTAAGTTGAAGCCTCCGGTGTATGCGTCCGCGTCAATGATCTCGCCGGCAAAAAACAAGCCCCGGACAAGCTTGGACGCCATTGTTTTCGGATTGATCTCGCGCAAGTCGACCCCGCCGGACGTTATGATCGCTTCTTCGACGGGTCTCGGTCCGTCTATTTCGACCCGGAAACTCTTTAGTAAGCCGACTAAACTCAAACGCTGTTCGCGGGTGATCGAATGAACTTTCGTATCCGGCGGTATCCCCGACTTCTCGACAACCACCGGAATCAACGACTTGGCCAGCAAATCGTCAAGCGCGTTAGAAAAATTGCGGTTTGAGTATTTACGAAAATCGCGCAGCAGCCTTGAATCCAGTTTACTTTCATCCAGCGCAGGCTTGAGATCGATGAGCATATGATACTTGGCGCGACCGAAATCGCGCATGTGGGCGCTTGCCGAAAGGACTATCGGGCCGGAAACGCCAAAATGCGTAAAGAGCAGCTCGCCGAAATCCTCAAACACCGCTCTTTTTGAATCGTCAAAGACTTTTAGGCGTATATTCTTCAGCGTCAAACCTTGCAAACGCGAGCAAATATCCGGCTGCGCGTTTAGCGGTACAAGCGAACCGCTAAGCGGCGTGATCGTGTGGCCGAGATCGCCGGCCATTTTGTAACCGTCTCCCGTTGACCCTGTGGAAGGATATGCCAGCCCTCCGGTTGCGAGGATCACGGATTTACAAAGGATTTGTGAACTGCCTGCTGAGACTCCGCACACCGCATTGTCGCGGTAAATAACAGCTCTCGCCCTTGCTGACCTTACTTCCACCTCTGCATTATCCATACACCGGATCAAGGCATCCACGATATCCGACGCTTTGTCGGACTCCGGGAATACGCGGTTGCCTCGCTCTGTTTTCAATCGGACGCCGAGCGACTGAAAAAGACTCATAACGTCGCCGGGGGTGAAGCTGTTCAGCGCGCTGTGCAAAAAACTGCCCCCGGTCGGAATGTTTTCAATGATCTCGCTCACGGAACAGTCATTTGTCAAATTGCATCGGCCTTTGCCTGTTATCCTCAGCTTTTTGCCGAGCACATCGTTGCGCTCTATCAGCAGCACGCCGGCTCCGCGATTTGCCGCCAGACACGACGACAGCATCCCCGCAGCGCCGCCTCCAATAACAACAATATCATACATCAATAAGAGCGCGCACCTCTTCTTCCGTCAAATGCCTCCATTTACCGGTTTCCAGCTTCCCCAGCTCAAGCGAACCGATAGCTACGCGTTTCAGGGAACACACCTCAAGACCGCTCAATGAGCACATTTTTCGTATCTGCCTGTTGCGGCCTTCAACAATGGTCATCCTCAGTCCCGGCGTCCCGCTATGCTTGCCCAAAATTTCAACCGACTCCGCGCAAACCGTATGCGAATCGATTTCCATCGGACGTCGCAGCGCAGGAAGCGCGGCGGAAACATCACCGCGAACACGGACTTCATAGACTTTCGGTTTACTCGAAGAGGGGTGCGCGACAGTCGCTGCAAAGCTGCCGTCGTTGGTAAACAACAGAAGTCCCTCTGAATCCATATCCAGTCTGCCGACCGGATATACGCGCACACCGGCCCCGTCGACCAGACTCATTACAGTCTTTCTGCCGCGATCGTCTTTTGCCGCCGTCAAGTAACCCCTCGGTTTATTAAGCATGATATAGACGCGTTTCTCTTTGGGCTTTAAACAAACTCCGTCGACCTTGATGTCGTCAAACCCGTACAGCGCGCTTTGACCAAGGCTGGCCGTGTTCCCGTTGACTGTGACGCGGCCGTCTTTGATCATTTGCTCGGCTTCGCGGCGCGACGCTATGGCGTGAGCTGACAGGATCTTTTGAAGGCGCTCACTCAACTTCCGGGTTATCCTTGTCCTTATCTTTATCCTTGTTCTTACCGATAAACTCGGTCACTTTATCTATGAGGTCAGGAACCGAATCGAGAACCTTTCCAAGAGTCGAAGCCTCGGGCGGCGAGACATGCAGCAGCTTTACATTTTCACCTTTGGCGACTATGAACGCTATCGGCACGACATTTACTCCCGCGCCTATACCGCCGCCAAAAGAGTCTGACGTTTCCTGTTTTTTCCCGGAGTCAGCGCCTCCGCCAGCAAAGCCGAAGCTCAGCTTTGACACAGGTATCAACGTAACGCCGTCCACGGTAGTAATAGGTTCTCCTACTATTGT
>Ga0082212_10013826_pt1 | contig 10078 bp, 6 predicted proteins | sample TergutNt197P3_FD_71548 | JGI IMG/M metagenome (GOLD analysis project Ga0082212, IMG submission 71548) | Neocapritermes taracua P3 segment gut microbial communities from Petit-Saut dam, French Guiana - Nt197 P3 | ecosystem: Host-associated > Arthropoda: Insects > Digestive system > Gut ... | reverse complement strand
TGTCGATCAGTCTCTTTTTGCTGCCGATCAAGCCGTTCGGCATTTTCTCTTAAAATCCGTTCAGTTTCTTTTTGACTTTCGGCGTTTTCCCGTACAATCTGCTTTGTCTCCATCAGACCAGCCCAGACTTGCTCAAAATCAAGCCCTCTGGGATAATCCGGTAATGTTTGTACTTCTGCCATAGACGTTTCCTCTCCATAATATAAAACTTTTTCGGGTTTTGTAAAACCGCTTTTCTGAGTTTAAAAAAGCCGAATTACTCCCCCCGCTAATAATAAGGCAATAAAACGCATATTGCTTTTATAGGGAAGAAAAAATTTGGAAGCTACTTTCGAAGCAATTTAATGAACAATTTCGCCGGGAAACGGTGCCTGACAGTCTAGCGCTTCCCGCGTAGTTGGCATTGCCGATACCTCAATCGCTGTAAATAATCCGCGTTTTTCCCGGAATCGCGTCTGTTCCAACCCGTGTATTGCGGGAAAGGGTTATACTTGCCAGTTTTGTACTCTCACGGAACGCATACTCGTCTATAGAAATAACTGAGGGAGGAATTGTTATTCTGGATAAACTACTGTTCCAACTGAACGCTCCGTCTTCAATTTTAGTAACTGAAGGAGGTATTGTTATACTGGTTAAATTTTGGATGTTATGGAACGTGCCTTTGCCAATAGTCGTTACGGAGGAAGGTATTGTATATGTTCTTCCTGTTCTGGCAGCCGGATATTTTACAATGGTTCGTATATTTTTATCGAACAGAATACCGTCAACACTGGCAAACGCGGTATTACCGCTGTCAACTGTTATTCTGGTTAATCTGAAACAATTAGAGAACGACCAACCATTAACAAATGTAACAGAGGAAGGGATTGTTATACTGACCAGGTTATCACAGTCACTGAACGCCCATTCGCGAATGGTTGTAACTGAAGAAGGTATTGTTATTCCGGTTAATTTGCTGCATCCAGTGAACGCATTCTCACCAATAGTTGTTACAGAGGAAGGAATTGTATATGTTTTTCCTGTTTTGCCAGCCGGATATTTTATGATGGTTCGCATATTTTTATCAAACAGAATACCGTCAACACTGGTAAACGCGGTATTACCGCTGTCCACTGTTATATTGGTTAATCTGGGGCAATTCGTGAATGCCTCCCAAACATCAATGTAGGTAACCGTAGAAGGGATTGTTACACTGGTTAATCTAGGGCAGCCATTGAACGCTTCTCCATCAATGCGAGTTACCGGTAAATCCATTATCCTGCCGGGGATAATAATACTTGTCGCGTTGCCTGTGTAATTCGTAATAGAAACGCCGTTAGAACCAGCCTGATAAGCAAGCCCATTCGGTACAGGGCGTCCAATATATACAGAAACATTTTGCCCTTGATTCACCATTATCGGCTGCGCTTTTATAACATTTTTGCTGTCAACGCGGACAGAAACTTCAGTCATGCCTGTTCCGACATTGAGTAAAGTTTCAGTGCCATCTTCCTTTATTCTGACCCCTGTGGCTTTCCCGTCAAGTAAAATCTCTCCGGCAATTTCGGACGTTAGGATTATCCTCGCATTTGAAACAGAAGCTTGCGGAACCACCGTCTGAGTTGTTGCCGCCGGCTGAGCTGATGCCACCGGCTGAGTTGATACTGCCGGCTGAAGAGCAGGCCGCGACCCCAAATAGGTTGAAGCCGCACCTGAATATCTTAATGACAGTTCAGGCTGTTGTCTGCCTGTTGTTGCATTGCTGACATCACCCATGGTTCTATCAAAAATTTCAAATACACTTAACCCCGGTGTTTTTAAGTTGGTTAATAAATGGCTGGAAAAAAGGCCATTACGCGTTGTACCGTCTGATGCCACCGAATTGGCGCTGGTGGCATACATTACAATGGAGCCCGGCGGCGCGCGGCTTACCACCGACAAGCCCCGGCTGCCACTCCGGCTCCATCCAAAGGGATTGTCGCGGCACGCATCCAGCACAATCATATTCAACTCGTTCCCAGCATCGTTAAGACTGTCCAGAATAAACTGGAGGGATACCGCCCGTTCACGTAAATGTGTTTCGTTTAAGATGCTATTTGCATTTACCGGTATAAGATAATTTTCCCCGTTAGCCTGAACTCCGTGACCGGCATAGAAAAAGAAACCATACGAATTTCTGGAAGCGCCTAGACGGCGTTTTAAATTTAACACGGCTGTTTCCATCCGTTCCAGGTTTCCGTTCAACACCTTGTCTACGGTAAACCCAAGGTTTTTTAGCGCCGTTTCCATGTCGTTTGCGTCGTTCACAGGATTGTTCAGCCTGGAAATGCCGGTATAATTGGAATTGCCGATAACCAGGGCAAACTTCTGCTGCGCCCAAACAGACGGAACTATCGAAAAAATCAAACAAATAAACAACGCTTTTTTCAGGCGCATACGATTTCTCCCTGGCGTTTTTATAAACTATTTTTATTGCTAAAACCTATATTCATATCCCACTAAAATCAATGGCAAACCAAAATGATCCGTTAACCTGCCCAAATTTGTGCCATTTTTCTGTAAATAATTTGCAAAAAATTGAATGTCTAAAACCAGATTCCCAGGGCCTAATGGATATCCGATACCAGCTCCAACAAGAAAGCCAATAGAAAATCGATTAATACCGGATACTTCTATGTTATCCGTCTGATCATAGGATGTAACTTGATCTGTATATGTATACTTGTTTTTGATATCTGTAAGTACAAATGAAAATAACGGCCCGCCTTTTACTCTGATTAACAAGTTTTGCGCTGGATAAAACGTAACTGCTGCCAGCAGCGGAATGTCCAAAACAGTAAACCTTGCTTCGTTGCTTTCTTTTACATTGCCGGCGTTATAATTATAATTAGCTCCATTATCAAATGAAATTCCAAGCCCGGTTTGCAGGCTTAATAAAGAAGTAAAGCGATAGGAGCCAAAAAGTGAAATATAAAATGCATTGGTACGGCTGTCAGTGTCAGAAATACTAACAAAAGAACTTATTTGTATCCCTGCCTGTAACCCGATGGCGTATACTGATTCTTTATTAATGCCTTGGTTGGATCTCGCAGCAGGCTCGACCTGCGTTTTTGCGGGTGGAGGCTGCAGCGGTATTGATTCGGCTGCCCGTGCTCCGGCCTCGCCAAGATATGCAATTCCAAAAAATTGGTTATAAACGGCAGGAATCTGCTGCCTGTTACTGGCTTCAGAGACATCGGCGCCGGTACGGCGGAAAACTTCAACAACTTCCAGGCTCGGGATTGCAAGGTTTTTAAGAAGCTGGCTGGTAAACAAACCGTTTCTGCCGGTTCCGTCTGATGCGGTAGAGCCCGCACTGGTTGCAAATACAATAATACTATCGGCAGGCTGGTTTGTAATTACACCCAGTCCGCGATTCATACTCCGGCTCCATACAGCAGGGAAATCCCTGCATGCATCAAGCACAACAACATTAAGTGCATTCCCTGCTTCGTTCAATTCGGCCAGCATGGATTGTACCGAAATTGCCATGTCGCCAAGGTAATTCGCATTGGGTATATCGGCATTTGCAGGAATTAGATAATTAACGCCGTTATACTGTAAGCCGTGGCCAGCGTAAAACACAAAACCGTAACTATTACTGGAAACCGACAGCCGGTTTCTAAGGCGGGTTACACCCTCTATCATTTGGGCGCGGTTACCATCCAGGATTTTATCAACGGTAAAACCAAGCGTTTCCAAAGCTGCGGTCATATCGTTTGCGTCGTTTATGGTATTTGCCAATGATCCAAAAGACGTATAGTTCCCGTTGCCAATAACCAGGGCATATTTCTGCTGGGCCCATAGTGCCGGAACCAACGGAAGAAGCAAACAAAACAAAAACGCCTTTTTAAAACACATCTGATGCTCCCGTAATAGTTTGCTAAAACTTACCGTTCCCATTTGTCACTACAACATTATTGTTGAATGTACTATCTTTCTTTTCCCCATTCTTAGTAGACCATGCCCATAGTGGATTACTATCCTTGAATACACCGTATTGTAATGTTCCATTTGATTTTACTTCCACCGCATGTCCGGCTTGTTGGGCATTATTTCTATTGGCAGAAGTAATCTCGTTTCCACCATAAATTGTCCCGTTCATTATGCGAAATTGTCCGCTGCCCCAGATATGCACCCCACCGCCATTTCTGCCTTTATTCCCTCTGATGATTCCGTTCTTCATGGCAAATCTACCGTTTCCATCCAAACTCACCCCGCCACCATCGGTTTTTGCTGTGTTGTTGTTGATAGTACCGTTGTTCATGATAAAATACCCACTTCCACTTACACGCACGCCACCGCCATTGGCATAGGTATTAATGGATTCATTAGTGGATTCATTACCGGAAATAACACTACTGTTATTCATGGTAAAGGTTCCGGAATCTATAAAAACCCCTCCGCCAAAGCTGCGGGATTTATTGCCGGAAATGGTACTACTGCCGTTCATGGTAAAAGTTCCGCCATTCACACGCACCCCGCCGCCATAGGCATTAGTGGATTCATTACCGGAAATAACACTATTGTTGTTCATGGTAAAGGTTCCATAAACATATACACCACCACCTGAATCATAGGATTTATTGCCGGAAATGGTACTACTGCCGTTCATGGTAAAGGTACTTTTAGTTTGCATGTACACACCGCCGCCTGCTTGCTTGGCCTCATTGTCCCTGATGCTACCATTGCCCATTTCGAATTTACCGCCAGTTTCCACATATACCCCGCCGCCGGAGTTAGCAACGGCCTCATTATTGCGAATGGTTCCATTTTTCATGATAAAGATACCGCCGTTTTTCACATACACCCCTCCGCCACGATTGGCGGTGTTTTCACGGTTGGGAGGACTGGGGGGACTACTAATGGGGGGATCACTTAAGGAAGTGCCGATGGTACCTCCGTTAAAGGTAAAGGTACCGCCGTTATTCACACACACCCCTCCGCCATAGGCAGAGGGAGCCTTGTTTCCTTTTATTTGCGATCCAGATTCCATGATTAGTTCCCCTTCATTATTAACAACAACCAGCGGGTGAGTGTTATTGCTTATCCCATTCAAAATAATGTTATTGTCCACAGTCAGGGTAACGCCGCTTCCTATCGTAAACATTGAACCTTTGGAGGTAAGAAACACGTTTTTTGAACCTCCGTCCCCCCATAATCTAATGAAAATATTCTTGAAAATCTCCTTATTCTTGCCATAGGAAAGGGTATGAGGGCCGATTAGTTCAGAGCTGCCTACCTCAACTATATACATACCACAGCTTTGTGCGTTATCTTGGAGCCACTTTAATTTTTGGGCAAGGGTAGCACTGGGATCATCTTCAAGAACAATGATTGGGTCGCTCAATACCGCAATCTCACAGAACGCCTGTTTATTGCCGTCTACGGTTGTGGCATAGATGCGAGTCGGGCCCCAATTGGTATTACTGATTGTTACGTTGCCATCTGGGTCTACAGTGGCTATATCCTCGTTTTCTGACCTCCAGGTTACGGCCTTGTTAACTGCTCCGACGGGGAATACGCTGGCGGTTAAATTTACCGTATCATCCTTAAACAGAATAAGGGTTGATGGGGTTATTGCCACACCGATTGCATTGTCGGTATTAAAAGGCACTTTACATGAGCCGAAAATGGACACGATTACCGCTGTCAGGGCTATCATCCCAAAAGAATTTAACCGCTTTTTAAGACGCATCTGTAACACCTCCAGCATGTTCTTGTTTATCCAGTATACAGCCGGTGGGTGTATTTTTCAAGGCACGGTAGATTTTTTGGGGATAATAATGCAAAATAGTATCATAAGGGGTAATTGATGAGAAAATTGGCAGTCCTTTTTGTTTTAATTGCCACGGCGGTTTGCCTACAGGCGCAAACGTTATCATGGGATATCAAGTTCCTTAAAGGGTCATCGCGGGAATCTGTTCCTATTAATCAGATAATCAGGATGGAAACCGGGCAGGACTTTTTACTCGCCATTAACCCCGCTTCGGACTGCTTTTGTTATGTTATTTGCTATGATTCGGACCGTCAAATCATTGTTCTCCTTGCCGGACAGGTAAAAGGCGGAAACGAAATTACCCTTGGCCCCATTCATATAGACCCGCCATCGGGAACAGAGACGTTGTATGTAATAATGAGCCTTACCAGGCAAGCAAAATTGGAAGACTTAATACAAGCTCAAAAAAATAACCCCAGCGGCCGGCAGCAAGCCACTAACCTGTACCGGGAAGTCGTAAGCCTACAAAACTCAGCGTCGGGCCTTGGTGAACCTGCCAGTTCATTTGTCCCAAGCGGGGGAACCAGCAGGGGCAATACCCAGGAAAATGCAACCCGGTTTTCGGGAAAAAATATGTATGTCCGGGCAATTACAATCCGCCATTAAAAAGCCTGCTTTTTTTGCGGTTGTTCTTGCTGTTTCACTTGGCCTGACAGGGCTGTTATCTGCAAGCGGTGTTATCCGGTATTGGGACAAGGTTCTTTACGATCACTGCATCCGGCATCGTGTCCTGTACGGTCCGCAGGCAAAAAACCCGCTTGTCGCCGCCATAGATTTGAACGACACAAGTATAGAACTTCTGGGGGAACAGCTTGATACCCGCCGTGCCTTTGCCGACGTGCTTGATGTGCTTGCACAATCCAATGCCGGCGCTGCCCTGGATTTTATGTTCACGTACGAAAAACCCCATGACCCGGATTTTACCGATGCCGTTGAATGGGCATACGGCACGGTAATAGCTGCCCTGGCAGTCGACAGCGCTTTGGATACCCTGCCTTACAAACCCCTGTCAGATATTGAACGCGCTATGTTACGCAGACATATATGGAATATCAGGGTATTGGATAAGGGCAAGGTGCCGGAAGCAAGTACTTTTTTACTGCCGTTTCCTTCTTTGATAGAAGCGGCGGCTCATATAGCGCATATCAACATGGAACCCGACAGCGACGGCATTTACAGGCGTGTTCCGCTGCTCTACGAATGGGAGGGGGGATACATCCCATCGCTGCCATTAGCGGCTGCGGTAGAATATTTGGGTGTTTCCGTGGAAACCATAGAACTAAAAGCAGGATCGTATCTGGCTATCCCACTTTCGGAGACAGAAGTAATCCGTATACCGGTAGACGAACGGGGCTTTATGCTTATCCCCTATACGGAAACCTGGGCGGGGGATGAAAAAAGAATTCCCTTCCATACTGTTGCAGAGGCAAAAACCAATGATGATGTTTTTGACAATGTTTTTACCGGCCTGAACGGGCGCATTGCGATTATAGCGGAAATAAGTACCAGCCAAAAAGACTTTGGCCCGACATCTTTTGAACGGCTTTATCCGCTTTCGGGAATACATGCCGAAGTGCTGGGCGGTATTCTGGACGGGCTGGAAGAGCGGGCTTTTGTAGGCTGGACTTCCCTGTCGTATAAAATAATAACGCTTTTCCTGATATTGGGAATTGCTTTTTTTTGCAGCCGCGCCCGAAAAGAAACACTGTTCCACCTGGGTTTTTTCCTGGCATTTTTGGTTTTTTGCGGGGCAACGGTGTTCCGCTGGCAAAGCGCCGCGATAATGCCGTGGTTTGCGTTTCCGGCAGTATTTCTTTTCTTTTTATGGGCAGGAACCTTTTTAGCCCGCCTGTTACAGAGGTTCCGGGAACAGCTGCTTTTAAGGAACGCACTGTCCCGCTATTTCCCTCATGCTCTGGCGGAACGGATTATGCGGGAGAAAAAAACAGAGCTAATCCCTGCATATAAGGAGTTAACCATTTTATTTTCCGATATTTCCGGTTTTACAAAGTGGAGTTCCGACAAAAGCCCCGAAGATGTACACAATTTTTTAAGCGATTACCTGGAAAGCATGGCGGAAATTTTATTTGCCCATGGCGGAACGGTGGATAAATTTATGGGAGACGGTATTCTGGCTTTTTTCGGAGACCCTTTTGATGCGCCAAACCATTGTGAACAGTGCCTGAGTGCAGCAATCGCAATGCAGGAAAAAGTGCACATGCTGGCGGAAAAATGGAAACCAATAGTTGATATTGATCTAAAAGTAAGGATAGGGATTAATACCGGAAAGGTGATTGTAGGTAATTTAGGAAACAAGACCCGGATTGAATACACGGTAATCGGGGCGGATGTTAACCTTGCACAGCGTATGGAAAGCAATGCGCCGGTGGGCGGCATCCTTGTAACGGCGGCAGTCCGGGAAAAAGCAATGGATAAATTTTCGTTTCCGGAAAGAAGGGATGTTACGGTTAAAGGCTACGCCGAAACCATAGAAGCTTATGTCCTGGGAGAAAGGCTTTAACGCTAAACCCCTAAAAATACGCAGTGTTTTTCATTCCTCTTTCAGCGACCAAACCCGTCCGTTCTTTACATAAACGCCTGCGCCCCTTCCTGTGCCGACATAGTAATTCACGAATGAAAGTTCAAAGCCCTGGCTGGCAAAAAGGTTTCTGTTCGCACCAACTTTTATGGAAGACAACGGGTTCCCCGCAAATGCGTCCTTGCCGATGTTGGTAATCGTTCCGGGAATGGTAATGGCGGAAAGTTTGTTATTGATGAAAGCCCTGGGGCCAATGGATGAAAGATGTTCCGACAGTACAATTACATTAAGCTGATTTTCTGCAAACGCTTCATACCCAATGGACACGCAGCCCGAGATATCAATTGACTGCAAATGGTTCTCCGCAAAAGCCATGGGTTCTATGGTAACAACCGTTTTTGGGATCGTAACCGAGGAAAGGTCTTTGCGGAAAAAAGCCTTGGTACCTATAATTGTTACCGGAAGGCCGCCTATGGTTTCGGGGATTACTACATTTTTTTCCGTCCCTGAATACGCAACAATGGTAATACCGCCAAAACGGTTTTGGAGCAACCCAAAATCAGCCGTTTCCGGTGTTTCAGCAGCCCCTGTATTTTCCGGCAATTCAGTAATGGGCGGCGGAGTTTGGGAAACTAAAATTATAGAAAGAAAAATTTGAACAAGGAAAAACAATTTCCGGTTATTCATCCTTCACCCCAAAAGCATTACAAAGTATCTGATGAATCAAGAAGCGCCAGAAGCCGCATGGAGGTTTCTATATAGCCAGAACGGCGTTTTTTGAACGAAATATCCATCAAGGCCATGCCGGAATCCCTTTCCATATAAAAACTTTTAATGGAAACCGGGTCCTGTTCGGAAAGCCCAATTATATCGGCGGTGGAACCCCTGATAACTTTTTTAATAAAGAACGATGAAGACATGCCTTTCCCTGTCCCCGGGCTGAGGATTATTCCAAAGAGGGGGGCGGCCATTCTTTCCTTGCTGTCCTTTTCCGCCGCATCCGCCAGGGGCAGTTCCGGCCGGGAAGCTGTCATAACAATTCGTTTTATGGTATTCCTTGTGTCAGGATCGGTAAGTTCCAGGACAACCAGCTCGCCGGGCTTATTCGGAAAAAACCTGTCCTGTAATGCCGGTATCAGGGAACCCTGGCCGGCAATAACCTTTTCGCCATTAATTCTTTCTATCAACAACCCTTCCTTAAACTGCTGTTCCCAGGAAGGGGTAAAGGGTGCAACGTAGATAATTTCTGCCTGACGCGAACCGGAGGCGCCTGTCTCTGCAACAACAAGGCCAAGCCACGGGCGATCGGCCCGGCCGCCATTAATCATTGCAGGCAGGGCTACCGCAAGGCGTTCTGCAGGGACGGCAAAATTTAACCCCTGGGAACGATCCATCCCCGCAAAAACAATTCCCACAAGGCGGCCTTCCCTGTCGATAACTGGCCCGCCGGAATTGCCGCCGTTTACCGCCGCATCGATCTGGATTTGATCGCCCAAAGGAAGAAAGCGTCGCCCCAATGCAGAAACGATTCCCTGGGTAACGGTCTTTTCCAGCCCCACCGGGGAGCCAATGGCATAAACCGTTTCCCCTATTTTGGGTATTACCCTGTCCACAACAGGAAAAACATATTCCGGTTTAATGTCTGCCTTGATCAGCGCAAGATCCATCGCTTTGTCCCATCCTACCGCCCGGGCGCGGATCCGCGGGCTGGAAGCGTCCCCCATGCGGATATACATCCGGGA
>Ga0082212_10013825_pt1 | contig 10078 bp, 10 predicted proteins | sample TergutNt197P3_FD_71548 | JGI IMG/M metagenome (GOLD analysis project Ga0082212, IMG submission 71548) | Neocapritermes taracua P3 segment gut microbial communities from Petit-Saut dam, French Guiana - Nt197 P3 | ecosystem: Host-associated > Arthropoda: Insects > Digestive system > Gut ... | reverse complement strand
CCGCCTGGAGTACGCAGCCCATGAACACTTCTTCGACCAGTTCCGGCTTGACGCCCGCCCTGGCAAGGGCTTCTTTTATGACAACCGCCCCCAGTTCAGCCGCAGAAACATTCGAAAAAGTTCCCTGGAATTTGCCAATCGCTGTCCGGCAAGCGCCGGCTATTACAACTTCTCTTGCCATATTTTACTCCTTCTACTGCATTGGTTTCAGGTCGGGACTGAAAATCACCTTCGCCTCGGTCGCTTCCTGCACCTGTTCCTTGGTGAAATCGGGATGCAATTCGGTCAGCACAAGTCCTTCTTCCCGCACTTCCAAAACGCCCATCTCGGTGATGATCAAGTCGACAACGCCCAGCGCCGTGTACGGAAGGGTGCATTTTTTCAGAATCTTCGCCGCGCCCTTTTGGGTATGGGTCATCGCCACGATTACCTTCTTCGCGCCGACCACGAGGTCCATCGCGCCGCCCATGCCGGGAACCATTTTTCCCGGTACGATCCAGTTCGCAAGGTTGCCCTTTTCGTCAACTTCCAGCGCGCCCAGAATGGTAGCGTCCACATGGCCGCCGCGGATGATCCCGAAAGAATAGGAGCTGTCAAAGAACATCGCCCCGCTCTTTATCGTGACCGGCTGGCCCCCGGCGTTTACAATGTCGAAGTTGGCGTCTTCCTTGCCCGGTGCGGGGCCCATCCCCATAATGCCGTTTTCCGACTGGATTATCAGTTCAATACCGGGGGGCAGAAAATTAACCACCATGGTGGGAAGCCCTATCCCCAGATTTACCACATCGCCGTCTTTAAGTTCTTTCGCAACCCGGGCCGCGATAATATCTTTTACATCTGCCATGGTTTTTCTCCTCCTACGATTGCGTCTACAAAAATACCGGAAACATGAATGCTGTTGGGATCAATGTCGCCGATCTCTACAATCTCACAGGCCCCGGCGATTACATGGTCGGCGGCTGTCGCCATCATGGGGTTGAAATTCCTCGTGGTTCCGTTAAAAACACAGTTGCCCGATTTGTCGATTTTGGAAGGCCGGATAAGGGCAAAATCGGCGTGGAGGGGTTTTTCCAGGAGAAAGTCCTTCCCGTCCACATTGATAACCTGCTTGCCGTCGGCTACGATGGTTCCCACTCCCGTCGGGGTGAGGAACCCGCCCAGTCCCGCGCCGCCCGCTCTGATGCGCTCCGCCAGCGTGCCCTGGGGAACCAGCGTCAGGTCGAGCTTGTCGGCCTCGACATCGGTGTTCATCCGCCGGGCGACTTCGGGATTAAGGCCGACGTGCGACGCAATGAGTTTTTTTACCTGTCCGTTGACTATTAATTTGCCGACTCCCTGGCCCTGCGGGTACTTCTCCCCCCCCCAGCCGCCGTCGTTGCAGATAAGTGTAAGATTTTTTACGCCTTTTTTAACCAACGCGTCGATTAAAATTTCTGGCGTACCGCAGGCCATAAAACCGCCGACCATGATGACAGCGCCATCCTTGATCGGGGCCACGGCTTCATCCGCTGAATTGATGATTTTATTCAGCATTTCTGCCTCCTGATGGGCAAACCTGCTTTTTATGGCAGGTTTGCCGCGAATTTTCCAGCCTTGTAAAAGTCTGGCTTGTCAAATTAGATAAAAAATCCCCACACCAGGGCCAGCAACATGGATATTACGGTGGGAATCAGACAAGTTGTAATAAAAACGCCTTTGTACGATTCCTTATGGGTACAGTGAGATACCGCTAGAAGTGTTAAGACTGCGCCGTTATGGGGCAGGGTGTCAAGACCTCCAGAAGACTGTGACGCAACGCGGTGCAGAAGTTCGTTAATGTAATACGCTTTCTCCTCAACACCATTTGCAATAGTCATTGCCATTTCCCTGTATCGCGCTCCGAGGGCGCCTAACGCGATGGACATACCGCCGGATGCCGATCCTGTCGCGCCGGCCAGAACGTTAACCGCAACCGATTGCGAGAAGAGGATGTTTCCGGGCATATTCAGCATTGAATCCCGAAGAGACGCGAAGCCAGGAACCATTTGCACAACAGTACCAAAACCAACGGCGCATGAGGTGTTCATGATTGCCGTGAGCGACCCGTTTGCTCCGGCAGAAATTGACGGAAGCAGGATTTTATATTGCTGAATATTAATAAGACAGCATAAAACGATGCCGCAAAGCAGGGCGATAACCAGGGGCTGCTTGAACACATTGAAAACCACGACTACGGCAATAATGGGTAAGAGACCCGCTAACCAGTGCCATTTGGGAAGATCTGCACCTTTAGCTCCTTCCTCAAATTTCGGATCTTCCTCAAAACCTCTCAGGGCTTTGCGGGCTTTTCCCGCTTCCCATTGAAGGTAGAGATAGCCCGGTACACCTATTACGATCATACCGACGATTGAAAGAGCTACAGCAGCCATAGCGGTTGTTGGGGTGACTAGTTTTTCCACCATTGCTCCATTCTCCTCAACAAGGCCCATTAACCCATAGAATCTTGAAGGGATAACGTTTTGGATTTGCGGCGTACCTGGAACGGTGGTCATCGTAATACCGAAAGCGCCAAATGCGATTGCCCCCGGCAGCAGGGTGCGGGGAAGGTTTGCCGCGCGATAGATTGCGTAGCCCATCGGATAGATAACGAAAACGACGACGAACAGCGAGATACCGCCGTACGTCATGAGCATACAGGGAAGCACAACGGCAAGTACCGCCTGCTTGGGCCCGATGAGCTTAACCAGGGCTTCAGCCAGCGAGCGGGCCGAACCGGTCATATCCATTACCTTGCCGTAGACCGCGCCAAGGAAGAAGGCGGGGAACCACTGAAGAAAATAGTTGGCAGCTCCGGCCATGTATCCGGTATCTAATCCTCCCGCACCTCCATTGGCTCCTGCATTCAATTTCCAGCCTGTAAATGCTGTCAGGGGGGATATCCCGCTTAATAGGGCGACAAGGGCGGCGCAGAGGGGCGCTACCCAGATAATAGAGTTCCCCTTGTATGCAAGGAACATCAACAAGCCAAGTCCCAAAAATATCGAAACAAATGAAAGACTCATAAGCGTTTACTCCTTAAATTGCTTAAGATCAGGTGATCATCAACCGGCAGTCCATCCGCCGTCGACAGGAATGAGGGCTCCGGTAATTCCGGCAGCAGCATCGGAACAGAGGAATTTGACAATGTCCGCAATCGTGGAAGGTTCCAGCAGTTTCTTGATGGCGGATTTCACCAGCATGATGTCGGTGATGACCTTCTCCGGAGGGATGCCGTGCGTTTTTGCCTGGGCTTCGATCTGGCCATCCACCAGCGGAGTCCGTACATAGGCAGGGCAGATAGAATTGACCGTTATGCCTTGCGGGCCGCCCTCCAGGCCGGCAACCTTGGTAAGGCCGGCAAGACCATGTTTCGCCGAAACATAGGCCGATTTGAACTCGGAAGCGACAAGGCCGTGAATGGAATTCAGGTTAATGATCCTGCCCCAGCCATTGGCCTTCATCGATTTCCAGACGTACTTGGTGCAATAGAAAGGAGCGGAAAGCATCAAGTCGATCATAAAATCCCACTTGTCTTCCGGGAAATCCTCGATGGGGGATACGGTCTGTATACCCGCGACATTCACCAAGATGTCAACCCTGCTGTGCTTCTGGATTGCAAAATCGACAAGCGCTTTGCAGTCCTCCCTCTTGCTCAGGTCAACTTTGATGAAGGAGCCGTTGATTTTTTCGGCTTCGCTTTTCAGCTTTTCTTCATTGACGTCGGCCATGACCACTTTCGCGCCGTCTTTAGCAAAGGACTGTGCAATCGCAAGTCCAATTCCGCTGGCAGCGCCGGTTACGATGGTAACTTTTCCATCAACCATAAAATCCTCCTAAACATTTATAAGATAAGGTAATTTTACACCCATAGTTTGTAAATCGCAATAAATATTTTTAGATTAGAGCTAAAGAAAAAACAAATTTTTTAAATCTATTCTGACAAATATTATAAATTTGTCAGACATGGTAAAACCGACAAAATTTAAACGGCATTTAAGAGGGTTCGACCGCAGTATGCTTTTTCGGATCCTCCGATGAATTCCTACGATTCTTCGAGGCCGAGGGCTTCGTTGGTATCTTCCTCTTCGGATTCCGGCTGCGGCTTGGGTGCGGGTTTGGCTTTCTTTTTTGGCTTGGACTTGGATACGGTACGGGGGTGGTGGTAGGTACGGGCCACATAGTTAACGAGAAATATGTACAGCACCAGAACGACTGATACGGCAATTACCTGCCAGCTTTTGACAATTTGAGAAAGCATGCTCATGAAGTCTTGCGGGAACATACCATTTCTATAATCGGCGAAATTGCGTGAAAGCTAAAGTAGTGCCGTTTTTAAAAGACGGAACGATGGCAGAAATGTATGCCTAATCCGAGTAACACAGGAAAACACCCTATAAGAATTTATTTCGGGGCCTGTCGGCGGCCAAGCGCACCGTGCTGATCGCACGGCACACTTGCCCTGGAAGCCGCTCACGCGGCATCTACAAACCCGCCGATACATTTTTTGGGGTGTTTTCCTGCCTATTTTGCAGGGCATACATTTCTGAATAGGTTCAGTTTGTATAAGCGGGGGACTTTGGCTTTCACTGGTCTGGGGGTGAGGTTTGCCAAAATGTAGCCGGTAAATTATACTGTGGTATGCGTGTTGTTTCGGGGGTGGTGCTTGCTTTGCTGGTGGTTTCTTGCTTTCATGCGAAGGAGGGAAGGGTTCAGGCCCAGGATACTCGCAGGGTATCAGATGGCGTGGTTTCGGATAGCGGTTCCGGGGCGGGCGGCGGCGAAATGGCCCTGAGGTTGCGGGCTGTTGTGGCTAACGCAGAGCTGCCCGGCGGCCTTGCCGACAGGCTTGAGGCGCAATCGGCGGCGGATGGGGCGTTTTTTGCCGATCTTGCCGCTTGCCTTGCGGGCGATGTGCATCTGCGGGAACTGGTGGACAAGCAGCGGCCGCTTCCTTCCGGTTATGCCCCTTCCGACCTGGTAACGCTGGCCGGCGGTTCCTACCAGGTGAGCAGGGCAGGGCTAACTTTGCGCGGCGTTGCGGCGGGGGCGCTGGAGGAAATGGCCGCCGCCGCCCGTGCCGACGGCGTTACCCTCGTCGCCTCGTCGGCGTACCGTTCCTACGATTACCAGGCGGAGGTCTATAGCCGCATTGTGCGGGAAATGGGACAGGAGGCCGCCGACCGGGAATCGGCGCGGCCGGGCCACAGCCAGCACCAGACCGGCCTTGCCGCCGACTTTGGCTCAATTGACGATTCGTTCGCGCAGACCGCCGCCGGCCGCTGGATGGCGGCAAACGCATCGCGCTACGGCTGGTCGCTTTCCTACCCCCAGGGCTTCGAGGAGGTTACCGGCTACCGCTGGGAAAGCTGGCATTTCCGCTATGTGGGCAAAGACCTCGCCGCCTTCATCGACCGCTATTTCGACGGCATCCAGCAATACGCCCTCCGCTTTTTACACGAGTGGGCTTTGTACCAGTAATATTTCTCGATATTTTCACGCCAAGGCGCGGAGATTCTTTTCCCAATTCATCACGCAGAGGCGCGGAGGCGCAGAGGACGCGGAGAACGATTCGTTGTCCGAAGGCTACTCGCAATCTTCAAGGCATGAGAAAAGTAGGAGGGGAGGAAAGTAGGAATGAGGAATGAGGGAGTAGGGAGTACGAAAATATCTCACGATGAGAACGCAGAGCTTTGGTATCAATATTCTTAAACCTCTAATTATTTTAACGTAGCTAAGGGGACTCGGAAGGTTTTGCGCTGTTATCAAACATCGCGCTACCCTCCGCGTCCTCTGCGCCTCTGCGCCTCTGCGTGAGAATATTCCGATAAAATCACCCCGGAATCTCGAAGACGCCTTCCAATATGTGCTTGGGCTGGTAGGGGAAGTGCCGGAGGTCTTCCAGGGCGGTAACGCCGGACAGTACCAGCACGGTTTCAATTTCCGTTTCTATGCCGGCGACAATGTCGGTGTCCATCCGGTCGCCGATGATGGCGGTTTCCTCGCGGTTGGCGTTCAGGCGGCGGATGCCGTGGCGCATGATCAGCGGGTTCGGCTTGCCCACAAAATAGGCCTTTGTTTTCGCCGCCAGCTCTATCGGCGCCACCAGCGCGCCGCATGCGGGCGCGATGCCTCCCTCCACCGGGCCGGAAAGGTCGGAATTGGTCCCAATAAGCCGCGCCCCGGCGCATACCAGTTTTACCGCCCGTTCCAGCGATTCCAGGCCGTAGCCCCGCCCCTCGCCGACCACAACATAGTCGGGGTTGACGTTGTTCATAGTAAAACCCGCGTCGTAGAGTGCCTGTATCAACCCCGGCTCGCCGATGACATACGCCGATCCGCCCGGATGCTGCGAGGCGAGGAAACTCGCGGTCGCCAGGGCGCTCGTGTAAAAATGCTCCGGCGCCACGTCGATGCCCAGCCGGGAAAGCTTTTGGGCAAGCTCAACCGGGGAACGCTCGCTGGAATTGGTCAAAAAAAGGTACGATTTGTTGTTTTTGTCCAGCCAATCAACAAATTCCCCCGCCCCTTTAAGAAGCTGGTTTCCGTGATATACCACTCCGTCCATGTCAATAATAAAGGCTTCTTTCGCCCTGATCCGCTTCAAATCTTTCATATACATAGTATATAATTATTTACGCTGGCAGACCAGCATATACTTGCGCAAAAAAGGAGTAACAAATGAAGCTGATTTTCCTCGGCCCCCCCGGAGCGGGTAAGGGTACTTTGGCCGCCAAAGCGGTGGATATTGTTGGCGTGCCGCACATCTCCACCGGGGCGATTTTCCGCGAGGCGATTGCCGCCAAATCGGAGCTGGGCCTCAAGGTTAAAGCGATCATCGATGCGGGAAAGCTCGTTGACGACGATACCACCATCGCGCTGGTCAAAGAGCGGCTGGCACAGGCCGATACCCAAAAGGGCTACATTTTGGACGGCTTCCCCCGCACCATTCCCCAGGCGCAGGCCCTCGCTGGTTTTTCCGTTGTGGAAAAAGTGATCAACTTTGACATTCCCGACTCGGGCGTACTTGAGCGGCTGGGCGGCCGCCGCGTCTGCCGGAAATGCGGCTTCAATTTTCACATTGTTTTTAACAAGCCCACAACCGAAGGCGTCTGCGACCACTGCGGCGGCGAAGTGTACACCCGCGACGACGACCGTCCCGAGGCGGTGCAGAAGCGGCTGGAAGTGTACCGCGCCCAAACCGCCCCGCTCATCGACTATTACCGGCAGCAGGGGGTCTTGCTCGACATAGACGCCCGCCCTGCCGTCGACGAGATAGTGACGGAATTCAAACGCAGCCTCGGATTCTAAGCGATTCAGGATCCTGTAAAGGTAAAACATTACTCTAGATAACTCTCACAGAGGCACAGAGGCACAAATTTATAGTCGTATTTCGCAAACTTTACGCATCTTTCTGTGCCTTGGTGCCTCCGTGTGAGTAATAGGGAGAGAATGTCTTGTACATATGGTGTTATAAGATATTTGGATTAAAGGCGATCCGGGTCTGCAAAAAAATCGCGCCAGACCCGGGCCATGCCGGACAGTGATTCTTCGCGGTTCAGCAGGTTTTTCAAATAATTTCCCCACTTGAGGTTGTCGCAAAAAAAGCCAAAAAACCGCCGCGCTCTGGAAACATGGAACTCCGGCGGCTGCCACCGCGCCAAAAGTTCCAAAAACCGCAGCCCTGTGTCTTCCAAAGATGAGGCAGATAATTCCAATTGTCTCTCACAAAGGCACTGAGGCACTGAGGAAGGAGGGGCTTTTATAAGCTGCTCTCTAAAACTTTGTGCCTCCGTGCCTCCGTGTGGGGTATTGAGAAGGCTTTTTGCTTGCGAAAAAATCCACGGTTGGCGGACGGCGGCTCTGCCTACCATAGCCCCGTCGCAGGGGCCGTTTGCCCGCGTCAGCAGGTCTTCGGCGCTTTCGATGTCGCCGTTTCCCGCTACGGGGATGTTCAGTTCCTGCCGCAATGCGCCTACATAGTCCCAGCGGGCGCGCCGCTTGAGTTTTTCTTTCGCCGTCCGGGGATGTAAAACGATGAAGTTTATCCCCTCATCTTCCAAACGGCGGCAGAATCGGACTAAATATTCAAAATCATCGGTAAAACCGGTACGAATTTTTACGCTCAGTCGCCGTTTTACCGCTTTTCTGGTCAATTTTACCAGTTCCCCGGCCCGATCAACCGAGCCTTCTTGCGAGGGAGACCCCATCCAGGCGATTCCGCCTCCGGTTTTGCGGATCAAAGGGGCGCAGCAGCCCATGTTGAGGTCGATTCCCGCACATTCCAGCCGGTCGAGCAGGGCCGCGGCCTGTGCAATTTGCCCGGAATCGCCGCCGACAAGCTGAAAAATCAGCTTTTCGGGGCAGGGGCCGTTATCAACATACCACTTTTCGAACGGCCCCCCGGCCAGCAGGGCAGCGGCGCTTATCATTTCGGAGTAATAGCAGTCGCAGCCCCCAAATCCTTCTATTATTTCCCGCAGGGCGCGGTGGCTAATTTCCGCCATCGGGGCCAGCAGAAAGGGCATTTGCATAATATCTCCAATTCGTTGTTTAGCTCTTGACTTGATTCAGTTTATCACATAGACTATATTAATATAGAGGAGAGGAGCGTCCGCATGATAGCAAAGAGTGATATGCCCAGCATTAACGAGAAAGCAGCCGAAGGGATCAAACCCGAAGGCACACCGTACCGGGTTCTCGTGGTTGACGATTCCATGTTTATAGCAAAGCAGCTTGGTCAAATTTTCACTTCGGAGGGATTTGAAGTTGCGGCGACCGCAGCCGATGGATCTCAGGGACTTGAAAAATACAAAGAACTGCACCCGAACATCGATCTGGTAACAATGGACATTACCATGCCGGTCATGGACGGGGTATCCGCGCTGGAAAAGATTCTTGAATTTGACAAGAACGCCGCTATAATCATGGTCAGCGCCCTGGGCAAGGAAGACGTGGTTAAAAAGTGCCTGCTGATGGGCGCGAAGAGCTACATCGTAAAGCCCCTGGATCGAAAAAAAGTTCTTGAGCGCGTGGTTTCCGTACTCAAGAAGTAGGTTTTTCACCGCGTCACATCTATGTCTCAGTTTGTCTCAATGGGGGTATTGGATATAAACCCCCATTGTTAATATTTTCCCCTTATATTTTTTTCTAAAATTTATTATCATAAAGTATGGATTTTGAACGACTCACCATAAAGGCCCAGGAAGCGGTGAACGCCGCATCCGTGGTAGCGCAGAAAGAAGATCATTCGCTTGTTGAAAACGAGCATCTGCTGCTTGCCCTGCTGCGGCAGCAGGACGGGATCGTGCCGCCCATTATCGAACGGATTGGGGGAAATGTCGGGCGGCTGGCCGCCGACACGGAAGCATTGCTCGCCCAGATGCCCAAGGTCTACGGCGAGGCGGCGCAGTTGCAATTTTCCCCTGCGGCGTCAAAGGTCCTTGCCAAAGCGGAAGCGGAAGCCGCCGCGCTGAAGGACGACTATGTCTCCGTTGAACATATTCTTATCGCAATCAGCGCGGGTGAAGGAAGAGCGGCAGATCTTCTGAGAAAAACCGGCGTTACCAAAAAGGCGATTCTTGACGCGCTCAGGCAGGTGCGGGGCAACCAGCGGGTAACCGACCAAAACCCCGAGGGAAAGTACCAGGTGCTGGACAAGTACTGCCGCGACCTTACCGCCCTGGCGCGGCAGGAAAAGATCGATCCCGTGGTGGGGCGCGACGAGGAGATACGCCGCTGTATGCAGGTGCTGTCCCGCCGCACGAAAAACAACCCCATTCTGATAGGCGAACCGGGTGTCGGCAAGACCGCCATCGTCGAGGGCCTTGCCCGCCGCATTGTCGCAGGGGACGTGCCCGAAGGGCTGAAAGACAAAAAACTCCTCGCCCTGGATTTGGGCCTCTTGGTCGCCGGGGCAAAATTCCGAGGCGAATTTGAAGAGCGGCTCAAGGCGCTGATCCACGAAGTACAGGCCTCCGAAGGGAAAATAATTCTTTTTATCGACGAACTGCATACGCTGGTCGGGGCGGGGGCCGCCGAAGGGGCGACCGACGCTTCGAAC
>Ga0082212_10013824_pt1 | contig 10078 bp, 11 predicted proteins | sample TergutNt197P3_FD_71548 | JGI IMG/M metagenome (GOLD analysis project Ga0082212, IMG submission 71548) | Neocapritermes taracua P3 segment gut microbial communities from Petit-Saut dam, French Guiana - Nt197 P3 | ecosystem: Host-associated > Arthropoda: Insects > Digestive system > Gut ... | reverse complement strand
AAAGCATCCATATATTCCGGTGTTGACAACTCGTCGGAATTGGTCAGGAAGATGGCATTGTGATGACCGGGAGGCATGGAACGGGTTATTTCGCTGCCTCTGATCAGAATGACATTTTTGTTTTTGGCATTGGGCAGCGCCAGTTCATACGATGTATTGAACGAGATGTCTTTGATCGAAAGTTTGGTTAGATCCGCCAAATTCTGCAGATAGGGGCGGTATTCAAGATGGTCGGTAATGGAAATGGCGTCGATCCCTTCGCGGGCAGCCTCGTCAATCCGTACAGTAGGCCAAACCGTGCCATCTGAAAACATCGTGTGCATGTGGAAATCGCATTTAAGCGTCACATAACCTTTCAGGTCGGGAATGACCTGGCTGAATAGCGGCAGCGAAATGATAACTGCCAGTAATAATGATAGTAACTTTTTCATAAATAATTGTATATTAATTGTAATTAACTTTTAAACCATTCTTCGTAATGGGGCGACGGTTCGAAAATACCGCCGCTTCTGTCGTAATAATCCTTATCCAGATTGAATACGCCTTTTTCGGTTTTTGCCCATGAGGCGGATGAAGCAGGATGATATGTCAGCATTTTATCCCAGTTGACATAATTCTGGTGACCGTTGGTTTCCAGCAATCCGGTTCCCAGGCCGGGGAAGGGCGACAGCCGCGCGGCTACATTTTTATTCCATTCAACGAGGATTGGATTCACCGTCAGGTCGGCTACGAAACAGGGGATATGGTGCTCATGTGCTACTTTTGCAATTTTCATTGTCATGCTCAAGGTTTTAGCGGCAGCTTTCAAGGCGACGGCCTTATAGCCCATTTGAATCCTTTTCAGAGCGTCGACATCGGTGTGGGCGCTTTCGTCGCAGGCAAGCCTGACGCCCAGATCGCTGACGTCAATTTCCAATTCTTCGGGGAAAGGCTCTTCGATAATGGCAATCTGGTCGTAAGCGCCAATTTTTTTCGCATGATCAATCAGGCGCTGTAAAGTTTCCTTTTTTTCGTAGCGACCGTTGGCGTCGAAATAGTAGGGTAGTTTGCCGTCTTTGGAATAGGCGGTAGTTCGATTGCCGATGGCTTGATGAATTTCCGACAGGCGCGCCATGTCTTTTTGCAGCATCTCTTCCTGCGTACCGGGTTGCCCGATTTTGATTTTCATAAAGAAATAGCCATCGTCCACAGCCTGTACTATCTCGCTGACAGGAATGGCGTAGGCCATCAACGGGATACTGGCTACCTTATCATGACGATACGACAAAGCGGCACGGTATCCGGCAGGGATCAGGTCGTCGAACTTTGTGATACCGTTTTCGGCGGCATACAGCAGCCATGCGGCATTATCCACGCCAACCAGTGCATTTAACACAAATGTTTTACGCAAATCAGGATTGCACGTTATTTTTTTCCCGTACTCCCACAACTCGTCCTTTATACTTTTGACCATGTGAACGGGCGTTTCGAAGGTTTGGTTTTTGATCAGCTGCAAACCGCGCTCGCTGATGGCAAACATCATCGCGTCACCTGCGGCAGGCGAATGTGCGGCGAATACTTCAGCATCACTCCATAATACGCTGTGCGTACAGATACCGACTTTCCGAATGCCGCTTTCACCCTGCAGCATGAATGCGCTTTGCCATATCTCGTTCAGGTAACCGCCCTTGAAACCGAAAGGCCGGATCAGCGGTTCACGTTCGAAGTTGGAATGGGTTGCCATTATACGGAACGGTTTGATAGCCTTTCGTCCCGACCCTGAAGCCGCACAGGCGGCCTGTTCTAAACCGATGGTACCCAAGGCAGCCATAACGCCGGCGCTTTTGATAAAATTGCGTCTATTCATTCTTATGAAGTTACAAACGTGGTTAATGATTAATTTTTAATGAATAGAATGACCGGATGATCGCTGACCTCCAAGTTCAATGCGTCAATTTTTTGATGCCGGCTCAGAGGAAGTATACCCGTAGTGGGATCGTATATCTCTACCTGTTTTACTTTTTTACCGAACCTGACAGTAACCATGTCTGCGCCTCCACTGCCGAAACGTTCACCCCATAATACCAGCATGTAAGCGCCATTACTTTTTTGCAACAGCAGGTCATGGGTTGTAACTGGCTGATCGGGAATGTCGTAAACCAGTTTTCCGGGTGATTTCACCGGCTTATTGTCGGCAAGGATAGTCGTAAAGTTGTGCATGTAATGGGCAGCCTGTTTGGGTTTATAGTCAAGCGTGTAGAAAGCGTACTTTTCGTGAGCCGGTTCGTTGGAGCGTCCTTTCAGCAGATAGATGGCAGTATGCTTCCAGCCCTGTTTAAACTGTGATAGATACAGATTAAGATAGAGTCGCGCCTGCATTTCTTCGGTCACGCCAATATTTTCGTTGATGGAAAAACCTGTTTCCGTGGTAACCCGCGGTAATGTTTCCAGCTCCTTATCCGAATATCCGGGGAATTTATTCCGCCAGGTCAAACCATAGTTGCCAAACAGTCCGTCCACGGGACATTCTTTTCCGGGCAGAGAACTCAGCCATGTCTGGTTATCGTGCAATCCGGGCCATGTAGGATGACTGATATAATTATGGCAACAGGCATAGTCGGCATATTTCGTTCCGTCGGGCATTAAGGTATTGGCGCCTTCGGGGATTGTCAGGAATTGCAGACCTGTATTATCTGTCTGCGCCCCTCCTTCCGAAAGCATCCATACAGGGTAACCCTTCAATGCCGGATCGTTTTTCACACCGCTGTACAGGTCGCGCTGCAGCCGCGCCACAGCCATCCACGAACCATCGCGACCGCCCCGTTCACCCTGATAATCAATACCCCAGTTATTCGGCTCGTTAAGTCCTTCCAATGAAAGCAGCGCGCCTGCCTTCGCTAATTGTCGCGCATCATTCAGCAGTCTTTCTAAATCCGACTTACCGCTCAACAAACCGTAACATATCAGCGCGCCTGTTTCCGCATGTAACCTGATAAAATCCGCCACCGGAGCATTGTCTTCAAATCCGCCGCGTAACCAACGCAAACCTGTATAACGGACACACTCGATAGAGCCTTCCAATGTTTCGCCTCTGCGCGATACCGATGATACGGCGCCCAGGCTGTTCAAAAAATCATCCGCACTTACCGCTTGTTTAGGGGTAACATGCTGTGAAAACATGTTTACGCATGTAATACATAAGAAAAAAAACAACAATACTTTTTTCATTTATTTAATTACTTGATTACTTGTTTATTTTGCGAACTTAAAACAAAAAGAGAGTATGTCTTCATATTTAACATACCCTCTTTTTCAAGAAAAAATCAGGTTATTGTCCTGTTCCAAATTTGGGTCGGGCAGAATAACTGATTTTTAATGCATATGCTTCGCGAAGCGCCTGTTTTAAATCGGTAATGATACCCATTGGCGTTTCATAGTGCGCCTTGATGGATGTTGTCATGAACGCCTGGTCTTCTTCTTTCATACTGGCTTTTTCCTGACCGATGTAAGCGCCTACTTCCGATATTTCCGCAATCTGGTCGTTCAACTGGATACGCGGTTCGTTTCCCATCTTGGCAATTAACTCCGCAGTAAGCGGTTTACCAACATAAATAAAGGTAACCAGCGATTTTTTTTCTAATTTCTGGAGTTCGGTAGCCTGAGGATGTCGAAAATCAACTTTCAACGTCACTTCACGCATCGTCGTAACCATCATGAAGAAGAATAGGGTAGCAAAAACCAAATCCGGCAATGATGACGTGTTTAGTTCGGGCATTTCACGTCCGCCCGCTTTACTGAATTTTCCCATAATAATTACTTATTTTTTTGCTCCATAATTTCGAGGTTCCGCTTCGGAAATCACCTGTTTATACAATTCCTGTAATGCTTTTATCTGTTCTTCATCATCAAGCGTTTTATAAGGTTTGCCAAACTGATTTATGCTTTCTCTATCGCGTAATTCATTGTAGGCAGCCGCCAACTCATTTTGAACGTCAATATAAGTCTGGTAGTTTGTTACACGGTCACACTGAAGCGATATGATATGATTTTTTGTAACCATCCTTTCTCCAAAAAACGGGATATCAACCAATTCCTTTTCAGGTAAAGTTTCAGAATTATTTGGGTTCTCTATAAATTCTTTTGCCAGTTCCCTTAACCGGGGCAATGATACAAGATCACCCTGGCACAATATTTGATTATCACTATTGATAAGTACTTTAAAAACGTTCCGTTCCTTCGATTTTACTTCTTCCTGCTTTTCCTTATTTTCAGGAGGATTGGGCAGCCTGCGGGGCAATCCCTGGTCGGTATCCATTGATGTGGTCAAAAGAAAAAACAAGAGCAGCATGAAAGCAATATCAGCAGAAGAAGCGCCGTTAATTCCGGGAACTTTTCTCTTTTTTCTAGCCATTTTTTTCCTGTTTAAAAGGTTATTTACTCAAGATTTTTTTTACAGAACCCCATCCCATGGCAATAATACACAGAGCCAATAACATATACATGGAATAGAGCCACATATCGGTTACTTTTAACCAGAATGGCGTGTTATACTTTTGTGATTCGGAATTGATATGACTTGTCAGCAAGGCGCTATCACCCAACGAGTAGGCAATAACAAGCAGCACGGCAAAAGCAACCAGTACGCCCAATCCCATCAATGCGGCTTTGGGGCTTGATTTAAATTTGGAACCAAACTGAAAGATTCCGAATAAAACCATTCCTGCTACACAAAGCGCCAGAAGGATATATCCCCAGATAAGCAGTTCTCCTGTGTATATCGGGTTTTTTTGGTCGCCGTTAGCGCCAAGAGGTTCTCCAACACCGCCAAAGAAGAACAATGCAAATATGGCAAGACTTATAAAAGTGATGACAAGCATTGTCCAGCTTGAAATTTTTCTTATTTTTGATACAGCCATGACATGCTAATTTTTATATTTTACATCATATTTAATAATCATATCGAGTAACGTGATCGAAGCATCCTCCATCTTGTTCAGAATGGCTTCCAGCTTACTCAATAAATAATTATAAAATACCTGGAGGATAAGCGCTACGATCAGACCGCCGATGGTGGTGATCAACGCAACTTTCATACCGCCTGCAACAACCGTCGGGCTGATATCGCCAACCTGTTCAATTTTATCGAAAGCCATAACCATACCTACAACCGTCCCCAGGAATCCCAATGATGGCGCAATGGCAATAAACAGCGTGATCCAGGACAGGTTCTTTTCCATCAGACCTCCCTGTACACCGCCGTAAGCAATGATTGATTTTTCAACCACATCAATACCCTGGTCAATTCTCATTAATCCCTGATAGGCAATGGATGCAATTGGGCCTCTTGTGTCACGTGCAATCGCTTTAGCGCCTTCAACATCACCTTTATCCAATGCCGATTCGATGCCTTTCAATAATTTGGTAGCGTTTGTGTCGGCAAGATTCAGGTAAATAATACGTTCCAAAACGAATGCCAGACCAAGAATCAATGCGATGGCAACCATACTCATAAAGTCGGCGCTTCCTTCGATAAATTTGATTTTAAGCGCCTGGTGAAAACTTTCTTCATTTGCTACTTCCTGCGCTAAAACGGTCACGGATGATCCAAGCGTACAAACAATACCCAAGATTGTTTTTGATAAAAATTTTTTCATTGTGTGTTAATTTTAATTAGTAATTTTCATATTTAATTTTATTGTTAATCAATTTATTATATTGTTTTTTTCAAGCCTGTTTTTTGCGGAGAAAGCGGGATTCGAACCCGCGATACGCTTTTGGCGCATACACGCTTTCCAGGCGTGCCTCTTCAGCCACTCGAGCATCTCTCCTCAGCAAAAAATATTGTCTTTTCTCTTCAAAAACGTGTGCAAAATACGAAAAAAATTTAACATACAAATATTTTTCACAATAAATTTTCCACAAATTTTTATGTTTATTCATTAAATAACTGTAATTTAGAATATTAAAATTTTTCATCAGAAATGATTTTTACGGGCATGTCGAATAATTCTAACGAATTTTGAGAAGTTATCAAGGCTAACTTTTCGGTCGGCATGGCATAACATTCCGCGACTTTTTTTGCTGTTTCCAATAGATACCCGGGTTCGTTTCGCTTACCGCGATAGGGAACGGGCGCCAGGTAGGGCGAATCGGTTTCCAGAACGATCCTTTCGACGGGGATGTGCCTGAGTGTATCCGGTAATACATTATTCTTATAGGTGACAATTCCGCCTATCCCTACACAGAAAGTGTTGAGTTTTGCGATTTCATCCCATTGGTCCGCTGTTCCTCCGAAACAGTGAAATACGCCTTTCAGACGGTCTGCGCCGGTTTTATGGATACTGTCAAGCGTTTCATGGAACGAATCGCGCATATGAATAGCTACCGGCAGTTGCAGATCAAGCGCCCAGCGTAACTGTTCTTCAAAAACCGCCTTTTGTTCTTTATAATACTGTTTGTCCCAATACAGGTCAATTCCTATTTCTCCGATGGCAATATATTTATGTATAGTTAGCGCTGCTTCTATCTTATTCAATTCCAGTACATAGTTGCTATCGACGCTTGTCGGGTGCAAACCCATCATCGGAAATGCAAAATCCGGTTCCTGCTCGCACAATGCGTGGATTGCACTGATACTTCCGGCATCTTCATTGGGTAATAGCACGTATTGTACGCCTGCCGCTTTAGCCGCGCGAATGACATCCGAACGGTCATTGTCGAATTGTTGTGCGTATAAATGTGCGTGGGTGTCGATGAGCATTATAGTTTTCAATTTTCAGTTTGTTGTGGCAGGGCATGTCTTGTCTGTTTAAAATTCCCGATACATAAGCATATTACAGAATTTTACCAGTTCAGTCAATGATGCAGGGTTTGTCGATAGTTTAGTCAACTCTTCCATCGCAAGTTCGTATAGGTAATTGATTCGCTGCTGCGTAATATACCTGATATTTAGCTGATTAAATATTTCCGTAAATGTTTGGATTTTTTCTTCCGGACTGAATGAATTTGACGGATTCATAAAAAAATCCATCGTCATTTTTTGCCTGCTGTCGGCAAGGTTTAATGCGTTGATGAGGAGAAAGGTTTTTTTATTACAAAGTATGTCTCCGCCTATGTTTTTACCAAAGGTTTCCGCATTGCCGTAAACATCCAGCATATCATCCTGAAGCTGGAAAGCCAGTCCGGTATAGATGCCGAACTGATACAGATGTCCGGCATCTTTGTCAGGCGCTCCGCCCATGATGGCTCCGGTCTTGAGACAGCAGGCTATCAGTACGGCTGTTTTTAGCCGGATCATTTCAATGTACTCGTTTTCGGAAACAGTCGCGCGCTTTTCGAACATCATGTCATACTGCTGGCCGCAGCATATTTCGAGCGCTGTCTGCGAAAATAACGGCAGAATTTTCTTCAGGTAAGGCTCGACGGTTTCACCGATCAACTGATAGGCGGCGATCAGCATGGCGTCGCCTGACAGGATCGCCGTGTTGTTATTCCATTTTATATGTACGGTCGGCTGGCGGCGTCGCTTATCGGACTGGTCCATGAGATCATCATGAAGCAGTGTGAAATTATGAAATACTTCCATACCCAGGGCCGGTTTAATGGCTTTCTCAATGTTGTCGTCATATATGTTACAGGCTAATAATGTCAGGGATGGACGAATCCGTTTTCCTCCGAGCCCCAGGGTGTACCTGATCGGATCGAACAACTCGCCCGGAGTACAGTTGAAATCAATCCGGTTGATTTCATCTTCCACTTTTTCTGCTATTTGCGAAAATGGCAACATCATTATTGGGTATTGACGCAAAAAAGGCTGCGAAAAAAGCAGCCTTTTGGTAGTAATACGGATTTTGAACCCTTATTAGTTCTGTAATTGAAAACGTACCGGTACGCTATATCTAACGCGCACAGCCTTACCTCTCTGTTTCCCCGGTTTAAACTTGGGAAGTTTGCTTAGTACCCTGACAGCTTCCTTGTCAAGGTATACATTGCTTCCACGCGTAACCTCCACATTTGATACAGAACCGTCGGGTTCCACGACAAATTGACAATAAACACGTCCCGAAATTCCATTTTCCTGGGCGATAGTAGGATATACCATGTTATCAGAAATCCATTTCAGCAATGCGCCTTCGCCTCCCGGAAACTGTGCCGGTTCTTCTGCCGAAACGAAAATAAAGTTTTCGTCTATTTCTTCTTCTTCCACTTCAACCGGGGCAACATATGTTTCTACCTGTGCATGTGTTGCATCATCTTCGCTACTGCTCAGATTTACCGCTTCGACTTCCACGGTATTCTCTACAATTTCGATGATATCCGGCGCTTTGATAACTTCTGGTTCCACAACGGGTGGGGGCGGCTCGTTCTGTTCGGTTGCTTCAATTTCTTCCTCTTCGATAATATTGGCAATTCCGGAATCGAGTTTTATCTCAATGTCTGATTCACCCCACTCAAATCCAACAAAAAGGATCGCCAAAGCAATCACTAAACCCATCAGGTAATTAAGTGATATATCCTTTTCCAGATCAGCTTTTGATGTTTTTTTGATTTCCATAGTTGTACGTTTTAATAATTTTATTGTAATTCTTGACGCACAAAAATACATATCTTTTTTATATCTACCAAAAAAATACGTAATTTTTTTATTTTTTTTTTTCGGGATATAACTTTTCGGCTTTTTCTGCGTTACAATATATAATTAAAAAACAGGTATGAACTTTGTAAAACTGATAGTAATCGGATGTTGCTTACCTTTGATCATACATGCACAGGAGGGTGACGACGGATTTGCATTTTTGCGGTTTCCAACTTCTTCGCGCGTGAGTGCGCTTGGCGGGTATTCCGTATCGTTAGTCGAGCCCGACCCTTCGCTTGCATTTCATAATCCCGCATTGCTGGGAGGCGAGACGGATGGCAGGCTGAATGTGAATTACATGAATTACATAGCTGATGTGAACGTGGGGAGCGTAGCGTTCACTAAGGCGTTTCGCGAACGCAGCGCCTGGGGGATTGGCGTTAACTATCTGAATTATGGTAGCATGAAAGAGATGTCCTTCGACAATGAGCAGCTCGGGACTTTTTCCATGCAGGATATCGGAATTCATGTTTTTTATTCCTATGATCTGTCGGAAAAATGGCGGGGCGGTCTATCCATGAAAGCGCTTTATTCAACGGTTGCGGATTATTATTCGTTTGGACTTGCCGTGGATGCCGGATTAAGCTATTTCGATTCGGAACGCGATTTATCAGTTGGGGTTGCATTAAAAAATATAGGCGCCCAGCTGAAACCCTATGAAGATATTCGCCAAAATATCCCATGGGATATGCAGTTAGGCGTTACCAAACGGATGGCACATGCCCCGATACGTTTTTCGGTTACAGCGATGTATCTGAATCACTGGAAATTCAAAACTATTGACCGCATTTCAGCGGATACGGGCGATCGTTTTTTGGAAACGGCGCTTAAACATTTGGTTTTTGGCGCTGAGATTCTCCCTTCCGATAATTTGTGGCTGGGTATTGGCCTGAATCCCAAGACAAGGATGGATATGTCGTTACCGTCAGGCAACGGACTGGGAGGTTTTACGGTCGGGGGAGGAATCAAGGTATCGCGTTTTGACGTCGGCGTCGCCGTTGCCCGCTATCACCCTTCGGCAACATCGGTTATGGTGAGCCTTTCTTTCAAAATTTCGGAGAAATTTTGAAAAATTACAAATTACAAATTACAAATTACGGCAAATTTGAAAGAAAGATAAATATATTATGCTGATAATTAATGGGAAGAATTATTATAGCAATTGACGGATATTCATCCTGCGGGAAAAGTACGATGGCGAGAGACTTGGCCGTTCAAATCGGATATGCCTATATTGATACCGGGGCGATGTACAGGGCTGTAACGCTTTATGCATGGCAGCAAGGTTTTTTGAGGGATGGACAACCGGATATGGCACGGCTTGAAAAGTCGATGGACGATATACATATTTCTTTTAAAGTCAATCCTGAAACGGGAGGTACGGAAACCTTTCTGAACGGAACGAATGTAGAGCGGGAAATACGGGGAATGGAGGTTGCCAATCATGTTAGTCTGATTGCGTCG
>Ga0082212_10013823_pt1 | contig 10078 bp, 6 predicted proteins | sample TergutNt197P3_FD_71548 | JGI IMG/M metagenome (GOLD analysis project Ga0082212, IMG submission 71548) | Neocapritermes taracua P3 segment gut microbial communities from Petit-Saut dam, French Guiana - Nt197 P3 | ecosystem: Host-associated > Arthropoda: Insects > Digestive system > Gut ... | reverse complement strand
TAATAACCATTACCGATGACGTCCCGCCTATCCGTCATTGCGAGCCTGCGAAGCAATCCATTGATACACAAGGTATTATAGCGCTTTCCGGATTGCTTCGTGCCTCGCAATGACGAGCGACTCAAAACGTCATTTCCGGCTGTTTGATTTTTATAATAACCATTACCGATGACATCCCGCCTATCCGTCATTGCGATTCTGCGAAGCAATCCAGTGATACACAAGGTATTATAGCGCTTTCTGGATTGCTTCGTGCCTCGCAATGACGAGCGACTCAAAACGTCATTTCCGGCTGTTTGATTTTTATAATAACCATTACTAATGACAAGCCCTTTTTCGTCATTAGTAGCTTGCGAAGCAATCCGGTGATAAACGAAGCACATTATATGTCTGTCTGTTTGATTAAAAATCATATCCATTCGATGAAAGGAATTTATTTCTTACTTAGCTTCATGCCAAACCAGATAATGCCGCCAACTAATCCGAGCAGGGCGAGGATTAATAATATCGTGCCGAAGACGGAGGTGGCGGCGTTTACCTGTATGCGGACGGTTTTGTCTTCGGTCTCAACTTTTCGGTTATCGGCCATCGCTTCGGTCTTGATTTTTACTTCCTGCGCACCTACGCCGCCGTCTTTTGGCGGGATGATTTGAATTTTGACGACTTCCTCTTTTTCGGGATCGAGCGAGCGGATGACGTCGGGCGTGATAACCGTTTGCCAACCCAAAGGCTTTTCGGCGCTTACCTTGATATTATCCAAACGGCGGCGTCCTGCATTGCGGACGGTGATATCCATCGACACCTCTTTCCCTGTCGTTATTTCGTGGTACAGACTATTGGCGCGTACTTCAATCCGTCCCCGTCCACGCGGGATGATTTCCAACTCTTCCGATCCGCTGATCGCGGCTTTCAAGTCGGCCAATGTAACGGTCGAAAGGTCTAATCCTTCTATTTTCTTAAATTCTTCGTTAGTCAATGCCATTGCATGAAAATGAATCGGTTTATCAATTACGATCTGTTCGTCGTCGCGGTCGGGCAGGTAGATTTGCAGGTTTAACCGCTTTACGTTTACCCCCTGCGCAAACCTGATTTGGGAAACCTTGCTTCCGCTGTCGGTGAAATCATACGTGATTTGGCGGGGCAGGTTGATGACTACCAAGCGATAAACGTCATCGGACGACGAAAAACGCTCTAAAGAAAGTTGGTAGGTTGCGCTCGAACTGAGGTCGGACTCCTGAGAGAATTGCATGGCGGCAATGTCAATGACGTTCGAGCTTCCTCCTTTTTTCAGGTAAATGTTTTTTTCGTCTTTTTTGTTGTTGTAGTTCAGGGAAACGGTCAGCGATTCGGTATCTTTGAGCAGCTCAAAATCGGCCGTTCCCGTTTTTCCGAGTTCGATAAACGGTATCCTGTACTCGTAGGGCGAACCGATGATTGTCTTGGATTCATTATCGACCAACGAAACATAGATGTTGTAAATCTTCCCCGAACGCATTTCGGGTGTAAAGACGTCGAAATGGTCCTGAAACTGACTAAGGTATTCCTCATTTCCTTCCATCGCGCTGTTAAGGGTTACTTTAACCTTTCGTTCACCCCGTTCGTTTTGGTATTTAATGGCTTGTTCGACCGTGATGTACGATTGTTGCGAGATGAGTTTCAAAATTAATTTCTGATAATCGACCTCACGGCTCAACAACTCGTTTTTCGACCTGTTCAAGTCGTTTAGGGCAATGGCTTTTTCTTCGTACAGTTTGTTGTCGTTATCGAATTTCTGTTTAGCCACTTCGTAGTCTGCCCGCACTTTCTTCAAATCCAACAGCAATGCTGCCTCCGAATCGCCTTGTGCAAATACGGTCGTAACGCTTGCCAAAAACAGGCACATACACATTAAAAATTCTCTTTTCATACGTTTTATATTTTTTGTTTTATCATTCTTTTTTTCGTTGCGAACCCTTTTTCTTTTCGTCATTGCGAGCCTTTTTTCTTTTCGTCATTGCGAGCTTGCGAAGCAATCCAGTGAAAAACAAAGCATTACATCGCATTCTGGATTGCTTCGTTCCTCGCAATGACGGAAGGGTGTCCGGATTGCTTCCTGAATCAAGTTCAGGACTCCTCGCAATGACGGAAGGGTGTCCGGATTGCTTCCTGAATCAAGTTCAGGACTCCTCGCAATGACGTGAATATCTGTCATTACCGCTGTTTGATGGCACACCATCCCTATTCGCAATGACGTTTGATTGACTTCGACAATTCATAATTCATAATTCATAATTAATAATTCCTAATTAATAAGATAGCTCCTGTTGTTTTCAAAATCATACATCGTCTTGCGGTTCAGGTTGGCTACCGACAGACGATAGGTGATATAACTTGCAATATAATCAAGTTGCACCTGCGACAGACGGTCCTGCTCGATAAACAGTTCCTGACTTGACATATCTCCGTTTTCAAACCGCAACTGACTGATTCTGTAACTTCTGACGGCGGCGTCCTGATTTATCTGATTAACTCTGAACCGTTTATCCGCCTCCTGCACGCTTCTTACAATTTCCCTGATTTCACTTTCGATGGAACGTTTTGCGTTATCCAAATCCAGTTCGCGCTGTTTCATACGTACCTGTTCGCGTTTGACCTGATTCTTAGCTCGCCCCCAATCAGCAATCGGATAAGCAAGCGTGAGGGCTATCCCGCGATTCGACGGACGGTCGATCATATTGTTAAATGACGAGTTTATCAATTCCATCACTTTCCCTTCGCTTTTCGTACTAAGACCTGTAAAATCGTAATAAGCAGATATATAACCTTTCAGTTCTCTTTCTCGCTTAGCCCTTTTTACTTCAATTTCCTGCAGTTCGATATCCAATTCATTTTGCTGTAATTCCATCCGGTTGGCCAGCGCTTCTTGGATAGCCTTTGGCAGGTCGATCATGAACGATTCAAACTCCATCTCGGCGTCCAACTCTATCTCTTCGTTTAAATCCAATCCTATCAGCAACTTAAACTCATCCTTTGCCGTATTCAGATTTCCTTCACTTTCTAATACGCGCACTTCGTTTTGTGCGGCATTAATCTCTGCAATCAACAAGTCGCCTTCCGCCAGATTACCTGTTTCCTGTTTCAATTTTGAGATGCGTAACGCTTCCCGTGAATTTTTCAACCTTTCCTGATTGATGCGATGTTCGTAATCCAACCTGTAAACCTGATAGAATTTTGAAGTCACATTATATACAATGTCCATCTGTACGCGCGTAAAATAACACGTACTCCAGCGATACCGCAACTCTGCCGCTTTCATATTTTCTTTCAGGATATTGGCTGTAAAGACAGGCTGGTCGAAAGAAAGCGCAAAGCGTGAATAAACCTGATCGCGTTTCATCACCTTGTTGTCCATTTCGGAGAGCGTCGTCCGGTAATTTTCCCAAAACATCCGCGACGTAAAGGCGAAATTTCCGCCGGTCGGCAGCACATATCGGAAGTTCAGGTTTCCGCCGGCTTGCAGCGAACCTGTCGAATTATACACCGGCAAACCGTCAGCCTGATAAATCGTAGATAAACTTTCGTTCCATGACGGCGCAAACAAGTCGAAATTCAAAAGCGGCTTGAAGTTCGCCTTCGTGTAAAGATAGGAATACAGGGTAGATTCCAGCTCTTCCTTGTAGTACTGAACAGTATAACTTTCGCCCAGTGCAATCCGAATCGCTTCATCGTACGAAATCATACGCACCTGACTGATAGCGACATGCGAACAAACGAATAATAATACCGGTATCCATTTTATTTTCTGTATCATTTTTCTTTTATTTTATAATCAAACTTTTGGGTAACAAATTACCCGTTAACAAATATACTATGTATTTCTCTTCATATATACAATTTTCGTGCCAAATATTTATATTGTTAGTTATCTGCGTTTTACAACATTCTTGTATGACGATGTAACCATAATATCATTACCCATTACCCAATACGGGTAAAAAATTTACACGGTAGGCGTCACGGGCATTGTCAGTTTCGACAAGCGGCGCTGCGAGCAATGTCTGTCAAAGAAATCAAAGAAAGACAAAGTCACTTTTCTTCCTAAATAATTCATAGAAAAATTTTGGAAATAATAAAAAAACGTATTATCTTTGCCTGACTGTTTAATGAATTCATGAGGTTTTTTACGAATTTGGCGGAGAATTATGTGCAATTAAAAAGGCAACGCTTTCCTTTTCTTGCATACGAAACGGACCGGGAACGGGCGTTTGTCTCGTGTTTGCTTCTGTTGCTCCTCTACCTTTTCTTTCCTTTCAGGTTATTCAATCTGCCGGTTAGTTTCGGCCAAATTGAAGAGTGGACAATTGCTTGTGTTGCGCTTTCCATTATTGTATTATTACCTCTTGTTAATTTTGCCACAAAGCGACGCTTTACGTTTCAAATCACTATTAGCGATATTATTTTACTGCTATGGCATGAAAAATAAATAACATATAAAACATTCTGGATTGCTTCGTTCCTCGCAATGACGTGAAAACAAGCACATCGTCATTGCGAGCCTGCGAAGCAATCCAGAAAAAAATGACAAGTTAAATATTTCGCATCACTTAGCCGACGACGTGAGCGTACCACTCAGCGAACCGTTGAGAATTACGGTAGAGCAAGGCGTTATTGGTTTGGTCTTTGTGACAGTAATCCTGTTTTCGGCGATTTTTCCTGCGATGAAGCATTGTACTGCTCGACCGGTAAATGCCCTTAGCGAATCGGTATCCGGCAAGCGGCATGAAATTTATCCCACATATACCGCCATGCTGATATCTCTGATAGTATTTGCCTGTTTTTCCTATCCGTTCTTGTTCATGCCATTCCACATCCTTTTGGTGGTTTGTTTGGCCGTTTTGTCCCATGCACAATCCGGTTTCTTTTCTCATACTGTCAGTCATGGCAAAAATCGCTTTGCATTACTCATCCTGTTTATAATACCGGGATGTTTTGTTTCATACAGTAGCGTAAATTATTCGATCCATCTAAAAAGATTACATAACGGCATGACCCAATATCATTTGACCAAACCCGAAGATTCGGCTGCTATTTTTGCTTCGTTAGAGCATGCGTTAAAGTCGAATCCGCACTATCTTTTTGCTTATGCGCTTGTGTTGTCAAAGAATAATGAATATCAGCGCGCAATTGAAAAAATTGAAGCCTCTCAGCGCTATCTGTCATCCTACTCTACGTATGTTGAGTTAGGACGGTATTACGAAAAGTCGGGCGATATGGAAAACGCCCTGAAAAATTGGGAGATAGCGTTGCACATGATTCCCAATCGGTTTGAACCGCTTTATTTGCAGATTGATACTTACCACCGTAATGGTCGGTACCTGCAAGCTGATTCGTTGTCCGCTTTATTTTTGCAGAAAGAGCGAAAAATCGACGCCATACGAATTGACCTGATGATGCGGGATGTAAAACGTTGGGCAAAAGAAAGAGAGATGCAGCCGAATCGGCATGATGCGTCATCCGATACGCTTGATGAATAGATGAAATTAAAAATAAATATTTGGTATAAAGAGATTTATAGAACAAAATTATTGATTAAAAAATGGGGAAATATGAAGAAAAAAATTATCTTTGCATTGCCAATAGCGCTCTTCCTCTGCTATTTGCTTTATGCGTGTTCGGATGCATGGTATGAGGAAGAACTGATGGGAGCGAACGCTATTGAAATGATGGAAGACTTACAAGAGCTGCTGCTTAGGAACGCAAAGCAAAAGTTCTATGGTTTGGCAGTTGAAGACGGTATCATCGAATTACGCTCTAACGCTAATGGGAACGGGAACAACGGAAACGGGAACAACGGAAACTACGGAAACGGAAACAGCGGGAACAACGGAAACAACGGAAACAGCGGGAACAACGGAAACAGCGGAAACGGGAACGGGAACAACGGAAACGGAAACAGTGGGAACGGGAACGGAATGGACAACGGGGATAGACATTTATCGGTTAAACCTGTTTGGGGTCATACGGTTGTTGAGCAGAATAACGTTTATCAATCGATGGAAATCCTGCTTCAGATGGAATATCCGTTCAATTTTGCATTTCCTGAATCTTATGAGAAAATGAAAAGGAACAATAAGCCCGAATACATCCTGTCGAAGACAAGCCTAATCTACTTGGTTGAAAAGAAGACCGGACAGGAACATTTGTTTCTTATGACAGTCATTCCTGACCTTGCCTATCAGGAATCCACTAAATTTCAACCTTTCAAGAAGATGTCGTATTTGAAAAGGGACAACAAATTTGCAGGATGGATACTTTACCATAACATGGACGGCATGTTTGTGAATGGATGGCATTATAAGAAGGGCAAGGTAGCAGGCTCGCTTTCAGGGCAAACGGAAATGCCCGATTTTGATTTAGTCACTACGCGTAACGGTGAGTATGGCGGCAACGGCTGCGAACTTTTTCATGTGACGGTAATTCTTGAAACCTGCTATCACTGGGGTCCCGGAAATTCGAGTGGAGAAATGTATTATGAAACCGGTCAGTCATGTAACAATTATGTGGAAGATGAATACTATTTTTGGGAATGTGTTAACTCAAACGGTTACGGAGGCGAGTATTGCTATTCGTGCACTGCTCCGGGCGGTAACGGTACCGGAGGCGGCGGCAGTGGCGGTTGCAGTACTTGCGGCAATAGTACTCAATATCCTGAAGCAAATTCAATCATGAACAAGATCACTCAAAACAACAGTTTATCTGCCAACGGTAAATCTAAACTTGTACAGGCAATCCATAATTTGAACGAAAAGTGTGGTTATACGTATATGTTAGTTACTCTTGGCGGCAACAAGAAATTTACTGATGTTGTTATAAACTCTTCGCAGACTGCTAACGGCAGTTATAATTCATCAACAGGCGTTTTAAGTTTCCAAAACGATGGTGCAATCATTAATAGTTTCACGGAAGAGTTCATCCACCTTTATCAGGATTGGATATATCCGGGTGGTACCGCGCAATATATTAATGTTGGAAGAAGCAATATCGAATTTGAAGCAAAATTTTTGCAGGATTTGTTGCGTCTATTAAATGGCGGAAATGGTGGAAACATGGGAGCTCCAATTGGATCGCCACTTGAGTGGGATTATATTCAGTGGCTTGAAGACTTATTTTATTTTAACGAAGCAGGTTTATTGACATATAATAAAATAATCTCTCACAAGTTCAACGGAAAAGGATATAACGATTTTTTGGCGAATTTTAAAAACAATTTTCCCGATTATAATTATCCGATTCATCCTTCATTGGACCCGTTAGTATTGCAATCCATTACCGGTCATCTGAATTGCTAACACGTTTATTTACAAATTTTTAATAAAGAAAAACAAAGTATGAAACAACAATTATTAACATTGACTGTATTATTGATGCTTGTAGCATCAACATCCGCATCTAATGCGCAAGTAAAAGACACGATTTCAACGTCCAAAATAGAGCGTGTAGAAGTAAGAGAAGGCGCTTTGATATTTAGTAGATCGGGCAGGCTAATTGAAAGAGCTGCAACAAAAGATTTAGGCGGAAAATCGTATGAGCATTTCTCTGTGTATCCTCATGACGAAAATGCAAAACTTATATTTCATCCGATAATTCGATCGGTTTTTTCGGAAGAAAGAGAAAAACAATTAGCAGGAATAAGAATACATTGTCATGTGATTATTAGTCCCGTTGACAAAAAGATTTTACGTTTTCGATTTTTATGGAACGGAAATAAAGACGATAAAATGCCGTTTACGTTGTCAGAATTGGACGAACTGGAAAGAAAGTTGACGCAGGCAGAACATAAACTGATAAAGTACTACTCAGACGGCGAAGAGAGCCGTAATGATGTACTGTTTGAAATTAGAACGTCCGGCAAAATCGTTGATCACGGAGAAGTGTTAATTATGCCTTACCGTTTTGGGGATTCAGATAACGTCAAGAAGTAGGGAATGATTCTTTCTACCGAATATTTTTCTATTTTTTCGTATGAAACGAGCATGTACCTTAATACACCCAAGTAAATGAACATGCGAGTTCCATACGACCGAAATATAAAAAATAAAAAATGTACGTATGAAATACTTGACAGTCACAAAACGCTTAAATGTTTAATTATAAAAGATTTCTGAATGTGTAGATTTTGGGGTTGTTTGTTGATTTCGGGGTTTCTCTGCTTTTCCTGTGGAAGAAAGCGGGATTTTTTAGAGGAGGCATTGCAGGCGGCCGGGGATAACCGTGCGGAGATGGAAAAGGCGCTGACGCATTACCGACAAAACATTTCCGATAGCCTGAAGTATCGGGCAGCGGTTTTTTTAATCGAAAACATGCCCCGACACTCCTCCTACAAAGATACCGCTTTGATGAAAAGGTATTATGATGCGATTGATACGGCTTGCATCAATAACAAGCATTTAAGCGTTGATGAAACTGTCCGATTATTGGAATCGGTTTCGTTGAAATTTACCTCAGGCAACTTATCGACCGTCTATGATATTAACACGATAAAAGCGGATTATCTGATAGAAGATATTGAACGCTCGTTTGCTATTTGGGAATCAAGCGAATGGTGTACGCATGTGAAGTTCAAGGATTTTTGCGAGTATATATTACCTTATAAAGTGGCAGAATTACAGCCTTTGGATGACTGGAAAATGTATCTGGAAAATATCTACCGAGGGAAAATAGACACCTTACACTTTTGTTCGCTTTATGAAAATTCCGCTTATTTTGCCTGCCTTACGGTAAACCGGTTGCTTATAGATTCGTTGAAGCCGAGGATTATACCGGAGGGTAAGATGAGAATCATTCCGGTTGTAAACCCTAATAGCCTGCTGGAAATGACAATAGGGCGATGCGATGAATACAGTCTGCTAACCTTACTTGTGATGCGCTCCAAAGGTATTCCCGTCATGATTGACTATACGCCGCAGTGGCCGTTCAGAAGCATGGGGCATACATGGAACGTTGTCTTGCACAACACGGGGAAAAATGTAGTGTTCGCAGGCGCAAACTTAAATCCGGGCGAGCCGCACAAAGTAGAGCATAAGATGGCAAAAGTGTTCCGGAAAACGTATGCCATCAACAGGGATATTGAAACTTTGATAACAGAAGAAGAACAGGTACCCGTACATTTCAGAAGTTATTTTAACAAGGACGTTACAGATGAATATATGGATACCGAAGATTTGGATATCACATTAACAGTGAATCATCCGAATTGTAAATATGCCTATCTGGCGGTGTTCAATAACAGGGAATGGGTACCTGTACAATACGGTAAAATAGCAGGAAAAAAAGTTAAATTCGAGAAAATGGGGCGCGATATTGTCTATTTACCCGTTTACTACTATGATAATAAGGTTATTCCGGCGTCCGAACCGTTTATTTTATCGGAAAGAGGCGAAATAAAAACGCTAAATATTGATACCGAGAAGACGCAAACTTTGGTAGTAAACCGCAAATATCCTTATTTTCAACATGTATATAATATTGCTCACAGGGTCTTAGGAGGCAAATTTCAAGCGTCGAACCGGTCTGATTTCAATCCTTGTGTTACCGTGCATACAATCAGAGACTTTGGCGTTGAGGCGCGAGAAGTACTTTTAGATTCAGTGAAAGAGACGTACCGCTATTGGCGTTATTATTCGCCCGACAGCGCTTATTGTAATATGGCAGACTTATACTTTTTCCCATCCGGCGCAAAAATTCCGGTAAAAGGAGAAATAATCGGGACAAAAGGTTCGTTTATTCCGGATGGCGCTCATACCATAGCAGCGTGTTTCGATAATAATCCGCTCACTTATTTTGACGCCCCGACAGCCTGCCATTCGTGGGTCGGAATGGATTTCGGCGCCCCTGTAGCTATGGAAAAAATATTTTATGTTCCTCGTGGAGACGGTAATTGCGTAACCCTCGAACATAGATACCTGCTTCTTTACTGGAAAGGGACTTTTCGTCCTTTAACCCCTTATAATGGTAATTGGATTCTTTTAGAATTTTCATCCGATACTGTGTACCAATTCATGCCTGATCATAGTTTACTTCCTTTTTTTGTAAGAACCCC
>Ga0082212_10013822_pt1 | contig 10079 bp, 6 predicted proteins | sample TergutNt197P3_FD_71548 | JGI IMG/M metagenome (GOLD analysis project Ga0082212, IMG submission 71548) | Neocapritermes taracua P3 segment gut microbial communities from Petit-Saut dam, French Guiana - Nt197 P3 | ecosystem: Host-associated > Arthropoda: Insects > Digestive system > Gut ... | reverse complement strand
CGATGGGACAGCGTTTGCGTCGGTTGAAGGATTGGGCGACGAAACATATAAGCGGTACGGCATTGGAAAAAACGCTGGATTTGTGTGCGAAAGGCAAACTGTGGGGCATGTATTACGATCATCCTGAAGGGCATACGACGAGTAATATGTTGGATCGATTGATGCGACAGCAGAATGGATTTTTTGATCGAGGTCAACATTTTCATGGATCGATACGTTCGGCGAATTTGCGTAGCCGTGCGTGGGCAATTTTACATAATTATTGGACGTGGAGTCCACAAGCGGTGAAGGATAACGAAGGAACGCAATGTCCGGCGGAGCGATTGAATGGAAAACGATATGCAGAAAATTGGCTCGAAAACCTACTCATCGCGGCTTCTCTCAATGGAACAAAAGCACTCCCCAAAAAACGAAACAACTAGAAATTTTGCAACTGCCGTTATTGACTCTCTCCTCAATCCGCTGGTATAATGCGCGAATGCGCGAATTTTTCACCTTACAAACGAAGGAGACATCAACATGAAATTTCGCAGTCTATTGTGTGCCGCTTTATTAGCCGCACTTTTTTTGCCGACCGTTCGAGCAGACGAGGAACCTGACGCAACTGTTACAGCGGCGTTAGTACACTTGCATGCCGAAAAGCAACGGCAACAGGCACAGGCATCACAACTTCAGGAGAGCATTCGTGCAAAAACGAGAGCGGCAGCGCAGCAGGGCGGTGTTTCGGGACAAGAGGGAATGATTCCCGGTCTGGGACAAGGGGAATCACTGTTGCGTGATCTTGCCATTCACCAGTCGCAACTCGTTGCTTTGCAGGCAAAAAAGCGAGCCGCCGAGGAACGATTTACAAGACCGCAGAACATTCCCGCGGCGGTGCTCCTTCAGGCGAATCCAGAGTTTGCAAAACTCAATGCAGAAAAGGCGGACTTGCAGGAAAGACGAAAGACTCTCGCCGAATCGCTCAGCAGAAAGGATGATCCCAGAATCTTGGCAATAGAACGAGACATCGCAACGGGGGAAGAGCGGATTACCCAAATAATTACCAGTGCTTCTGAAGACGGTGCGTTGTCGGGAATGGTCGGTTACATGCAACTCCAAGCACAAATTGATGCATGGCAAATCACACAGGAAATTCGAACGCAAGAAATCATGGTCGAAGAGATACAGAAAAGATACGCCGAGCAACTGGCGAAGAGTGCGGAACGTGCCGAAGCCATCGCGGATATTTCGTTCAATATGACTCAACTTGCCCGAGTGAACAAAACCATTGATGCTCTCGACGACCGGGTTTTGGCAATACAAACATCGGTGAAAGATTCGAACAATCAAGCCTTGCTCTTGCGGATACTCGAAAAATTGGAACGTATCGAAGCCCGACTGACGGCGTTGGAAGCAGGACAAAAATGACAAACGTGTTAATTGCCATGAGCGGCGGAGTGGACAGTTCCATTGCCGCCTGGAAAATGAAGCAGGACGGTTATGACTGTCAGGCTGCCACGATGAAGTTGTCCGACAGCGACAGCATTCCGCTCTGCCAAACGCTTGCACAAAATTTGGACATTCCGCTTCATGTGTTCGATTTCACGACCGATTTTCAGACGCATGTCATCGACCGGTTCGTACAGACTTATTTGGCAGGGCAAACGCCGAATCCGTGTGTCGTTTGTAACCGATTTATCAAATTCGGCAAATTTTTAACCGCCGCAAAGGAACTCGGCATTCCGTTCATTGCCACCGGACATTACGCTCAAATCGAACACGATTCGACAAGAGGACGCTATCTCTTGAAGAAGGCGGCAGACGAAACGAAAGATCAGAGTTACGTTCTTTACTCGCTGACACAATCGCAGTTGGCGCAGGTCTCGTTTCCGTTGGGAACGATGAAGAAAGAGAAAGTCCGAAGCATTGCCGAGTCGCTCGGATTTGCCAACGCACAACAACAGGATAGTCAGGATTTGTGTTTCGTTTCCGATGGCGGTTATGCCTCGTTCATCGAACACCACACGGGGCAAAAATGTCCTGCCGGTGATTTCGTCGATAAGACCGGCAAAGTTTTGGGCAAGCACAAGGGACTGATCCGCTACACGATTGGACAACGAAAAGGCTTGGGCATTGCCGCTCCGTCTCCGTATTATGTATGCGGACATGATGTCGAAAACAATACGGTCGTACTCGGTTCGGAAGACGATTTGTTAGTACGTTCCGTAACGGCAACGGACATCAACCTCATTCCCTTCGACTGGATCGAAAGTCCGATGCGGGTTCTCGTGAAGGTGCGTTACCGTCAAAAGGGGGATTGGGCAACGGTTCGGCAAGCCGATTATAATACAATTGATATTCTGTTTGACGAACCGCAAAAGGGGGTTGCCAAGGGGCAAGCCGCCGTGATGTACGACGGCGATTACGTCATCGGCGGCGGAACAATCGTTGAAAGTGGGTAATGGGACTGTTGTTGTATTTCACTTGAGCCAACCGTTTTCCATATACCATTGTGCCGTTTGATTGATTCGTTCTGCAAGCGGTTGCGGAGCAAAATTAAATTGTGTTTGTGCTTTCTCCGGCGAACATGTCCAGTGGTAGAGCGATTCCCGTGCTTTTTCCCAATCTAACGGTTGCAGTTTTCCCGTCCACCACTTTTTTGCCTCATAAAATAACGACGCAAGAAAAATTCCCCTCGGAGGACAACGCACCACCCAAATACGTTCTCTGCCGACCGATTGCCCGATCAAACGGCAAACTTCCGGCATACTCCGCCCCTCATCGCTGGATGCAAAGTAAATACCAGTTCCTATCGGCTGATCTTTATTGAGCCGTTCCCCTCTTTCAGCAGCAGCAATCAGCAGGTCGGATAAATCGGCGGCATGAATCCAAGAATAAAATTTATTGCGGTAACCGGGAAGCGGACAGACCGGCGATTTTTTGATGATTCTGAATATTTCCAAACTCATTTTATCTGCTTCGCCAAAAACAATGGCGGGACGCACTATCGTGCAAGGCATCCGTTCGGCAAAGGGGAGAAGGGTTGTTTCACCTGCCAATTTACTTTTGCCGTATTTGGAGATCGGCATCGGGGGGACATTTTCACGCCGGGGCTGGTCCGGTTGCGAATATCCCGATGCGGCGAGAGACGAGACCGAAACGAAGACCGGAGGCAATGGACATTCAGAGGCAACTCTGGCAAGATTTTCTGTTCCAAATCGGTTGACGTTTTCAAATTCCTGATAGGTTCCTGCTCGAACGAGACCGGCAACATGAAATACCGTATCGCAACCATCCACGGCATGCCGGAGGCTTTCCACGTCGTTGAGTTCACCGACACAATACTCCACATCGAAACCTTGAAGCAGGGTTCGGGAAGACGTTTGCCGGACAAGACAGCGGAGAGCAACGTTGTTTTGACAAAGCCGACGGACAAGATGATAACCGATGAATCCGCTCCCGCCGGTGATCAACACCTTTTTCATGTTCTCACTTTGTATTTTAACTTTGCGAAACAGGCACTGCCCATTCTACCAAAATTAGAACAATAAGAAAGTGCAGACTCATCAATTTAGGGAACTTCGAATAACCTCATTTTATCCGCTTGCGGAGCGGAAGTCCAGCATTTTCGGCAACATTTCCCGCCGATTCGCCACTTTTCCACTCGAAATCCCCTAAAAATCCCTTCGAAAATGCCAAAATACCGCCACCCGCGCGCACTCTCAGCGCACGCGGCAGGGTTTCGGACACTTCAAACTCACAAATCGCCCATATTGTACACCAAATTCCGCATCCCTATATGTTGGCAATTCCGTCGAATTTTTTGATGATTGACGTTGAGGCTCCGACTCTGATTTGCGAAACTTGCGGAGAGATTCACGAGCCGGAATTGATGAGTGTCCAGCATTGGGCGAAGTCGATGCCATCGAGTCGTTGGAAGACGATCAAGGTTCGTCGAGGACATAAGGGTTGGTTGTCGGTGCGTTTGATTTCGTGCCGAGTTCGAGCGATGATGGAGAATGTGCTTGGCGACGAAGAACGATTGATTGTGAGTCGTTGGCGGGACGAATCAGGCAAGCATCGGATGGAGACCGTAGAAACTCCACAAAACGATTTCATTTTTTTAGGAGAGCGCGCGAACGTAATCGAGCCATCGTGCAACAACCAACCGGGAATCGTTTGCATCGCATACGGTGTGCTGCTCGGTCTCTGCGTTCATCGGCATAAACCCCGACCAAAGGCATCGGCTCGAATCATAAAGCACGATACCAAGAACGTTGTCCGATCTATCCGAAAGGAGGAAACCGCCGTTGTCTGACGGTATTCCGTCAATGTTTTGAAGGATTCCCGTCTCGTTCGCAAGAGGAGCCACTGAATGAATATTTCGGAAAAAATTGCCCGTTAATTGTATCGGGGAAAAGACCGTCAATCCCAAGCGGTTGCCCTCCACTGTAATCAATTTTTCCCATTTCGACAATGAACACCGGTCGGGAACGAGGAGCAAACCGTTGCAACCGTTGTCGCTGGCATGTTCCAATTTTTCCCGAACGAACGAGACGGAACATGTTGAATTCTTCCAGGATTCCAAGAACATCTTTTGTGCCCGGAACCGGGGAATTCGTTCTCTGCCTTGTCGCGCACTGCCGGCGCAAATCGAACCTGCACAGAACAAAGCGGCGGTTTGGAAAAATTCTCTTCGGTTCATGTTAATTCGAAGGCGTAACACCTTTTTTCAGGAGGATATTACCATAAGTCCGTGTTTCGGTTGTCATCACCACGGCGAACGCCTGACGTGCCCTTTCGTAAAACTCGAATCGGTCAATTCGCTGGATGGGCGGTGTGCCGGGAGCATGTTTGTCTATCATCGCTCGGAAAGCGGGTTCTACGGCAGGGTCGGCTTTGTCTCCTTCCTGGACTGCCATCATAATCACGGGTGCTTTTACGGCGTGATCGAGTGCCATCAGGGGCAGAATCGCATCGAGCATTTGAGTAACGACCAGTCCATCGGCACGGATTATTTTGGTGTTGACGGAATGTCCTGGAAAATGGGCATCGGCGAGAACAATTTCGTCGCCGTGTCCCATCTCGCAGAGTGTTTTCAGTAATTCCGGTGTAATTAGTGGGGAAATACCTTTAAGCATAAGTGAGTTCCTTTGGTTAGTGCCTGCATCGTTGAACGACGGCATTCTACTGGACGACAACATCAACGTCAAGCCCATCATTTTTGGGTTCTGTGAAAGTTTTTTTCACACAGAATCAAAAAGCACGAAAAATGAACTATTTTTCGATGTCGATCACAATCGCCCCTTCGACGAAAGTGCTACGCACTTCGTAGCCTTGTTGCCGATAATCTTCCAACTGCTCCGGTTTGTACGTCAGTTTGCCGGTGCTGAAAATCAATGTCTTCGGTGTCGTCCATTCCAAGAGTCGATCTGTTTGCGACGATTTTCCTCCGTGATGCGGAATCATGACAATTTCCGTCGGTTGTGGTTCGCCCAACAAAAACGGCGACGGTTCCCTGCCGTCCAAATCGCCCGGCAATATGATTCCCACGCCGTGATGTTCCAACCGTAACACCAAACTCGTGGCGTTCGTGTTGTTTCGCTCCTCAAAATCATCCTTCGGCGGATGAAGAATCATCGCATTAGGCAATCCCCATTCCGAAAGATCATCTCCTTCGCCGATTATTCGGATCGGAATTCCCTTCGCTTTCAACTTTTCCAACAGCGGCGACTCTCCGAAATAGGGCGAAACCAACACGACACCAATCGAAAAGCGATTCGCCAGCAGAGGAATGCCGTTGAAGTGATCGTTGTCAGGATGCGAAATCAGAATTGCGTCGATGTGCGTTTTGCCGAATCGCCACAGCGTTCGGCTCATCGTGTCTGCCACGTATTTCGGTGAAGTCAGATTGCCCGCATCGCAAATGATCATCCGCTTTTCAGGCGTTGTGATCAACACGCTGTTGCCGTGTCCGATGGATAACACGGTCAGCGTCAACCGGTCATGCCGTAACCGCTCCCAGTTCCAATAGTATCCTGCTCCGATGCCAATGACACACCAAACGATCAAAGTGGTCAGCAGAATTTTCCAGTTCGGACGACGAATCGGTAAGAATGTGAAGAGAGCGAACACGCTATAAAAACCGAGGTTCCACCAATCGGGCGGACCGGGCATCCAATAGTGTCCGCCGAGTCGTTGAAACCAAGCGATCATTTCCAAAAGCAGCCAAAACGACCAATCGGCACCGATACCGAATGCGCCGTCGATGAGTGGAACTTGTCCGAGCATTGCCGTCATGAAGCCGCAAGACATTGCCGCCGTCAGGGGAATCCACAGAAGCGGATTGACCAAAATCGCCACCGGTGTGAAAAGATGGATGTTGCTCAACAGCAACGGAGTCGAGAAAAACCAAATCGTTAAACTAATGAGAAAAACGTCGACGCACCACTGAAACATTTTGCCGACTCGGCGTAGCCACCGCCAAGACGTTGTTTCGACACGTTCGATGTCGGTCAACGTCCGCAAGTCTTCGTCGGTCGGTTGCGACGGATAAAAATACGATTTCAACCGAACATAACGGGGTATCCAGAGAAAACTGCCCACCGCAATGAACGAAAGTTGTGCACCGAACTGAAAGAGTTCCGAAGGATTGAGGAGCAAGACGACCAGTGCCGATGCACAGAGGACATTCTTGGCGGAGAGCGGTCGGCTGACATAAAACGCCACGGCAACGGAGCAGGTCAACGCTACCGCTCGGATCGCAGGCGGTCGAACATCGGTGAGCAACAGATAGAACAGAACGAACACGATCATCGACACGGCAGTAACCTGCCGGGAACATTGCAACTGCCGCAAAAACCAACCGGCAATGCCGGCAATCAGCGTGACGTGCAGTCCAGATATTGCCAAAAGGTGCATCGTGCCGGTGTCGAGCATGCTCTGCCGGACATCGTCGTCGACCGATTCCCGAACACCGAAGATCATCGCTTCGGCAATGGGCAACGTTTTAGGACTCAAATGCCATTCGAGATTGGCAAGACCAGTACGGCGAAGAGATTCGAACAGCCGTTGGTGCGAAAACCGATTGCCGCTCAACAACGTCATGGCGGTATTGTCGCCGCAACGGAGCAGTGCAAGTGTTCGGTGTCCGCGAAGATAGTCGTTGTAATCGTGATCGCCGGGATTACTCGGTTTGGGCGGCTGCATCAATTCGCCGAAGAGTTGGAGTTGGTCGCCGATGCGGAAGTTTCGGCAATCGTCAAAAACCGTTACCAAAACTTTGCCGCTGATGGGAATCCAATCGTTGCCGTCCCGCAGTGTTTCGGCATGCAATGTGAAAACAGTCTTTGCGGAAGGTTCAAAAATTTGGTTCGGTTGGTTCGTTGGTTTCGGATAGAATCGCGGCATTTCGGCGACGGTGCCGATGATTGCGGCGGGTTGCGCAAGAGCCGTCAATGTCCCCACTCCCTTTGGGAGAGGGTTAGGGTGAGGGGACGGAGTTCCACCCGCATAGCACCCAACATCATTCTCCGCAAAGCGATACCAATGATCGTGATGCCAAAATCCAAAAAAAGCGGCAACGGCAAGGAAAATGAAAACCGACCGGACGAAGCCGGAGTACCGGCTAAATATCTGCCACGCAACAAGAGTGGTAAAGCAGAGCAATGCCCAGTAAAGTGCCGGTAGAGCGAAAAACCGATCCGTCAGGATTCCTACGATTGCGGCAACGAGTAGCGGCGGCAACGGCTGGTAGGAAATCTTCGTCGGCATGCGTGTTCATTGTACTACAAATTGCGGACAAATACAGAAAAATGGTAAACCTAAAACCGGTGGGATTATGCCCGCCACTCCTAATTCCCGACACCTCTCCCCGCGTACTCTCTAATTTTGGCGACAACAACTGCAAGGTCGAGCGGTTTGCCGACGTGGTCGTTCATTCCTGCTGCGAGGCAACGCTCAATGTCCTCGCGGAAAACATTCGCCGTCATTGCTACAATCGGAATCGTCTTTGCCGTCGGAATTTCCAATGCACGGATCGCTTGCGTTGCTTCGAGACCATCCATTTCCGGCATCTGCATATCCATGAAGATCATTTCGTATTTGTTAGGATTTTGCACGAACATATCCACCGCTTCCTTGCCATCCACGGCACAGTCAATTTCGATTTTCGTGATTGCCAGTTGCGCCTTCACAATTTCGCGGTTAATTTTCACATCTTCGGCAAGCAGAATACACTTGCCTTCAAAGACGTTTTCCAAAACCACATGTTTTTTGTCGATTCCGCCCGGCACATTGATATAGTGATTCAAACAATCGACAATGGTGGACGGATAGAGCGGCTTTTGCAAAAAACTATCAACTCCTGCTGCCCTTGCTTCGACTTCGATTTCATGCCACTCGTGTGCCGACATCATGATGCACACCGATTGTGAGTTATGTTGTTTGACTTTTCTGACGAATTCAATTCCGTCCATTCCCGGCATGTGCAAGTCAACAAAATAGACATCGTATGCGCCTTTTTCGTTAATCAGTTCCATGGCTTTGACTCCCGACTCCATAACATCGCAGTAGATCGACAGTTTTTCTGCAATGTGAGTAAAGTATTCCAGCACTGTCGGTGAATCATCAACGACCAACAGACGCAGTTCTTCCAGCGCAATGTCCCGACGAATTTCATGAGCGTTTTCAGCACTTTGTCGTTTTGCTTTGATTTCAAACAGAAAGGTTGCCCCTTTGCCGATTTCAGATTCGATCCATATCCGTCCTCCCATCATTTCGACGATCCGCTTGGAAATGGCGAGTCCCAATCCGGTGCCGCCGAATTTGCGTGCTGTACTGCTGTCGGCTTGCTCAAATGACTGGAAAAGCCGACCCTGTTGTTCCGGCGTGATACCGATTCCTGTGTCGGACACTCCGAATCGGATTGTACATTCGCCGCTGTCTTCGGCAACCAGTTCGGTACTCAAACTAATTTTCCCATTTTCCGGCGTAAATTTAACCGCATTGGATAACAGGTTCGTTACCACCTGCGCAAGACGCTGCTCATCGGTTTCAATGATTGCCGGTATATGCTGGTCAATGTGAACAGTCAATTCCTGATGCCGCTCTTCCACCCGAAAAGTAATGAAAGTAACGACCTTACTGACCATCCTCTCAAAGTGAGTATTCGTATAGGAAAGTTCAAATTTATTCGCCTCAATTTTCGACATGTCCAAGATGTCGTTGATCACGCCGAGTAAATGTTTCGAGGCTTCATCAATTTTGGAGAGGCAGTATTGTTTTTTGTCGACATCATCCGACGCATTACCGATTGCCGTCATACCGATAATGGCATTCATCGGAGTCCGAATTTCGTGCGACATATTGGAAAGGAATGAACTTTTCGCCAAACTGGCTTGTTCGGCACGTAGCCTCGCCTCTTCTGCCTCATCCTGCATTTTTCGGATTTCCGTGATGTCGTGCATCGTAATGATCGACCCGCTAATATCCGCTACCATCGAGCCGCTCGAATCCGATTCGACACCTGTTTTCGGCACGAATTCCACTTGATAACGCCGCTGTTCAAGACCACGCACATTAAAAACGGCTTCAAGTGCCAGAGGGTACCCCCCATCAATGGCTGCATTGATTTGTCGTTCAGTCGTTTCAATCCAATTCGGTTCGGCAAGCAGTTTAAGGATTTCGCGGTAGTGTTTTCCGTGAACGGTAGCAAAATAATCAATGCCAGCAACGATGAGGGCTTTTTGTGTGCAGTAGGTGATGTGGCACCGGTTATCCAGCAGGAGTATGACATCGGGACTGTTTTCAAGGATTGCTCGCATGTAGTATTCCTGCTTGCGCTTTTCAGCGGCTTGCATTGCCGTAATGCTTGCAGCAGAAGAAGCAGCGGCATTGTTCCGTTCGATGGTTGCCTGCAAACGTGCCAACTGCCGGGAGAGTTTGAGATTCTCCTTTTGTAATTCTGATACCTGATTTTGTAGGTCTTCCGACATGTCGAATCCAAAAGAATGATGTCCCGCACACCCCGGCACATGATACCAGTTTTTTATAGAAAAGCAAATAGTCGGGACGGAAAGAGTGGGATTTGAGGAGAGGGC
>Ga0082212_10013821_pt1 | contig 10079 bp, 1 predicted proteins | sample TergutNt197P3_FD_71548 | JGI IMG/M metagenome (GOLD analysis project Ga0082212, IMG submission 71548) | Neocapritermes taracua P3 segment gut microbial communities from Petit-Saut dam, French Guiana - Nt197 P3 | ecosystem: Host-associated > Arthropoda: Insects > Digestive system > Gut ... | reverse complement strand
TATTGGTTTTTGCGCTTGTGCCCAGCCTTTCGCTGCCCGTGTCGGCGGCGCCCGCCGATCTCACGAGATCCGCAGTCTATACCTTTGCCGATGGCAATATCGCGAGGGATCCCGCAGTGCGGCAGTACGCTAACAGCAGCTCTACCGCCCTGTACACAACCCCAAACGCGCTGCCGAGCCGGGTAGGCATCATTACGACCTACTGCAACACCACTAACGGAGCCAACGATGTCCAGACACTGCGCCTCACCGACGGCACACGGCCAGGCAGCGGCGCCACGACCGGCTGGAACACATGGAACCAAAGCGGCAGGATATACACCGTCATCAGGTGGCCGGTCGCCCATATGATCGACGCCACAAGGGTAGAGTGGTGGACAGACTCAAACTGCATTATCCCGACATCCGCCGTAGTCGAATATTGGGACGGCGAAGCCTGGGCGGCGGTTGAAAACATGCGCAACCCCACAGGCGCCGCAGTGACGCACATAGGCACAGCGGCCAGGGGCAATTGGAACGCCGTCACTTTTGACCCTGTTATAACAGAAGCGCTCCGCCTCAACATGAACAGGACCGGCCCTATCGGCATGCGCGAGTGGGAAGTCTTCGAATACACCGGCCCCCCTGAACTCACGGCTGTCAATATCTCGGGCAATGAAGCGCCGGTGGTCAGCACAACGAATACATACAACGCCAATGTCATCTCCCCCGGCCTGGAGGGCGTCACATACAAATGGAGCGCCAGCGGCAACGTATCTATCGTTGGCGCCGATACCGGCAGCTCTGTCCAGCTGGAAGCAAAGAACGTGGGCGCCGGCGTCCTTACAGTCGCGGCAAGCCACGACAGCGGCGTGAAAGAGGCGGTCGGCACCCTCAATATCAATGTGCAGAATATATCCGTCTCTGTGGCAGGCGAGGCCATGATCCCGGCGGGCGGCGCAAAGGTCTACACGGCCACCGCCACTTCGGGAATTTTGCCTGTCACATACAAGTGGAGCCTCAACAACGAAAACGCCAAAATCGTCGGCGGCGACACCGGCAACAGCGTCACTGTCGAAGGCGTGAGCGACGGTTTGGTGAGAGTTGTATGTACTATTACAAACGCTGAAAAAGAACTCACGGCATCCGGCTACTATGAGGCAAAAGTCGTGGAGATGAAGGCTTTAGACTATATCGGCGCCACTGCGGCGGGCCGCGCGCCCATATTGCCCAGGCGCGTCGTGGTAGACGGCCTGATTTTTGACGTGCCCACGGCCGACGTATCGGGCAGCTTCAACTTCGCCGAATCGTTCGAGCAGAGCTTGGTGCCGGTTGTCTGGAATATGGGCAGCTTTACGGCGGCCGACTACGCAGCCGGAAACATCGGCAAGACATTCACGGTCACCGGGGTGACTGCCGAGGGCAGCAGGGCCCCGGGGCTTGCGGCAAAGGCGGTCTTCACTGTAAACGAGCCGCTGGACGCGCCCGACTACAACCATTCGATCACCTCGGAGAACGTCATCTTCGACGACGACTTCTGGGCGCCCAAGCAGCTGGTGAACGCCACCACCACATTTGACCAGGCCGTCTCCATGCTTGAGTCAACTTCGACCAGCCGCTACGCGGTGCAGAACTTCAAGAATTCCATCACAAGGCTGTCCGCCATATGGGGCGGCAACATGGATCCTGCCGCCGTCAACTACTACGGCTATGTCTTCCAGGACACCGACGTCTACAAGACCCTGGAGGGCTTCGCCTACACCCTGGCGGCCAACTGGAACGACCCGGCGTTCCAATCCCAGAAAGCCAGCCGGCTCGCAAAGGTCAAGGAGTGGATCGACCTGATAGAGCAGGTGCAGTACGCGGACGGCTACGTCACCACCGCCTTCTCGTCCCGCTACCAGGGGTCTTCCGGAGGCTCCGGGTCGGGCAACTGGCGCTACCGCTACATGCAGCGCCACGAGCTGTACAACATGGGCCACTTCCTCGAGGCGGTGGTCGCCTACACGCGCTTCTCTGTGGGGGTGGGCGAGAACGACTACACCCTGTACGAAGTGGGCAGGAGGGTCGCCGACCACGTGGTCAGGGCGTTCGGCCCCAACGGGTACCGCGTGGAGGTCCCGGGCCACGAGGAGATCGAGCTGGCCATGATGAAGTTCGCCACCTTGTGCGAGGAGTACGAGGGCGTCGCCACAGGCCAGAAATACAGGGACACGGTCGAGCTGCTGGTCGACAGGCGCGGCAGGAGGACAGGCGCAAACACCAGGCAGAGCGGGTACAGCGGCGGCACATATTCCCAGGACGCCACCGCCCTCGTAAACGAAACCAGGGCTGTGGGCCACGCCGTCAGGGCCATGTACTTCTACACAGGCGCCACAGACGTGGCAATAGCCATGCCGGACAGCAACCCCAACAAGACAGCCTTCCTCAACGGCATCAACAATATTTACGCCACCGTATCAGAGCGCAACACCTACATCACCGGCGGCCTGGGCTCAGGCGAATCCTCCGAGGGCTTTGGTTCCGACTGGCATATCCGCAACGCCTCCGGCTACACCGAGACCTGCGCGGCCATCGCGGGCGCCAACTGGTACCAGAGGCTCAACCTCTACCATGAGGACGCCAAATACGCCGATGCATATGAGCGCGCCCTCTACAACGGGGTCATAGTGGGCGTCAGCCTGCAAGGCAACCGCTTCGCTTACGGCACCGGGCTGGACGGCTCCACAAGCCGCGCCGAATGGCAGGGCTGCGCCTGCTGCCCGCCCAACGTGCTGCGGACCATCGCAAACGCCGGCGGGTACATGTACACCGTCAAGCAGGACACCGTTTTCGTCAACATGTTCGGCGGCAGCACCGGCCACATCAACGTGCAGGGCGACGACGTGGTGATCCGCCAGGAGACGCAATATCCGTGGGAAGGCGCCGTCAAGATGACGGTCACCCCCCCGGCGGACAAGACCTTCACCCTGAGCATCCGCGTCCCCGGCTGGGTCAAGGCCCAGAAGTACCAGCAAGTTTCCCTGCTGATCGACGGCCAGAAGATCGACGCCGTTGAAAACGGCAAGGGCTATATCGAAATCGCCAGGAAATGGCCGGCATCCGGCACTGTCATCAACTACGACATCCCGATGGAAGTCCGTTTGACCGAGGGCGACATCAACGTGACCAGGGTATACACCACTGCCACAAACCGCTATTCCGACAGCGGCCAGTGGGACAAGGTGTGCGTCGAGAGGGGCCCCATTGTATACGTCGTCGATTCGTCCGGCGTGCCCAACGGCGACCCTGCCACGGCTACCACCGGCCGGACGGCGTCGAGCGTCCGCCTCCCCAGGGACATGGAAGGCTTCCAAGTCGTCAACCGCCTCAGCGGCGCCAACATGATACTCAGGGGCGTATACACCATCGAGGGCATGGCGCGCTACAACACCGCCACAGGCGAGCGCAACCAGTGGATCCAGATGGTCCCCTACTACTGCAAGACGAACAGGGGCGCCAACCCGCAGAACACGGCAAACGTCACATCGTCCACCACCACCGACTCAGCCAGGCTCTGGATCGACGCCACCGAGGACGGCGTGCTGATCCGCGGCGACAAGAACAATGTGATTGTCGGCGACTCGGTCGCCCTGCAGGCCAACCCCAAGGTCAACGACAGCGGCTACTTTGAGTGGGTAAGCGGCACAAGCGACAGCACGGTTTTCCGCGCGATCGAAGGCAAGTCCCTCAGCTACGCGTGGGAGATCCTCGAAGGCGCCAACGTGGTTGAGCTGACGCAGGCGGCCGCATCCAAGACTGACGACGCAGGCCCCGGCAAGATCGGCGGCGTAAACTTCACCTTTGACGCTTCGGAGGCCGGCTTCAAGGCCATAGGCCTCGGCAAGGCCACCGTCAAAGTGACAATGAAGGACGCCGAGGGCACCGTTCTTGCGACCGACACATATGTTATCGAAGTCGGAGAGGAACTGGTCGGCATCAAGGTCAACTCGGCAATCACCCAGCTGGTCGGCGGGTACGCCGCCAACCTGCTCATCGACGTCGCGAACGCGGTTGACGGCATGACTGTCGAGGCGTTCGGGGTCGGCGCCCCTGTCGTAGGCGGCAAAGCCACGATCAAGCTGCCCGCCGGGGCAGTCCCGGCAGTCACCCAGGACGCCGCATACCCGGTGACCGCCTATGCGGGCGGCAGCGCGGTAGCCACATGCGCAGTCAAAGTGGTGCCGGACAACAAGGACATCTGGTCCATCAGGGTTTGGCTGAACTCGCAACCGATCGGGAGGAAACTGATGATCGGCTTCAACGCGAAGATAGCGCCCGCCGCAGCCGGCTACAGCCTGGCGGTAGATGGCGCCCCGGTCGCCATGAGCAACTTTACCGTCACGAACAACACCATTTATGTCAACCTGCCACAGGGGGCGAATGCTGGGCTGGGCAGCGCCGTGAAAATCGGCGGTGTCAAGTATCCTGAGCTATTCCCGAGCTACAGCTTCACATTCGCCTCGACAATCGGGGACGTCATCTGGTAAGCGAGTCTTTGCTGTTGCCGCTTCGCGGCAATAGCAAAGAGGGGTGATTCCCCCGCCTCCGGCGGGGAAATCATACCAAAATTATCCGGGGTGATTCCCCCGCCTCCGGCGGGGAAATCATATCAAAATTATCCAGGGTGATTCCCCCGCCGGAGGCGGGGAAATCATATCAAAATTATAAGGGGTAACCTATATGAGAAAGAAATTATTGTCATTATTTACAGTTTTTATCCTCGTTTTTTCACTTTTGCCCAATTTTGCGGTGCCCGCATTGGCAGCGCCGATTGACCTCAACAGGGCGGCGTGCTACACAGCCGAGGAAGGCAATATCGCAAGGCTGCCCTCTGTCAGGCAGCTGACGAACGCCACAGAGGCGCGCTACAACCCCCTTACCGGCGCCGGCATCGACAGGCCCGGCATCAACTCCAACTTCTGCAACGACAGCTATGGGACGCCCAATGTGCAGGTCCTGCGCGTAACAAACGGCAACAGGCCGGCCTCCGGCACGACCAATGGCTATTTGTCCTGGTCCTATTCCGACACCTTCGGCGTAAATAACAGACTGTACTTCGTCATCAACTGGGATCAACCCTTCACCATCGACGCGGTGAGGTGCGATTGGTGGACCGACAGCAATGTCACCGTCCCAAACAGCGAAGCCCGTGTGGAATGGCTGGACGGCACAGTATGGAAAGAAGTCACCAACATGCGCAACCCCGTCACGGACCAAGCCGTGACCAACATCGGCACCCTGGGCATGGGCAACTGGAACCCGGTGACCTTTGACCCGGTGACCACATCCCAGCTGCGGCTGAGATTATTCAGAACCGGCACCATCACAAACGGCATCGGCCTCGGCGAATGGGAAGTCTTCGGCTACTCCGACCCGATCGACGCCGCCCTGGCCTGGGCAAAAAGCCAATTTAGCCTGACAGACCTTGTGGCCGACGTTGTTTTCCCGGCCTCATACCCGGCAGACCCGACAATCACCTTCAGCTACGCCTCATCCAATACCGCGTTTTTAGCCAACGACGGCAAGGTGACGCGGCCCGCCGAGGAGCAGCCCGACGCGTCCGGCACATTGACAGTCACCGCCAAACAGGGAGAAGAGATCAGAGCCTCCGAGGTCGCCTGGAGCGTCAAAGCCCTGCTGAGCGACGCGCAGATGGTGGCCCTTGACCTGGCCTACATCAACTTAGGAAACACGTCAAACGTGGTTTCGAACCTCACACTGCCGCTAATCGGCCCGAACGGCTCCATCATCACCTGGTCGGCCGGCGGCTCCCCCTACCTGCTCGACGACGGCAGGGTGATCCGCCCGCCGTCCGGCAACGACGTCAGCGCGACCCTGGTTGCCACCGTGACCAGCGGCTCCGCGTCAGACACAAAGAGCTTCGCCGTAGGGATACCGGCCTACAAGGTCGGCGGCCGCTCAATCGCGGCTGTCAGGACGGCGCCGGACGGCCCGTACATCGACGGCGACTACCTCCTCAGCGTGCCTGTCATGACGGCGCCCAAGCTGCCCTACCGCGTCTGGGCCGAATACAACGACGGCTACGGCGAGTGGCGCAACACCCAGTGGCCCTGGTCCGGCTCCTACGGCTTCGGGCCCTCCGGCGCCCCGGGCACGGCGGCCGGCATCGAGCAGACCTGGCAGGGCTACCCCCTGGGCCGCGAGTACCAGGTCACCGGATGGATCACCGGCGACAGCGCCACCAACTGGGGATACCCGATAACGGTCAACTGCAAAGTGGTGGAGGGCGACTTCACCATGGAGCAGGTCAAAGGCATATACGTCAGCGGCACCACGATCAACACCAACGTCAGCAACCCGGCGTCCCTGGCTGTGCCCAAGGGCAAGGAGGCCAAGACGCTGCCCATCAACAAGGTCTCGCTCAACACGGAAGACCAGAACAGGCTCACCTCAAACGTGACGCGCTCGGTCGTCCAGGCCGCCACAGCCTCGATTTGGGACGTGCCGATCTGGATCTACAACTACAGGGACTCCTTCGGCCTGCCGGTAGGCGCCGACACCGGCTACAGCACCGTCCCGTCCGGATGGGAGTCGCCGACCACCAAGCTGAGGGGCCACGGCGCCGGCCACTACATCGACGCCCTGGCGCTGACCTACAACACCGGCGCGAGCACGGAGCAGAACAGGGCGATCATCCTCAGCAAGATCAAGCGCTTCATCTCCGAGACGCGCGAGATCCAGGAGATGACCTTCTACCCGCTGGAGTGGTCCGGCAAAGGCGTCGAGGGCAACGCCAACAACTACGAGAACTACGAGGCCGTTTTGGCGGCCGGCAAGACGTGGAAAGACCTGGAGGTCACCAGATGGCGCGAGGCCGCCGACACCTGGCCCTACAACGCCACCGACAAGGAGCTCAACGCGCCCGACTGGCCGTACATAACCCTTGACCAGGCGACCTCAAGCTGGGACGGCTACGCGGGCGGCTCGCGCGACGCGCTGGGGACCAGGAACCTCAACGCCAGGGACCCCGAGTGGTTCGGCTACGGCTACATCCACGCCACCCCGCCGATCGGCGCGATCCTGAGCGAGCGCTACGGCTCCTACAGCGCGTGGCTCTGGGCGCCCTACTACGCGGTGCACAAGCAGCTGGCGGGCTTCATGGACTGCTACTACGCCTTCAGGTACAGCGACGACCCCGAACTGGTCGAGATGGCACAGACTTCTTTCACCATAGCCAAGGACATGTCGCACTGGATATCCAACAGGCTGACCAAGAAGGCGTTCATCGGCGCCAACCTCTCTCAGAGCCTGGCCAACCCCAACGTCCCGAGCAGCACCTACGGCAACATGAACTACCAGTGGTACACCAACATCTCGGGCGAGTACGGCGGGGTAAACGAATCCATGGCCCGCGTCGCCTACGAGCTGAAGGACACTGACCCGGAGAAGGCGCTTCTGGTGGCGGGCACAGAGATGTTCTACAACAAGTCCTACTGGGACACCCTGGCGGCCAACTCCGAGCGCATGTCGCTCAACGGCAACAGCCACGCCAACTCCCGCATACCCAACTTCCCCGGCACGCTCTGGATGTACACCCTCAACAGCGACCCGTACTACTACGTGGTCGCAAAGAACTTCTTCGACTTCAACGCCGGCCGGTTCCGCTACTACGGCGGCAACGTGGGCACCGGCGAGTGGTACCGCGCCCCCTACTCCCAGATAGCCAACATGTCCGGCCAGTGCAACGAGACCTGCTGCGCCATGAACCTGGCCAAGCTCTCCAAGGAGCTGGCGCAGTTCGACCCGGACGACGCCGAGTACATGGACTACCTCGAGCGCCTGACCTTCAACCAGCTCATCGGCTCGGTCCAGCAGTCGGGCGGGACCTGGGGCGTGACTTACCAGTACGCCGTCGGCCCCAACGCAAGCAAGAGCTTCGGCAACACCAACCCGGGCTCCACCTGCTGCGGCGGCACCGGGGTCGAGAACCCCTCCCGCTACATCGAGTCCTGCTATTTCGCGAACGACGAGACGGTATGGGTCAACATGATGATGCCGGCCGCCTGCGAGTGGGACGCCGCCGGCTACAAAGTCTCCCAGGACTGCACATGGCCCGCCGAAAAGTCCACAGTCACCGTCACCCCGATTGCCGGCGCCGCCCAGAAGGCCGCCGCCGTCAAGGTCCGCATCCCGTGGTGGGCCACCAGGGACGTCAGCGTCAAGCTAAACGGCGTTGAAGTCGCGGCCGTGTACTACCCCAGCTCCTACGTTGAGATCCCGGCGCGCGTCTGGGCCGCCGCCGACAAGGTCGAGCTCAGCATGCCCTTCCAGGCCAGCATAGACTACGCCCCCGACAAGTCGGACAGCATGTGGGCCGGCACCATCTTCTACGGCCCGCTGGCCATGACGGGCACAGGCGACTGGTCGGTGCAGAACATCGAGTCCGACCTCAGCAACATCGAGTTCGTCTCGCTGACGCACGGCGCCAACTCGTCCAGCAACACCCCCGGCAACAACCGCAACATCTACACACTGAGCGTCACCGGCGACCAGAGCAACACGAGGGCCGCCACCCTGACCCCCGACTACTACAGGGACAGCAGCGCCACCAAGTATTTCAGGATCAACCTCCTTGCCGCCACAGTGTCCGCCAACGTATTCGACCTGTACGCCAAGATCCAGGAGGCGATGTCGTACAAGCCGGCCGGGAACTATTCGGCCGACTCCTACGCCGCCCTCCAAGGCGCCATCGACGCCGCGATTGTCGTCTACCAGACCACGACGGCGAACCAGGCGGCTGTCGACGCCCAGGCCGCGCTGCTCCAGGCCGCCATTAACAGCCTGCAGCCGAACCAGGACGCCAAAGCCGCGCTCTACGAACTGATTCAGGGCGCGCTGGCGAGGAAGGCAGCCCAGGACGCTTGGGCAGCCACCGCCGCAGACCTCCTGTCGAACGGGCAGGACAGCAAGCCCTACGGCCGTTACGGCTTCGCCCGCATGCTCGATAAGCTGGCCGGGGCGCAGGCCGCATACGGCGACGCGGGCGCGCTCCAGGGCGCGGTCAACGCGGCCTATGCCGCGTTGAAGGACGAGCTCGACGCGATGAGGATCGGGAGCCAGTACGAGGTCGAGGACCTCGACGGGATAAAGATCCTCCTGGCCGAGGCCGGGCTGGTAGGCGGCGCCTACGTGACGGCAGAGCTGGCAGCCGCCGTCGCCTGGGCCGAGGAAGCCGTGGAGATCGTCACCGCGGGCGGGAGCACCATGGGCGAGTACCCGCCGCCGGCCGTCGAGGCGAGGCTCAGGGCCGCGCTGGGCGGCGTCCCGATCGCCAAGGTGGGCTCCGCCATCGTCAAGCTGGTAAGCGGCTACGCCGCAAACCTTGTCATCGAGGTCAAAAACGCGCCGGCAGGCATGACCGTCTCGGCGTTCGGGGTCAGCGCGCCGGTGGCAAACGGCAAGGCCACCATAGCGGTCCCGGCCAGCGCCATACCGGACGTAGCAGAAGACACCGAATTTGCCGTGACGGGATACGCGGGCGGCAACGCCATAGCGGCCTGCGCGGTCATAGTCACCCCGAACGACCCCGGCATATGGAAGCCGGCCCTCGTAAAGGGCGCGGACGGCGACGCCCGCATCGAGTTCATCCCGCAGATCAGCCTCACGGCGGCGGCCGAGGTCACTGTCGGCGGCGCCAAGGTAGCCGCTGCGTTGGCCGACGGCGGCAGTTTGTCGCTGGGCATCGGGTATGACGGCATCGGAGAGGGCGACGCCATAGTCGCCAAGGGCATCAAGTATCCGGAGCTCTTCCCGAGCTACAGCTTCACCTTCAGCATCAAGAAATAGGTTCTGTTAGCCAGGGTATGATTCCCCGCCTCCGGCGGGGAATCATACCGGCTTTTCATGTGTCTATTCCCCGCCGGAGGCGGGGAATCATGCCGGCTTTCGAATCATATGGCATTTAGTTGCCGCCAAGTATGCTCTCCCCACCTTTGACGGTGAATCAGTATAAAAAAAGGGAGGAAATCGTTTAGTATGAATAAGAAATTATTGTCGCTCCTAACAGCCTTTATCCTCGTTTTTTCACTCATGCCAAG
>Ga0082212_10013820_pt1 | contig 10079 bp, 6 predicted proteins | sample TergutNt197P3_FD_71548 | JGI IMG/M metagenome (GOLD analysis project Ga0082212, IMG submission 71548) | Neocapritermes taracua P3 segment gut microbial communities from Petit-Saut dam, French Guiana - Nt197 P3 | ecosystem: Host-associated > Arthropoda: Insects > Digestive system > Gut ... | reverse complement strand
CATTGAAACGTGCAGAATGCCTGTGAGCACACCAAACTCTACGAAAGGGTTGCTCTTTAGGGCTTGGCCCAGGAGCCCTCTAAATAGCCCCGCCATTTCATCATAGTAGCCCATTTGGCAAGCCTGGTTTATAGGGGCATCGTATTCGTCTATCAATACGATCGCTTTTTTCCCATACCGGCGATGCAAAGCCTTTGTCATGAGCCAAACGCTGCTATCAACATCTGTTTCGTCTGCCTGCTTTGCAGACATTCTGTCAAATACTGCATTTTCGTCATAGTCAAGCTCAATGCAGCCTTTGCCAATTCCAAGCCTTTTTGCCTCTTTGCTAATTATTAGTGCAAGCTCATCAAGCGCTTTAGGAAATTCGCTCGCATTCATATCCTTAAGCGAAAGGAAAATAACAGGGTGCTGTGCTTGATGCGCCTCGCACAAGCCTTTTTGCTTTGAAATTGCCAGCCCGTCAAAGAGCGCTTTAGGGGAGCCGATTTCAAGAAAGCTCTTAAGCATGCTCATGTTGAGGCTCTTGCCAAATCGCCTGGGGCGCAAAATGAGCTTTGACTCGCTCATATTTTCCAAAACCTCAGCTATAAACATCGATTTGTCAACAAAATAGCAGCCCCTATTTATAACAGTTGGGAAGTCGTCTGTGCTAATCGGCAAATTTTTCATGCAAAGCCTCCAGTATATAAAGTATAGCGCAGCCAGCCTATGCTTCGCTTCATCGCAAAGGCTGCCATCCACTCAGCTAGCAATGGTTTCGCTGTATTTTTGGCGTTTCGTGGTTAGTGTATATCTGCCTTCGAAGCATTTTTGGTTCTGTTCTCACTAGCGCTTAGGCTGATGGCAGGCTGTATGCGCAGCGCTAATTTTGATAGAAGGCATTTTCCTTGAATGGCAAGTGAATGCGAACGCTAAAATCTATATAAGCTGCTTTATAGCTATCTTGCACCTTCTGCTTGCGTACGCTATGCCTACAGCAATAACGGTTTTGTAGCCCTGGACACCCTTGGAGTACCTTCTGGCAATAATCTGATCGATAGCCTCCTCTGCTTTCTCAGAAAGGCTTCCATCGTCACTTTTTGCAGAAAACTTCTCTTCAATAACAATTGCAGCGCTCAGAGTCTCATTAGTGCATAAAATGTCGATATACCCATCGCCTGACTCTGTTTCGCTGCTGGCAATCCAGCGAATGCTGCAGGAGAGAAGGGCTGATGTTGCCAAGTGGTAATCCCTCTCCTGGCTTATTTTAAAGCTGCCATGCACAACGATGCCGTCCCTGACGCTGAAAACTTCCTCGAGCAGCTCATTTATTAAAGCTTCTGCTTCATTGGTATTGCCGGCAAGCATAGCTTCATACAGCTTGTCAGCCTTCCCTTTGTCTATGGGCATTGCTGACTTTGCCCACGAAAGCGCGTCTTGCCTCAAAGCATCCCTTATTTCTTGGTTGGGGGCCCTTAGCTCATACATGTCATCGCCTAACTCGCTCACCCAAGTAAGGTAGCCAGCCATGAACATCATGCCCCACAAAGCATCGCTGCCGGGAGAGTCTATGAGGTCTCTGTATGTTGCCGTAATAGACACTTCTGTTTCGATTGTGCCTCCATTAGCCAAATCCTCAATTAAAGCTAGGGCTTTAAGTCCGTCACGCCTCAAAATGTCTCTCACTAAGCTGTTTGAAGCTGTATTAACCCAGTATTTTCCCAATTTAGCGCTTTTGTCATCAAGCATATCACTGCATGCCCTGACAACAGACCAAGGGTTGTACATTTCAAAGCTGCCCATCCTGTAGCCGTCATAATACTCTTTCATACTGGCCATGCGATCCTCAAGGCTGTAATAGCTGAGCATTTCGGAAACTTCTTTGCCGGTAAAGCCAAAATGCGCGCTAAACTTGCTATTAGAGGCAGAATATACTGTTATGTTGTTAAGGCCTGAAAATATGCTCTCTTTTGATACCCTCAGCACCCCTGTCAATACAGCAAACTCTACGAAAGGGTTGCTCTTTAGGGCCTGGCCCAAGAGCCCTCTAAATAGTCGCACCATTTCATCATAGTAGCCCATTTGGTATGCCTGGTTTATCGGGGAATCGTATTCGTCTATAAGAACAATTGCTTTCTTGCCGTAGCGCAGATGCAATGCCATTGACATAAGCAGAATACTGCTTTCAACATCGTTTTCATCTGCTTGTTTTTCAGACATTCTGTCAAACACCACGTTTTCGGTAGGCTTTAGTTCGGGACAGCCGTTCCCAATATTAAGCCTGTCTGCTTCTCTGCTTATTTTTAATGCAAGTGCATCAAGAGCTTTGGGAAAATCGCTCGCATTCATATCTTTAAGCGAAAGGAAAATAACAGGGTGCTGTGCTTGATGCGCCTCGCACAAGCCTTTTTGCTTTGATATTGCCAGCCCGTCAAAGAGCGCTTTAGGGGAGCCGATTTCAAGAAAGCTCTTAAGCATGCTCATGTTAAGGCTTTTCCCAAATCGCCTGGGGCGCAAAATGAGCTTTGATTCGCTCATATTGCCCAAAACCTCAGCTATAAACATCGTTTTGTCAACAAAATAGTAGCCGCCATTTATGACAGTTGGGAAGTCATCGGTGCTTATCGGCAAATTCTTCTTCATGCAGAGCCTCCAGTATAAATATAGCACAGCCAGCCTATGCTTCGCTTTATCGCAAAGGCTGCCAATCCACTCAGCTAGCAATGGTCTCGCTGTATTTTTAGTGTTTCTTGGTTAGTGACGAACATTGCAGAAATTGCTGTGAGGCGGTTATAGCGTTATATCTTTAGTGTATCACAACTTGCATGGCGTATACCCGTAGGAGGATCTTAAAGCCATGCTGATTCTAAACAATAATATGCGCAGCCATTTGTGTGCCATGCCTTCTCACGAAATCAAGCAGCCCCAATACAGATATATGCGCTTGCGTTTTGTGGTGCATTCTTCGCTAAAACACCAATGGAAGATTTAGTATCTTTAAACAAAAACTGCATATTAGCTGAAAACGCCATTGCCAAAAAAAATCGCTTGTTTTAGCTAAATAAAGGCGATATTTGTGTGTATTGCACAAGATTAAGTCGTATATCAGTGGAATAATGCTATAAAATAATGAATGTGAAATTTTCTGTTTTTTCAGTGTATATGGTAAAATAATATCATATAAGGAAGAACAGGAGATAGTTATGGGCAAGAAAAAAAACTCAATTGCCATACTCCCACTAGTTTTAGCAATAGTATATATTGCAGCTAGCAGCGCTTTTGCGTTATCTGACCTGCCGAATACAGCGCAGCGAATTCTGCTTCCAGGTGTTGAAGCAGTCAGGCACTTAAGCGGCCTGGGCATTTTTTCGCAAGAGCCTCAGGAAAGCAGCCAGATCCTAGGCGCCGAGGCACCCAGCGGTCCAAGCGGCTTTGATGAAGACAAGGTCCGCAGCGCATACCGCTACTCGGGAAGCGGCGCAACATGGCAGCAGCCTAGCCAGTACATAGCCGGAAAGCAGCTCAGGTATGCAGAAGCATGCAATAATAGTTCCTACGGCGCTTTCTTTGATGATGGATGGGGTGAAGTTGTGCTTATCGAAGGCAGCCAAGCCGTTGACAGGCTAACATCGGCCCAGCAGGAGCCAAGCGCGCTTAACAGCGGAAATAGGGCTGCAATAGCTACGAGGCTTCTAAGCGATGGAACGCCTTTGATATGCATTGCTTTTAGCGCTACTGAAAACCTCACTGATTGGATGTCAAACCTCAGCCTGTCGCTTGACTCAAACATGCACTCAGGCTTTTTGGCACTTGCAAAGGATTTTCACAGCGGCATAGACGCTATGAAGCTAACTGGCCTGTCCCAGCTGACAAACGACGGCAGGGTGAGTTTGGGCGACTATATGCAGCCAAACAGCAATGCTCTATTTTGGATAACCGGCCATAGCCAGGGAGGCGCAGTAACTCAGGCCTTTGTTGGTGAATGCCTTAAGAACAGGGCCGATTTATATGAAAAAACAATATGCTATACCTTCGGCTCTCCAACTGTTGCTTCGCGTAACTACGCAAGCAACCCAACAGCATACCCTATATACAATATCGTAAACACTGATGACCCGATAACCAAAGTCGGAAGCGAGGTACGCCTTGGCTTCGATCTTGTTTACGACCCAAGCGAACAGTTCCGCGAGGAGAACTATAATGAGAAGCCCGGGGTTTATGAAGCATACCAAGGATCGCAGGCCTTCCGTGACGCTGTGGATGTTAGCCGCCAGATTAGGACATCCAGTGATGCAATAGCGTTTATGATCGCACACAGCAATTGCGCCCTGTTAGAAGCGCTAAGGAGCAGAAGCGAAACGCAGAGCCCGTTGCGGGAGCGATTGCTCGCGCCAATTAACAGGGCTGAAAACGTGCTTAGCGCTGTTGCCCCTAACGCGGCAAGCGGTGCAAGGGAGCTTGTTGGCAGATTGGCAGCGCCTTTGCAAAGAGTATCAGATATTGAAACGGAAATCGGGCAAGCCCTTCCTGTATTCGAAGGAGCAATCGAGCCTTCAGAAGCGTCCTCGCTTATCAGCAGTGAGTTCCCACTGTTTGTTGACAGTATTCAAAATATCGAATCTAAAACAGCAGAGTACACTGAGCTGATAACTGACAGATTCGGCGTCGGAAGGCCAGGCGCAGTTAATGCAGCTATGGCTATGGTGCTTGGCGAATCGCATAAAACAAGCGTCTACAATGCTATCATTGCAAACGAATGGGCTAAATTGAGGCTTGCCACATTTACAAACGGCAACTCATCAGATGAAATGTACCGTTCAGGAAGTTAAGATAGACTAAAAAGCAAAAGCCCCCTGCCAGAAACAAAAGGGGGCTTTATTTATTGTTGCTAGGCAGCCTGATAGCGCTTTGCACTTGGCAGAGTTGCATCAGTGGCAGCAACAAATGCTTTCACCCTAAGAAAATGCATAAAAGCAATTGCGGCAAGCTAATTATTGTGCCTGCCCAAAGAGCTCTTATTCCCATGTTGGGCATGGAGGCTTTGAAATAAAGCTGGCACCAGCCCAATAGAACAAATGCCGCAAAGGCAGAAAAGAGAGCAAAGCAGGCCAAGCGAAAGGCAGCCGCAGACTGCAGGCAACTGCGCGCATTATATAACGAAAATGCATAAAAGCCGCATTAAGCGGCTTTCAGTTTTATTGGATACCGCCTGCATGGTTGAAGGCTATAGCCTCAACAGGCGATAAAACCGTTGTTTTGTTATTATGCCTTAGCAAAAGTACTGTTAGCACGCTGGAAATTTAGTTGCCCGGGCTAGCCAGCCAGGAGCAAAACTATAACTGCTTCTACTGTTTTGGCAGCATTTCCTCTGAGTATTCAATACCTAGGCCGTATGCGCTTGCATGCTCCTTGCATATAGACATAACGCCATCGTAAGTCTCTTTGTTATTCCAATCCCGCTGCCATTCAAGCATTACTTGAAGCCATGCCATTGGCTTAACGCCTGCTTTAACCATTCTTTGGACTGCCATGTCATGGGCTTCGGATGTTGAGCCGCCACAAGCGTCAAGCGCTGCGTAAATTTCATATTGCTCGGAAATCATGCTGATCGCCGGCAGGCATACGCAAACCTCTGTCCATAAACCGGCAATAACGATTTTTTTGCGCCCTGTTTCTTCAACAGCTTTTCTAAGGTTCTGATCTTCCCAGCAGTTCAAGCTTGTCCTGTCTATCGGCTCTTCTCCAGGGTAGACATCAAGGATCTTCTTGATCATAGGGCCGGAAAAAGTCTTTGCTGCAACTGTAGTAAGAATGCATGGAACGCCGAATAGCTTGGCGGCTTTTGCCAGCCCAACTACATTGTTCTCTATTGTCTGGCGGCTGGCGCTTTCAACGCTAAAATACATCTGAGGCTGGTGGTCTACTATGATAACCGCAGATTGTTCAGGGTCTAGAAGGCAATTTTGATAATTTCTCATTGACAATACTCTCTTTCAGTTTTTTGTTAGTATTCACATGTATTGTCTGAAAAATACAATTGCTTTTGCACTTGCTGTGCATTGCGCGCTGAATGCGTTTTCCGCCAGCTATTAATTGAGAGCATAACTCTGCCTTAATGCTGTAAAAAGCAAAAAGGCAGAGTTATGCATTCTGCCTTTTTGCTGATTCGGCCGATAAGCAATAAGCATTGCGCGTGCTGCTAAATAAGAGCTTCCTGCTTTTTGTAGAAATTCAAGCCGTAATTGCGGGCTTCATCGCGTATCCATTCATTTACTTTCGCGGCCTGATCTGCATCGTCGGCTGTGCTTATAAAGCCGCCGCCAAATGAGTAGCCACCGCCGGGAGCGTACTTGTCTATAGTGTCGCGAACAGCCTGGCGCGCCATATCTTCAGTTACAGGCTCGCCTACCGGAGGGACAAAATCAAAGCCACCGCAGATAGCGAATTCTTTGTGCCTTTCCTTAATGCCAAGCAAATCGTTCTCAGTTTGGGCAGGGTTCCAATAGTGCACTCCAAAGTCTATCATGTCAGGTATAAACAGCTCGCACTTTCCACAGTTATGGAACTCAATCATTATGTTGCGGTTTTTGGCTTTTTCTGTTACTCGCGCATACTGTGGCTTAAAAATATCGCGGTATACGTCTAGAGAAAAGAAAGGCGCATACTTTGAAGCAGTGTCATCGCCAATGCCAACCAGATCAGGATTATAGTACTCTATGTGCTTGTCCACTAGGGGTTTATACCAGTCGGTCATATATGCAAGCATTTCCTTTACTGACTCTGGCTCTTCAATAAGCGCGACAAGTCCATACGAGTAGCCGGTGAAAGCGATAAACTCAGTAAATGAGCCGCATGGCGCTTGTATAGAAACTGCCGACTGCTTTCTGTCGATCTTGTCAAGATCCGCCTTAGATCTTGCTATCCAGTCGATATTGCTTACGTCCTTGTCTGGCTTCTTAACTACCTTATCCCATTTGGTAACATCGTCAAGCACAAAGTCAAAAGGCCTCGGCAACCCTTGCCAATTGGTCTCAAAGTTTGCTACCCATGGGGCGCCCCACATATCAGTCCATTCTGTAGGCGGTGCGCCTTCGCCTTGCCATAGGAATCCTCCTTGGCCTTCAGCCCGATAAAGCTCACCGTAACCGGTAGATACTACTGGGCCGTCAGCGCCCATCATCATTGGGTTCGGGACATACTCAGGCATTATGCCCCTGCCAAGCCTAAGGTAGTTTTCTTTAGGTGTAAGTGTAGGCATTTTTTTATCCTCCTATTTTTATACCAGTTATCGTTCCAGGCTGAATTAGCCAATACAGCCCATTAATAGATAATAACGGTACTTATTCAACTTCATTATACTTTTTGAAATTATCGAATTCAATAAAAAAAATGCTTTTCCGCCATCAAACCCGCTTGGTTCAGCGAATATTCAGCGGAAAGCATCAGACATCAACAAATTTCTAAAAAAGTGTGCTGCACAGTATTATACTGGCTTTATGCTGCAACAGCTTAAGGCCGAATCAGCTGTTAGTTATTCTTCATCCTCGTCTTCGTGCTCGTCATCATGGTAATGGAAGCCATATCCGCCTTCTCGCCTCTCATGCGCCCAATACCGCCCATGCTTGTGAAGCTGCTCGTGTACATCACGGTTAACATGCTCGCTTATCTGTCGGACTTCGCGCTGGACATGCTCGCTTATATCGCGAACTTCACGCTGGACATGCTTGCCAATGTCGCGAACATCGCGCTGAACGTGTTCCTTAATCTCGGAAAACAGCTTGCTTCGTTCATCCTGAGTTGATTTTAGCCACTCAAATTCGTCATTTTCAATGCCGAGCTTTGCGGCAAGGGCGTCTATGACTTTGTCAAGATGCGCACCGAATGATGCTTGTTCGCCTTCATCAAGGCAATCAAAAATATTGCTGCTGTCTTGCTTGTTTTCTGCTTCTGCCAATTGGGCCCTGCCCTTCTCGGTCAGTTTGACCAGCATGACGCGTTTGTCCTGCTCAGACGCTTCTCGCGTGACATGGCCGCTTTTTTCAAGTTTTGCAAGCAATTCATTTAGAGATGAAACCCGTATGCCGAGAAGATAGGACAAATCTTTAGTGCTTATTGCATCCTGCAATTTCAGCATAGCCAAAATTCGGCCTTGACCTCTTGTGCGGTCCGCAAGGTTTCTGCCTTGGCGATAACCCTGTATTTGCTGCCTTTGCAATAGCCATTGAAGCTGCGTCAACTTTTCATATAGTTGATTATTCATAGAAATAACCTCCTGATTATTCTTTAACGGTACCCTTTGATATTATTATAGACGGTACCGTTAATAATGTCAACAAGTTTTTTACAGGTACAGTAAAAATATTTTAGCTTCGATTGGCTATGAAGTTTTAAGCTGATGCTTAACGACAACTCTCCCGTGAACTTAATAAAAGCATAAGTAAGCGATTCACTCATACTATGGCTAAATGGATAGATACGCGGTATAGACAAAATCAAAAGCCCTACCCTTATGGCGCCTCGCCAAATTCGAATTATATATTGTGCACAGCATAGAGCGGTACAGATTTTATTCCGTTTTCATACCCGAAATTTTTACTTGAAATTCTTATAGAGTAAGGTGGTTTGTATCTGCTTGCAAAAACGCTTAGGCTGCGAGATCTTGTATGCTCGCCAGCTTTTACTTCAACAGGTATAATTGAGGCGCCTTCCTGCAAAACAAAATCTATCTCTGCTTGGCCACCGCTTTTGCTATCGCTTTTCCAGTAAAGTAAACTTTTACCACTAGCAGCAAAATGCTGGGCGACATAATTTTCAGCAATAGCTCCCATGAATCTATTGTCTATACCTATGTCGCTTAAAATTATCGATTGTGGCGTCTGGCTGGCCATAACCAACAAGCCTGTGTCACACATGTATAACTTAAAGCTGGAAAAATCCTTATATGCATTAAGCGGTACTTCAGGGGTTGTTAAGCCATAGCACTTATTAACTGTTTTTGACGCTTCCAGCCAGTCAATTGCTTCACTGAAAACCCTGCTGCTGCCTCCCTTTCGAACAACTTTGTATTGGAATTTTTTGTTGTCTTTCGCTAACTGGGAAGGAATCGAGCTGAAAGCTTGCCGTATTCTAACAGCTTCGCTATCAGAAGCATACTTAGCCATATCAGCTATATAGTCATTAACTATTCTGTTTTGCACATCAGGCACTGATGCCAGCGAGCCGTAATTGAGGTATTCTAGAATGCTTGCCGGCATTCCGCCAACAATGAGAAATATCTTGTAGAGTTCATTAGCCTTTTGGTGCAAGCTTGCATGTATAGGAGTACTTTTCTGAAAAGACTCCCTAATCTCATCCAAAAGCAACGATTCATCAAGAGACCATAAAAATTCTTCGAAAGTAAATGGATATAACGTCAGAGAATCAACATTTCCTACCGGGAAAGAATGGTTCTCGCGCTTTATCGAAACGCCAAGAAGGCTTCCAGCAGCAATAATTGGGTACTCAGGAGCATTTTCATTGAAATATTTCAGCGAGGTAAGCGCTCTTTCACAAGACTGAACTTCATCAAGAAAAATGAGTGTGTCCTTTGGATCGATTTTCATTTTCACATGTGATTCAAGAAGCTTAATGATTCTTGATGGCTCAATGCTGCCGTCAAACCAGCTGTTAGCTAATGCATCTGTCTCAAGATTTATATAAACTATGCGGTTAAAATGCTCATTTCCGAATTCCCTTATGGTATATGTTTTGCCGACCTGCCTTGCTCCATAAACAAGCAAAGGCATGCGCTTTGGCTTGCTTTTCCATTTAGTTAGTTCATTTGAAATTGCTCTTTTCATCCATGCTCCTATACTTATGCATTTATAATAAACAAAAAGAAAATTATGTCAAGATTAATATCCCTATTTGCAATTTATCTTGCCTTAGCAATAGATCCAGTAGAAACGCACGTAAGTTTGATTCATCGCGATGTTGAAGGATGTTTACGACTCTGTTCAAACTTAAGCTCAAACGATCATTATACAGTTTTTTTGAGAGTGTACATTTCGATTGCAGAGTTCTAAGGTCTACGATCTCGGCGCAGGAAACCAACAATG
>Ga0082212_10013819_pt1 | contig 10079 bp, 10 predicted proteins | sample TergutNt197P3_FD_71548 | JGI IMG/M metagenome (GOLD analysis project Ga0082212, IMG submission 71548) | Neocapritermes taracua P3 segment gut microbial communities from Petit-Saut dam, French Guiana - Nt197 P3 | ecosystem: Host-associated > Arthropoda: Insects > Digestive system > Gut ... | reverse complement strand
CAATGGAGACGTTGTTCTTGCTATTTTCCCTACTGCCATGAACTGTACACATTGTAACGCGGAAATACCAAATGGTGCCTCCTTTTGCCCCCAATGCGGAAGCCTGATGAGCGGCAAGCCTATCTTTCCGCCCTACCCACAGAACCCACCGCTAACGGGACAGTACAACCTGCTGATCGGGACAGTATGCGTGCTTGGTGCGGTGTTAATGATTTCATTCTTTGCCGGAATGGTTTTGCTCGGCTACTGGGGCAGCAGAAATTTCGGATTGGAGAGGAAACCGTGTTGCGGACCCGGTGCCGCTGAAGATATTAGTGTCGGCACAGATTTCAACCTCTACGGCAGAACGTTGGACGATAAAGACTTCGATTGGGAGAGCCTGCGTGGAAAATACGTTCTGGTCAAGTTCACGGCAACGTGGTGCGGTCCTTGTAAAGGAGAGATACCCGGTATGCTCGAAGCCTATAAAAAATACCACGATGAGGGATTAGAGATCGTTTCGGTTTACGTTTGGGAAGATGAATCTGTCCCGGCTGCGGTTGCATCGGTCAAGATGTTCGTCGAAAAAGAAAAATTGCCTTGGATTATTGTTTCGGAGGCACTCTCCGTCAAAGCGGGACAGCCGCCGCAGGGGGAAAACTTTGACGTACAGGGGGTTCCCACGATGCTGCTCGTGGACAAAGAGGGCAAGGTGCTCGCTACCGGAACACGCGGTCCCCGGCTTCAACAGGAACTAAAGAAGTTGTTCGGTAAGTAGAAGCACCCAAACACGAAATTTGCTCTTGACGGCGTGGTCGAAAATCAACATAATTCGGCGGGTTTTCGTCAAATCGGTCTTCACATGAACCGAATGCCAAAAAAGAATATACCGCCAATCATGCTTCTACGACCTTGCTCGTGGTGCGTTCTTTTTGCACTCTGGTTGTGCCTGCCGATTGCCGACGCAAACGACTTCGGACTTGCCAATCCCGCTGAAAAAGAATTCGGCGAATTCAAATCCGATACGAAAAAGACCGATAATCTCGCAAAAAAGAATCCCGCTTTTGCAGATCGAACCTTGCCGACTCCTCCGAAAAAGGAAAAAGAGACGATTCGGCAAGTTTCCACCGACGGCGACGATCCCTTCCCGATAACAGCCCCGCCGATGGCAATGCCCCCACCTGCCTTCGATTGGGGAGCCTCCGCTGCTGTGCCAAATTACCAGATGTTTGCACAAAACAATGTCGTTCCCTACGATTTCAATGCCGCCGCACAGTACAATTTTCCGAATGTGTACGGCATGGAACCGCAACCGATGATGCAGTATCCTCAGCAATATCAGGGATACGAAATGATGGGCGCAAATCCTTTTGCGAACCCTTACGCTAATATGTATCCGCAGTTTGCCGTTGCCGATCCCTATGCAATGGGCTACCAAATGGATTACCAAGAAGCACCGGACTACTCGGCACACTACGCTCAAATAATGATGATGCAAGAAATGATGCGGCAGCAACTCGAAGCGCAGGGACAAGCGAACCGGGAAAAGAAGGCGGAAGAGGCAAGGCAACAAGCCGATGCGAATTGGACGCTCAACAATTTAATGCCTGTTCGGGTAACATCGCCGCTCGGTGAAACGTTGCTAGTTTGTGCGAAGACGATGAGTCCGTTTTCTTCTCCGACGGGTCCCGACAAAGGGGTGGGCATGCCGCTGGTGAGCAAAAGTTGGCTCGATCATCCGTACTATTTCGGTGGATTCGTCGGTCAAACTTCCGGTTCGGAATTGGTCTCCAAAATGATCAATCAAAAGAACGGAGGGCACGGCGGACTCATTTTCGGCTACAATTTCAACGATTATTGGGGACTGGAAAGCCGACTCCATTTTTCGGCGATTGACATTAAGGATACCGACTATGCCCAAGAACTCGTCACGGGAATGCTGGACCCCACTGCCGGGGTGGTGCCGCTGTGGACGACACGGACGAACGAATTGACGGTATTGGATGCGGCGGTGCATTATTATCCGCTCGGCAATGCGAAGTGGCGACCCTATTTCCGATATGGATTGGGGTTTGGACAGCAGAAATTCGTCAATTCTTTCGGGTATCAGAATAAGTCGGACGTTGTAACAATGCCGCTGGGAATAGGGGTGCGGTACTGGTGGAATGAGCGTTTGGCGATTCAAGCGGATTTAACGGACAACATCATTTTTGCGTCGGGTATTGCCAAGACGCAAAACAATGTGGCGTGTACCATCGGTCTGACGTATGCTTTTGGTACGGGAAGGCGTGTGTATCCTGTCCGCTATTGGCCCCACACGCCGAGCATGGGTTCGAAATGGTAGAAGCAGAATCAATAACCTAAAACCGTTGAACCACACCGTGATTGAAAACATGCGTTGCTTTGTTAGAACGAAATATAATTCAGTAGATGCCATTCCTATATTATGCCGCTGCCGCTGACCATTTTTGAAAAGTACATGTTTCTGGACGACCGACCGGAATATCCAATGGATTCCTTTCGGCGGTTGCTCTTTTCGGGACATCTCGACATCGACGTACTTCTCCAATCCATTGCCGCCGTTGTGCGATGGAATCCCATGCTTCGAAGCATCGTCAAACAAGTTGGGCAAAATTATTTTTGGGAAGAAACCGACGTTCCCATTTTCATTCGGCGAAGTCAAGGAACGGAATGTCCCGTACCAGTGCGGATTGACCTCCGACGTGAACCCGGCTTTCGCGTTTATACTGCCGAAGCCGAAAATCAAACCCGCGTGTTGCTCCAATTTCATCACAGCGTTTCCGACGGCATCGGTGAAATGGAATTCATCGGCGATGTGTTGACCGATTACGTCGTTCGTATCACAGGACAAACGCCGCCGGACAATCCACGCGGACTCGATCCTGCGCTGCTTTCTATTCGCGGAAAGAGCGGACTCACATTGAAAAGTTATTGCCGCAACTTTTTTCATACGACGTTCACCACCCGGCAACTGTTGTTCGGCAATCCTTCTCCGCTGGCACCGTGTACTGCAACGCCGCAAACGCTTGACAATTATTACGTCTTTTCTCATCATGAATTGACGCAAAACGAAACGTCGCAATACTTTGCGGCGGCGAAATCCTATGGCGTAACGGTCAACGATATTCTGCTCCGTGATCTGTTTTTGACTATCGGTACTTGGCGGCAGCGTTGGGTTAACCAGCGTACCAATCCGATGTTTCGCGTTGCCGTGCCGATGAATTTGCGGACGGAACAGCATCGAAACATTCCTGCCTCGAATACGGTTACGATGCTGTTTTTGGATCGGCGATTGAATCAATGTTTAGAAAGTGCCGAAGTGCTGCTTCAGGGAGTTCAACGTGAAATGGATTGGATCAAGCGGACGGAGCAAAAGCATTATCTTTTGACTTCGTTGCAATCGCGGGATGCCCTTTGGGGAGGAATTGCTTCGATGTTACAGTCGCCGCATTGCCGATCAACGATTGCGTTTTCCAATTTGGGTCGGATTTTTGAATCGTTGCCGATGCCGCGCCTAGAAGACGGACATTTGCAAATTGGCGATGCCGTCTTGGAATCGGTCGATGCAACTCCGCCGATTCGTCCCGGTACGTTGATTTCCTTTTCGGTATTGACGTATGCCGGTAGAATTCGATTCATTTTACGATACGATCCATTGAACATGACTGCCGAACAGGCAAATGATTTTTTGCATCGGTTTACGGAACGCATCAAAATTTAGTTGCGAATTTGCGAATAGGGTGTGTTAATTTTTTGTTGGCAAATGCTGCGCAATCTTACGATTACTGGGTTTCTCTAAAAACTCCCTCTGCGCACTTGCGGTTAATCTTTGCGCCCTGCGGTTAAATTGACCGCAAAGTTCGCAAAGGAGACGCAAAGTTCGCGAAGGAACATCCGTCATTGCGCTGCGCTCCATTCCGGCTTGTGTTCACATTATGCGAAAACGTCAAAAACCAACTCCCCAGCGGGCGTGCAGCGGGGACAAGTTGGTCATTTTTTCTCTGTGCGAATTCCTTGTGTCCTTCGTGCCTTTGTGGTAAAATTCTTAACCATAAAGGCACAAAGGGCACGAAGCACGCTTCACAATCAAAACAGCAATTTGTTGTCGTTTAGAATATAGAATACAGTATCGTCGATTCTCATTCAGTACATTTAAGGAGATCAAATCATGAACAAACTCGTTCCTTCCATTTTTGCGGTCACCGTTACCGCTTTGACATTATCGCTCAACGTGCTTGCCCAGCCGCCGGAGATGATTCCACCCTACGGAGTGACGGCACAAGCCGCCGGCAGCGCATCCGGCTTTGCCTCTGCGGAAGGCGGAGGAGTTGCCACCGTAACGGTGCAAGTCAATGGCGGCGACCCTGTCGTGATGCAAAGCATCGACGGCAACGTCCAATTTGAAAGAGTCGAAGCCGGTGCCTTCCAAGCCGTAACCCTCGAAGGGGGAGTTCCCGTTTTTGCAGGCGGTGAAGGAGGTCCTGCCTCTGTCTCGACCATGATGGTGATGCGAACCGACGGTGGCGAAGGGGGCGAAAGTTTCATGGTACAGGCAGACGGCGAAACGTTCGTTTGGAATCCGGGCATTGCCGATATGCTCAATGTTACGCCGGAACAACGAAATGAATTGCGAAAGGTGATCCAAGACTTCCGAACACAGCGTCCGCAAGGAGTGCAGGGAATTCAAGGAATGTCGCAACGGCTTGGGGAGATGCGAAAGCAAATCAATCAGGTGATGCGACCGGAACAGCGGACTCGATTTGGCGAAGTAACCTTCCAGTTGGCAGGCGGATTGGACTCGCGCTTCCTGAATGAGCGAATGCTCGAAATTCTGGAATTGACCGACGCTCAAAAGGAGCAAATCAAAGCCATCACGGCAGCCCGAACGGCGGAAGGTGCCTATGCATTACGAGAATTTGATTTCCGCAATGCCACGCCGGAAGAACGAGCAGCGTTTGCGGAAAAAATCAACACCGCTAACACGGAACGCACCAAGAAGTATGCCGAACAGATCAAAGCCGTGTTGACACCGGAGCAAAAAGCGAAGGCAGAAAAGTTGACTGCCGAGGCACCGGCACTGCGAGAGAAATTGGGAATGGCACGCGAAGGATTGGGAATTGCCCGACAGGGTTTGCAAGCGGGACAGACGCAAGGGCAACAACGTGTTCAAGCACCGATTTACATGCCGGGTTCCGGTTCTTGGCAGCCGGGACAAGAAGTACCGAACAGTCCTGAACCGGCAAGTCGTCCCGGTAATTTTCCGCGAGCAGAAAAACAACCAGTGGATTAAACGCAACTTCGCACAGGAAAGCCAGACAACACGGTTGCCGGATAAAGGCGTTGTGCGATTTCCTTTGCGTGAACTTCGTCTTGGCATAATCCGAAAAAGGCGGTGCCGCTACCGCTCATTTGGACGGCAAGACATCCTGCCTCCAAAAGTTGACGCTTGACCGCATCGAATCGTTGCCATAATTTTTGTGCAGGAATTTCTAACCGGTTGAAAAAGTGTTGTCCGATTTTCTGCACATCGCCGCCGGACAAGGCGTTGAGCAACTCGTCAGGTCGGCGAAATTGACCATCGTGGAGCGGCATACATTCGGCATACACATCGGCGGTGGACAGTCCTTCCGGCGGTTTGAGCAAAACAAACCAAAGCGTCGGCATCGGCGGTAGCGGTTGAATCTGTTCGCCGCGTCCGGTACTGATCGTCGCGGTATCGTAAAAGAATATCGGACAGTCGCTTCCCAGTTCGGCAGCGAGCGGCAACAGTTCGGAGTCAGGAACATCGAGATTCCAAGTCCGGCATGCCAATCGCAGGGCGGCGGCGGCATCGCTGGAACCGCCTCCTAAACCGGCTTGACTGGGAATGCGTTTCGTCAATGTGATTGCCGCCCCGTACAGAACATTGAAACGTTGCTGGATGAGTTTGGCAGCACGAACAACGAGATTTGTGTCATCGAGCGGAACATCGTGATTGCCGCCGACGCATCGGAATTGGATTTGCGGATCGTCGGTCAACTCGAAATCGAGTGTATCGCAGAGACGAATCGGCAGGGCAACCGAGACAATTTCGTGAAAGTTGTCGTTTCGCTTGCCGAGCACTTCGAAAAAAAGATTGATTTTCGCAGGTGTTTCGGCGATCCACTGCATTTTGGAACGTTGTATTAACATTTGAAAACCGGTGGACTTACGTCCGCCGCTCGTGTACCGGAGCACCGGCTAAATGGACTACTCTTCACCGTCCTGTTTCACAATTTTTGCCGTTGCATAAAACGTCAGTGGAGCAAGATCGGGAACATCTGTTGTAATCCGAATCGTTGCCAGCATATTTTCCTCAATAGGAGCACCTGCCCCTTCCAGCGGATTTTTGTACACAATCGGCAAACGATAGAATGTTTGCGGTGGTTCCTTGACATCAATTTTCAGCGAAATGTCGATTGCCGGATTGTCGCACTCAACTTTCGTAATGCGGAACGGCTTCGTTCCCACAACCAACACATCTTTTTGGAGCGACGGTTCTCCCGGCGATAACGTACCCAAATAGGCTGACGGAGGAGTTATGCGAATGACCGTTCCCACCGCCGCTCGAATAAAAATCGGTATCTCCCGACGTGATTCCGTGTCATTACTAATCAGTGTCAAAAGGGCGTTGAAGTTCCCCTGCGGCACCGATTTGTCAAGGAACACGTCGACCTTAAATTCTTTTTTGCCGACGAAATATTCGCTGGTTAAGTCGCCAATGCGGATAAACTTGTTTTCACACTTCGCATCGACGATCCGCCACTGCGTATTGGGACCCGTATAGGTAACGGTCAACTGCTGTTTTTTTCCTTTTCCCAAATCTACCGTTCCGAATTCGATGGAGTTTTTCGGTGTGATCTTCAAGTCAGTTCGGATTTCTCCGCGAATGTTGAGTTGCAGTTCGGAACGCACCGGCTTGTCGATGACCACCGTGATGGTGGCATTTCGCTGTCCTTCATATTGATCGCCGCGAAGCCGAACCGTCAGGATGAACTCCTCATACGTTTTCAACACGGTTTTCGTTTCGTCAAAATGAATGTCCGTGCATTTGCAACTCGACGTAATTCCGCCGATGTGCATCGGGTCTTGTAGCGGATTTTTCAGGACGAATTGATATTCAGGAACCGCTCCCTTTGCCACCGTTTTGAAGTCGAACATCCTTTCTTTGGCAGGGATAACGTGTTCTTTCCAATCTCGTTCATCTTCCTCACCAGCAAACGCCAGTGTGCAAAATGCAACAATAATAAGCGCAAAACCGATTCGAGTCATGGCAAAATTCGTGTAGGGAAAAAAACTACGGCAACACCGTCAATACGGCGTTGCGGAATTCGATGGGACCTCCTTCCGATTGAAAACCGATGCGTCCTTCAATCGGTTCGGCACCCGTTACCCAGTTGACGATTTTGCCGTTCACTATAACGACGATGATGTCATCGGTGCAGAGGATTTCCATCGCGTTCCACTGACCGGGTACTTTTTCTGCATCGAGGAGTTTCGTTGTGCCGCTGAATTTGCCAATCGTTGGATTGTCATTGTTTTTAATGCGGCTTGCGGGACCGGTCAGGGTTCGACCGTGAAAACCCCAAATGTCGCCGGCACTTCCGCGTTGGAGTTGGACTTCGACCGTCTTCGGCAGAAACGCCCCTTTCGGCTGTTCGGTAATTTTTAGGAAAATACCGCTGTTGGTCGGTCTCACCCCTTCCGCCCAGCACCATTCGACGGTAAACTTGAAATTTTTGTACGATTCCTTTGTGGCAAGATAGCCGAATGGCTGTCCTTTGCAAAGGAGGCGACCGTCATCGGAAAACGAAAAAACTTCTTCGACTTTTACTCCTTCTTTATCGACGTAAAAATCCCAGTCGGCGAGATTCTTCTTCTCGAACAGGGTGATCTGCCCGAACGCCGGAGCAACGAACAGGATATAACAGCAAACAAATGATGTAATGATTTGGCGCAGCATGAAGTTCTCCTTGATGTAAAATGGGAGGGGAAACGTAATTCCAGTGTATTGTACCGGAATTGCCCTCACAATGAAAGTACCTAATGTTTCATGAGAATTATATTGACAGTCCGTTTGCAAGTTTGCATGGGAGCGACGATTTCGGCGCAAGAGCGGCATACGCAAGTATGCCGGTAAACACGAGAGACTCACCGGCACCCTTGCGGGTGCCGCTCCAGTCCGTTTGCAAGTTTTGTTTTCGTCGAGGAATTTTGCCTTTTTCTTTCTTTTCGTCCATTTTTTTCTCAACAACCGCACTTCTCCGACGTAGTACATCTAGACCCATTCCCTTTTTCCACACGGAGGTTCTCATGTTTTCCAACGATTCGCTCTCCCTTTTCGTTCAGTACATCCAAAAAGTTCCCGATCCCCGCTCCCCACGAGGACGATCTCATCACTTTTCCACCATTCTCGCCATCACCCTGCTTGGACTCCTCGCCGATATCTCTATCGTAGTTACTTCACCGAGGCGAGCGGACGCGGCGAGAGGTACGAGTTCGGCATGAGCGGTTTGGTTCTCATGGAGAACGCTGGTCGTGGCGTTGCCGAACTCACGGGTGATGCCCTTGCAAATTATAAGATACTGCAATCGCTCAAACATCCGGTCTCCGTGTTGAGCAATGGCGCAACATCCGAAGTATTCGGTCAACTTTCCGAAGGCGATTGGATTGTCGATGCCCTGCTCGGAACCGGTGCTACTGGCAATCCTCGACCACCAATGGATGATGTGATCCACCGGATGAATCATGAGCGGCAACGGTCAAACTGTCGGATGTTGGCAATCGACTTGCCGAGCGGATGGGATGCCGCTCTTGCGTACACCGCTTCTTTGCATCCTTGCAGGAGACTCACCATTGGACCAATCATTGCGCTGTCGTATTAGGGCAATCCGGCGTAAATGGCGTTTGCTAACGGTTTGAGTCCGTCGCCGGTTGCTGAAGAAATCAGCCAAACGTTTTGTGCAAGTCGTTCGGAAAACTGTTTTTGTACCTCTTCCGCTTCCGGTAGGTCCGACTTCGTAATCACGACGAATTCCTTTCGTTTTCCCAACGTGGAGTCAAACGTAATCAATTCCCGGCGAATCGTTTGGTAATTTTCCCAGGGTTCTGTTCCATCCGCTGGTGCCGGTTCAACAAGATGAATCAAAATACCCGCCCGCTGAATATGCCGCAGAAAATCATGTCCCAAACCGATACCCTGACTTGCTCCTTCAATCAAGCCCGGAATGTCAGCCATCAGAAATGCGTGATCCAAATCCACGTGCACTAAACCGAGATGCGGATGCTTCGTCGTGAAGGGATACGCTGCAATTTCCGGTCGTGCCGCCGAAAGACAACTCAACAGCGTACTCTTTCCCGCATTGGGTTTGCCGACGAGTCCGACATCGGCAATCATTTTCAGTTCGAGTCGGAGTTTTCGGTGTTCTCCCGGTACTCCCGGTTCTGCATGTTTTGGGGCGCGGTTGATTGCCGATTTGAATCGGGCATTGCCTTTTCCTCCTTTTCCTCCTCGGCAGACGATCACTTCGTCGGTATTGGCGGCGAGGTCTTTCAAGAGGAAATCGTATTTTTTATCGAAGATCATTGTGCCGACTGGCACTTGAAGGATCAGATCATCAGCACTTGCTCCGTGCTTTCTTGCTCCTTGACCAGATTTACCGTTTTCGGCTTTCCATAGATGATGTTGCGTGAGATGAATGAGACTGTCCACATTGGTGCTTGCCTGAAAGACAACATTTCCGCCGTTTCCTCCGTCTCCGCCGTCGGGTCCGCCACGAGGAACGTACTTTTCTCGTCGGAAACTAGCGCAACCGTTTCCTCCTTTTCCTGCTTCGACTTCGATTTCAATTTCGTCAACGAACACGGTGTCATTGTACCGTTCTGCGTTTCGAGGTCAAGTTCTGTCAAAAACGGTGCCAACGAGTCGTCTTCATTGACAGGTTGCCCGCTAAGGTTACTTAAAAATCTCTGCCAGTTTGTTTTTCAGATTTGTACTGTAAGCCTCCGTCATCATAACCTTGCCTTCTTTGTCTATCAACACCATCGTCGGAACACTAAAT
>Ga0082212_10013818_pt1 | contig 10080 bp, 5 predicted proteins | sample TergutNt197P3_FD_71548 | JGI IMG/M metagenome (GOLD analysis project Ga0082212, IMG submission 71548) | Neocapritermes taracua P3 segment gut microbial communities from Petit-Saut dam, French Guiana - Nt197 P3 | ecosystem: Host-associated > Arthropoda: Insects > Digestive system > Gut ... | reverse complement strand
TACGAATCGGCCAAAGATTCGATTATTTCCCAATACGGGCAATATTTGAAGGGGATGTCGGATGAGATACAGTCGCTGCAGGATATGGAAGGAGCATATAAGGCTGTATCCGCAGCTGTTATACAGTCTGCACGCGACAGGGCGATGGCGGAAGGAAAAGAATCGGCTTTGAGTGTATATAACAAAGCGGAATCAAAACAATTGACAACAATTATGGAGGCGTTTAAAAAAACGTCGCCTGAACATTATAAATCCATTTTGGATGAACTGAAACAATCGATTGATAACGGGACTGAACTTACGGATCGCGTGAAACAAGAGATTGATAAATTTACCACTCAAGCGACAGTCATGCAGTCGTCTGCAGGAGCGTTTAGCTTCGCAGGTGGCAATAAGGTAAAAGACGCACTTAATGAAATCATTAAAGCCCGTCAGATTTACGAAGAGGAGCGGAAACGGGTATTTGATTTATATAGTGCCCCTCCCGATGACAGTGAGGTAAAGAGAAATTTTGACTACTGGAGTAAGGAATTGAAACGACTGGAGGAGCAACGCAGGGAGCTTACTTCGGGCGATGTTGGCGGGGATGAGTGGAAGCGGCTGACGGCAGAGATTGAGGCTGCGCGGAAAGAGGTTGAGAAATATTCGGATGCGAAGGCTGCGCCCGATCGCCATTCGGCGCGAACTGAGGAGCGTCAGTTCGGACAGGAACAGCAGCGGTTGCGCAGGATTGCGGAGCTTCAGCGGCGGATGCGTGAGCAGGAGGTAGCGGGGGAATTAGAGACAGAAGCGGCGGTTATTGCAACGATGGAAGAGGGCATCGAAAAGGAACTGGCACAGATCGCACTGAATTATGAGCGTCGGAAAACGGAAGTCGCAAAGTGGGGAGACGAGTTGATCAGGCAGCAACAGGAAATTGAGCGTGCCATTTGGGAGAATGAAAATCCGGACTGGCAGAAGAAAGAAATGACGTTTACGCCGCGGACGACTTCGGTATTACAACTTACTCCGGAACAGCAACGGCAGATAGGTGATCGTGAGTTTTTGGCCGAAGAGGAAATGAACAGGGCGACGCGAGAGGCGTTGCAGAAACGACTGGCAGAATATCAGTCGTTTGAGAATAAACAGTTTGAGATACAGAAAAAATATAAGGACTTGCGGCTGGCGCTTGACAGGCAGTATGGCAAGGACAGAGGAGAGGCTTATCAGGAGGCTCTCGAAAATATGCGCAGCGCGGAAAGCGACGAACAGGAACGGTTGCTTGAGGATAATGTGATGGCGACGGATGCGTTCCGCAATCTGAACAGGGTGATCGAACAGGAAGGCAGGGCTGCGCTTCAGGAACGATTACGACGGCTTGAGGAATATTTGCAGGCTGTGGCGGTCGCTGCGGGAAAGGAAAGCGAACTGTATAAACAGGCTTATAAGGATGTGCAGGCGGCGCGACGGGAACTGGATCAGGATACGATTGAGTCGTACAGACATATTGCGGATATTATGAACACAGTGGCAGGTAATATGTCGGGTGCCGGTAGCTCACTTTCACAGGCTGCTGCATCCATTGCACAGTCAGCCATTCAGGTTTATTCGGCATTCAAGTCGGGTGGAAGTACCGGTGAAAAAGTAAGCGGTATGGTAGGTTTGATTGCGAATGTAACGGCTTCGATTCGCGACTGGACTTATGAAAGTTTGAATATCGAGGACAGTCTTGATGTTCAGCGAAAATATTATGACGCGATTGCCGCACAGATAGGGGTTGCCAATGAGCGACTGAAATATCAGAAAACACTGCTTGACGGAATGACAGGCGCTGAGTTTGCAACGGCTAAGTTTGATCTGATAACGGAAAATGAGAAACGACAAACGGATGCTTTGGATAGATTGAGAGATTCACATTTCAATTATATTGACTCGGTAAAAACATATTATAAGGATGGTGTCCTGAATACGAAAGTAGAGGCGAAGGGATTTGCAAAATTCTGGACTACTTTAATGACAGGCGGACAGGCGCAAACGTATGACGAAAATATTTTGAAAAACATAGATACTTCGCTCTTTCAAACGATCGATGATTATCGTGAACTGCTGTGGACAATAGAATCGAACGGCGGAATGTATAACGGTAAAAAGGTGGTGGAATCTGACATTGAAGCATTAAGGCTTCTTATATCTGAATATGACGCTGCCATTGCAGAACAGCAACAGTTAATGAAGGAGTTGGAGCAGGTATTTACCGGCACAACGGCTGATGCGATTTCACAAAGCATTGCGGACGGTTTTATGAACGGTAAGCGTTCGGCAGAGGACTTTGCGGATGATTTTGAGGCGATGATGAAAAATGCGGTCAAAGCTTCGTTTCGCATCAATGTTACCGATGCACTGATGAAAGATTTTTATCAAAAGTTTGTGGAGGCGACGCAGTCGGATTTTATGCTTACGGCAGAAGAGATTGCTGCGCTCTCGACGGACTGGAAAGAAAGAATGACGTCGGCTGCAGATCAGTGGTCGGCATTTGAGGAAATATTGAGGCAGGCAGGGATTGATATTGCGGATGCTGCGGGTCAGAACAGGGATACGGGCGGTTTTCAGACGCTGTCGCAACAAACAGGGTATGATTTGCTGGGGCAGTTTACGGCGTTCAGGATTCATGCGGGTGATCTTGTGAGGCTTGTGAGCGATATGTATATAGATTGGGATAAGTTTACGCCTTATCTGAGGGGGATCATGGATAATACTTTTAACACGGTTGCACAATTGAAGACGTTGAATGAGCGGGTTAAGAGGATTGAGGTGGAAGGGATAAAAGTTGCGTGAGGTTTTTCGACGTTAGTCGATAGAAATCGAATATGAATAGATAGTTATGAGCAGGTTGAGTAATATGCAGGGGCATTTGGTGATTGATGGGCTTGACGCCTGGTCGGATCTGGGGTTTGCGGTGAGGCCGGGATCTATGGAGTCGTGGCTGCTGTTGCCTGAGACAAAAGAGCCTTTTTCTCACGATTGGAAAGATGAAGACGGGATCGAGGTCGATCTCGAAAACATCTATTTAAAAGAGAAAAAAACATCACTTAAATGCTATTTTATCAGTAATTCGGAGGTTGAATTTTGGAACAGATACAGGGCGCTTACGGAACTGCTGACTTCGCCGGGGATGCGAACTTTATATTACCGCGAACTTGACAAGGAATTTACGGTTTACTATACGCGAAGCTCGGAGCCGCGACGGGTTCAGGGAATCAAAAATATTGACAGGATTGTGATTGAGATGACGCTGAATTTCGTAATGCCCGACCCGTCGGCTATGGTGGAACGTTTGGTTGCGCCGGATTCGATAACGCTGACGGCTCCGGCTACGATAATCGGGAGCGGGTCGTTCTCGTATTATGTCAATCCGGGTACGGCTTCGCAGAATGTGCGTACACAAATCATTGCAGGCACAGGGAACGCATACGTGGCTGGTAATATGATCTTTGCTTCGGCGGCTGGAACGGTGACGCTGCGGGTGACTTCGACGGTGGACAGCAATGTGTATGCGCAGCGGACGATACAGGTTTATCCGGGCAATATTCTGCATTTTGCGGATAATGAGATGCTGTCGGATGGAGAAGATTGGATTACGGAGAGTTAAGAAAAAATATAGTCGATGGAAGTCGACATTGATCGATGGAAGTCTATAAAAATCGAGAATTAATAAAAATAAAATAAAAAAAATGGGACGGATAAGGGATTTAGCGACGTATGTAGGGTCGCTTTTGCGGGGGGATATATGGTTTCCGATGGACGGGAACTCATTTGCGAAAGGACAGAAGATATCGGGACAGCAGGTTTATGAGCTTTGCAAGGGCGCCGACGGCAAGAATGTAATGATTCGGTCGAACTCGACGCATTTACAATGGCAGTTGGAGGGGGATCCGGCATGGACGAATCTGGTTGCGTTGTCGACGCTTCGAGGGGATCCGGGCAAGGAACTGGAGATTCGGACGTCGGGCGGGTTTATTCAAACGCGGTTGACAGGCGGTACATGGGGTGACCTGATTGCGATTACTGAATTAAAAGGTAATCCTGCGGATAATCCTAATTTGCAGTTTGAAATAACTGCATTGGCGGCGGGGGCTTCGGCGACGGCTCAGGTTTCGGGAACTTACCCGAACCTGACGGTTCATCTTGGGATCCCGCGTGGCGAGAATGCGGCGGAGCCTGAGTTTGGATTTCAGATTTCGGCAGTAGAATGGGATGCTCAGCCGACTGCTTCGGTCTCGGGGACGTATCCGAATCTGACGGTTTCGCTTGGGTTGCCGAAAGGTAAGGATGCGGCTTCGCCTGCATTTACCATTTCGGCAGAGAGTCTGCCTGCCGGAACAGCGCCGTCGGTAGAAAAAACAGGGACTTATCCTAATTTGGGGCTTGTGTTTAAGATTCCGCAGGGCGCTCCGGGTGTTGAAGGTAAGGGTCCTGTGGTGATGGCTAATGGTAATTACGGGAACTGGGATGCCGGGTTGCAGCAGTATGTGGACAGCGGTGTTCCTGCTGTTGCAGGATTGAGCGAGGCGGCAGTTGCGTTTACGACAGCGGAAGTAAGGACTAATATTGCTTCAGGGGAACAGATGAAGGTGCTGTTCGGGAAGCTGCGAAAGTGGTATTTTGATTTCGGAGCACATGTTTTTAAATCGAAAGTGGACTGGGATACGGACATTGCTAATATTCCGGATTTGTCGCCGCAGATACAGTCGGATTTTGCTCAGTCGAATACAGAGGCAAAAGATTTTATAAAGAACAAGCCGACTTTTTTGTCGCAGTTTGACAATGACTTAAATTTTGTTTCTGCTTCTTATGTTGCGGGTGTGATGGGCGGACATGATGACGATCCGGGTACACACATGGATATCAGGACTGCATTGTCGATTATTGAAGCGATTGCGCGTGGAAAGTCGCGGGCAAAGTCGTTTGCTACCATTGCGGATATGGAGATGTGGATGGTTGATACTGAAAATGTATCAACACTTGAAATTGGGGATAATATTTACATTGACGAAACAGGTGTTCCGGATTATTGGTGGAATGGAACTGTTCTGCGTGAGCTTGAGGCGGATAAAGTATTTCTCTTGGATTATTATAAAAAGACGGAAGTTGAAGCGTTGTTTGCGAAGAAAACAGACATTCCCGATTCGTACACGAAAACCGTATCGGACAGTAGGTATGTCGCGAAAGAGGTTGGAAAGGGGTTGATTGCTTCGACGGATCAGGGGAAGTTGGACTTTATGGATATTGACAGTGCGAAGTCGAGCCTGTCGAGTATGGCGATCACTAAACACATCACGCCTGTTACCATTTCCTCGAATCAGTCTTTTTCGGTTGGTTCGGTTGCGGTTGATGTTTTGGCATTTGTGGTTGTTGTTACGGCAACGGCAGCATTAACGGTTGTGATGCCGAATACGAGCGATTATATCAATATGGGCGAGGCGAGTTACGATATGGCCAATGGCGATATAATTGAGATTCATGTGCTTGTTGTAAATGGCAAGTATCATATTAAAGTTCAAGCAAAGTAAGGATATGCTGATTAATCAAAGGGCGGCAGGTGGGAAGAAAAAGTTTTTGGAGGTATCGACAAGCAGTTTGTCGTTTGCCGGCGGCAATGGCTCTTCTCAAAATATAACCGTTACATCAAATGTCGCGTGGACTGCAAGCAGAGATCAGTCGTGGATGTCATTATCCGCATCGTCAGGAAGTGGAAATGGGATAATAACGGTTAGCGTATCTGCTAATGCAGGAGTTGCGCGAAATGCTTTGATAACTATTTCAGGCGAAAGCATTACAAGGACTGTTTCTGTTTCGCAGGAAGCACGTGTGGAAAATATAGTCAGGATAACATCTACAGGTGAATGGAACAAGCCATCAGGAGTTAATGCTATTGACGTATTTCTTGTCGGAGGAGGCGGTGGTACAGGTGCCCTCGTATCCACAAACGGCGGCGGTGGCGGAGGTGGTTATACAACACTTAGAAATAATCTCAATATATCAAGTTATGCTACTTTACATATTACAATAGGCAATGGCGGTGCAGGCTCTGCGTTTGGAGCAACTGCAAATGATGGAGGCACTACATATTTAAGAGCAACAAACGCGAGCGGAACAGTTTTGAGCAGTGCAAATGGAGGAAAAGGGACGAATCAAATTTCTGGCGGAAATGGCGGTTCTGGTGGCGCAGGCGGATCGTCTTCTCATGGTAATGGTCTTGCAGGCATTGCGGGAACAAACGGTGGAAATGGCGGAAATGGGAATAATGGAAATAATCCGTCATACGGTGGAACAGGTCAGGGAACAAGCACTATTTGTCCTTTTGATAATATTCCTTACGGCGGCGGTGGCGGCGGTGGAGCTAATACCAATGGCTCTGGAAGCTCAGGTGGTTATTATGGGGGAGGAAATGGCACACGCGTGTCAGGAGCATCTGCTGCAACGGCGGGTATTGCAAATACAGGCGGTGGCGGTGGTGGTCACTATGCCAGTAGCGGTACCGGACAATCAGGCGGGAGCGGAATCGTAATAATTCGTTATTATACATAAATAAATATTAAATACATGGAAAATTTAAGAACATTCATACAAAAAGACAGGAAAGGCTATTTGGAAATAGCTGATATTTGTGCTGTTGTCGTAAAAAACACTTACGAGGACTATCTCGCTGGTGGTTGGGTTGAGTTGAGCGATGAGCAGCTTGCTTTTCGCGACGGCAATCCAAATGCGAGTGTAAAAGAGATAATCGAGATGGAGCTTGCGCCGCTGCCGCCTGAGCCGACTTTGGAAGAATTGAGGGCGCAGGCTATACATCTTGTCGACCGAACGGCGGTAGCGCGAAAGGCTGAAATGTATCCGCCTGAAGTGTTGATAGCTAAGGCTTACTCCAAAGATGCTGACGAAAATGCTTTTTACTTTGACGGGTTTATGGAGTTTTCGGAGAGGGTAGAAAATGCTTCGGAAAAGGCTATTAATGACATTAATGACAGTAAGGACGGTAAGGACATTAATGAGGCGGTTGATGAGTTTAATCAATTAATATCAATGCTATGAAAAGGTGGATTGAGAATGTGAGAGAGGCGAGGCGGACGGCGGAGGCTTATCATGCGGCAATCGGTGAGGCTTCTGCGCATCTGTCGGATGAGACGGCAAAGGCGTTGCCGCAGTCGGCTTTTAAGCGGTGGGCGGTTGGTGAGAGTTATGTTGCGGGCGAGGTGGTTGTGTATGAGGATACGACTTATCGGGTTGTACAGGCGCATACTTCGCAGGGTAATTGGCTTCCCGATTCAACGGCAACGCTTTACAGTAGCTTTAAAACTGTGGATATTGGCGGTGGGGAGACTGTTGAGGAGTGGAAGCAGCCGACAGGTGGGCATGATTCTTACAATATTGGGGATAAGGTGATGTATAATGGTTATGTTTATGAGTCGCTTATTAATGCGAATACGTGGTCGCCGGATGATTTTCCTGCGGGGTGGAAAATAATTGATTGACACGGATAATTACAATGAAAATATATCGCAATAACAGTGAAATTTATGATATTCGCGCGGAGGATAATTCGACGCAACGGGTGGTTCACATGGGAGAGAATATGCTGAATCTGACGTTTAAAACGACAGAAGCGTTCGACTTTCGTGTGAATGATTTTGTTGTGTTTGCGGACGAGAAATACAAACTGAAACAGCTTGTGAATCCGCGACGGATCAGCAGGCATGAGTTTGAGTATTCGTGCAAAATGTTTGCGCCTCAATATGATCTTCAGGATGCTTTGTATGTGTTGGAGGATAACACAGGTGTTGGTATCTTAGATGATACGATTCCGATTTTCGGAACAGCCTCGTTTCATCTGCAGCAAATTATAAAGTGTGTGCGGGTTGTGCATCCGTCGTGGAATATCGGGGATGTGGAGGAACCGGCGGACGGGCGGAATATTGTTTATTCGGATATGGATTGCCTCGAGGCGTTGCAGCATCTTTGTGCGGAATTTAATATTGAGTACTGGATAACGGGAACGACCATTTCGCTTGGGAAAAAGAAGTTCGGGAGTCCGTTGCTTTTCAAATACGGCAAAGGGAATGCGCTGTATGAGCTTTCGCGGATGAATCAGGACGGGCGAATCGTAACGAAACTGCTCGTAAAAGGGTCGGACAGGAATATCGACAGCAGTAGCTACGGAAGCAAGTTTTTGCATTTGCCGGGTGGCGAGCGATACGTTGAGCGGAATGTGGATAAGTTCGGGGTAATTATGGGACGGATCAGTTTTCCGGATGTCTTTCCGCGACTGATTCATAAGAATCCGTCAGATCCGGGAATCGTTACTTCGGTTCGGGTTGACGATAAAGGTGTGTGGTGGATGAAAGATGCCAACCTTGATTTTGAACCGGAGCTTTTGCCGGGTAAGAATTTGGTTGTGGATTTTCAGACCGGGCAGCTTGGCGGGTTGAAAATTGATGCAAACTGGCATACAGACACGAAAGAATATGAGTTGATCACGGGCGATTACGGGCTTGGGCGCGATTTGCCGGGTGATATTTTCGTTCCTTCGGTTGGCGATCTGTATCTGCTTTCGGATTTGAAGATGCCGCAGGCGTATGTTGATGCGGCGGAACGTGAACTGCTTGAAAATGGCGAGGAAGCGATTGGGCAGATGTGCGAGCAGAAGGTGTCGTACAAGGGGCCTGTGAATCCGTTGCATTTCCGTGCGCTCGGGGAGCGTGTGGAAACGGGACGGGCTGTAATCGTGGAAGATGATGCGATCGTTGACGGCGCGGGTAGCGTGGAACTGCGCGTGCAGGCTTTTACGCGGGGCGTCAATGACGATCTTTCGATTGATATAGAGATATCGGACACGTTGTATATTTCACGTATCGACAGGATTGAACGTGAATTGCAGGAAATTAAGGTCGATACAAACGAGCGGATTCGATATGGAGATGCATATTCGATCCGCAGGTGGCGCGATGCGGAGGAGACTTCGGATATGCTGAAGGATGCGCAACTGGCGTTTTCGGAGGCGATTAATCCGATTGTGGTGCATACGATGCAGTTGCTGGTCGGGGATAAGTCGCTGCAGTTTCGTTTTGTAAACTCTAAGACGAATCCGGTTGCGGTTAATTATGCGATTACTTATAATAAAGACACGAAGATACTGCGCTGCCCTGTGGGGATTATTCAGCACATGACGCTGGGTATTGATACGATGGCGCCGTCGCATGTGGCTTCAGAGTACCGATTTTGGGATATGGCACTGTTTGAGTCGGCGCCATTGACTGAGGCTTCCAAAAAATACTATCTCTATGCGCGGGTACCTCGAACGGGAACAGGCGGCGGGACTTTCCTGCTGTCAGAACCGTCGATTGCGATGGAACAGGTAGGGGGGTATTATCATCTGCTTGTTGCTCTAATTAATTCTGAGTTTGAAGGGGAGCGGTCGTTTGTGACGATGTACGGGTTTACTGAGATTTTGCCCGGGCAGATTTTTACGCGCGTGATCAGCGATCCGGATCGGAATTTGATTATTGACCTGCTGGCGCGAAAAATTATTGCAGAGAACGGGGCTGAGATTATCGGTAAAATTACGTTTTCTTCGGGGACTTCGGGATATAATAATATTTCCGACAGGCCTAATTTGGATGCCGAGATGGATAATTGGCTGTTTGATGCGAATCAGTATGCGCAACAGATTGCGCAGCAGTTGGCGAATACGGCGCAGAGTAATGCGGTAGCTGCTTCAATTACCTCGATTGATAGCGCACGAAATGCATTGGCACAGAATCTTGGGTATGCGAGTTATTCGGATTTGCAGGCGAAAGCGGCGGCAGGGCAAACAATAATCAATGGAGGGTATATCCGGACTGCGTTGATTGATGCAGCAGCAATTGTGACCTCAACACTGGTTTCACAGCAAATTTGGGCGGCAATTATTCAGGCGAACATGTTGCGGGTAGGTAATTTCACGATTGCTAATGGATGGTTAAAAAGCAATACGGAAGCTAACGAAAATGCAGGTTACATAGATATGACAACAGATACTTCACGGATAGCTTTTGGACGGAATCT
>Ga0082212_10013817_pt1 | contig 10080 bp, 5 predicted proteins | sample TergutNt197P3_FD_71548 | JGI IMG/M metagenome (GOLD analysis project Ga0082212, IMG submission 71548) | Neocapritermes taracua P3 segment gut microbial communities from Petit-Saut dam, French Guiana - Nt197 P3 | ecosystem: Host-associated > Arthropoda: Insects > Digestive system > Gut ... | reverse complement strand
TGGCTTATGGTTTTTTTGATGTGTTTGACGGGCGGCTTTGCACCGGAAACGGCTGGACAATGCCGGACGGTTACCTGGTTGAAGAACGCCCGTGGTACAAAGCGGCGGTTGAGGCAAACGGAGAAGTAGGCGTTACTGATCCATACTTGAGCAGCGCAATTGATGTAGACGTACTGACATTTGCCCGCCGTATTTTTGACAATGAAGGCAATCCGCTGGGTGTAGTCTGCCTTGATATGACATTGGACAGGATAAAAAGATACGCCGTTGAAACGTATGTAACAGACGGCGGTTATGGAATATTGCTGGACAGTCATTTTAACGTACTCGCTCATCCGCATCCGGCGTATATAGGCAGAGCGTTACGCGACATGAATGACGGTCTTGCAATAGAAAACGAATTAAAACAGGGCAGAAACATTTCTGAACGCGTGGCGACCGACTACAAGGGCGGTACATCCATTCTTTTTATTCACCGGCTTGATAATGGCTGGTACATGGCTATTTTAACTTATGAAAAACAATATTTTTATACAGTAAGACGAATAGCGCAGAGCCTTATTGTTCTGGGTTCAATATTAACGCTGATAGTCAGCGCCATTCTGGTTCGAATGATTGCGGCAAAATATAAGTCGGATGAAGTTTCAATTGTAAAAATCAACGAAGCGGATATTTCCAATAAAACAGTCAAAATTCTGGAAAATATATTGAATGGTCTGAACTCGATGATTTATGTTACATCTCCGCTTACCGGAGAGATACTCTTTATTAATGACCTTATGAAGAAACATTACAAAATAGAAGGCGATTGTGTCGGGCAGTTATGTTATAAAGTTCTCCAGAAGGGGCTAAATGACAAATGTGATTTCTGCCCCTGTTATCAGCTTGATAAAGAGCCGGGAAAAACTGTTATCTGGATTGAGAACAGCAGCTTAACGAAACGAGTCTACCAAAATACAGATTCCTATATTGAATGGCCCGGCGATAAAATGGTTCATTTGCAGCATTCTGTCGATATAACTGAATTAAGCGAAGCGAAAGAGCAGGCTATTCAGGCAAATAAGGCAAAAAGCAATTTTCTTGCCCGTGTAAGCCATGAGGTGCGCACTCCGATGAATGCAATTCTGGGCATTACGGAAATTCAGATGCAAAATGAAAATATTGCGCCTGACATACACGAAGCATTGGATAAAATTTACAGTTCAGGTTATTTACTGCTGAGTATAATTAACGACATTCTGGATCTTTCAAAAATTGAAGCAAGCAAACTTGAATTGACGCCCGTCAATTATGATGTCGCAAGCCTGATAAACGACACAGTGCATCTAAACACAATGCGCTTCGACAGCAAACCGCTTGAACTTGTTCTTCAACTTGAAGAAAATATTCCTGCAACAATGTTTGGCGATGATCTTCGTATCAAACAAATCCTTAACAATCTGCTTTCCAATGGTTTTAAATATACTGACAGCGGAACAGTTTCGCTTTCATTTTCTGTAGAGTACCCGCAGCAGATAGAATCCAAACAGACAATATTTGTGATCCGCGTAAAAGACACCGGTCGCGGCATGACACGTGAGCAGGTGGATCAATTATTCGATGAATATACACGTTTTAATGTAGAGGCAAACCGTACAACGATAGGCACAGGGCTTGGCATGTCTATCACGAAATATCTTGTCCAGATGATGAACGGCACAATTTCCGTTGAGAGCGAATTGGGCGTAGGCTCATTGTTTACCGTACATCTTCCGCAGGGGAAAGTTGACAGCGGCTTGATGGGCAAAGAATTAATTGAAAACCTTCAGCATTTCCATCTTGGCAGGACAACACAGGTGAGAAATTCACCGCAGGTTATTCGCGAATATATGCCATACGGCAGGGTTTTGGTTGTAGACGATGTGGAAACAAATCTGTATGTTGCAAAAGGACTCATGGCTCCTTACGGACTGTCGATCGAAACCGCTTCAAGCGGGCTTGAGGCGGTTGAAAAGATTAAAAGCGGCGCAAGTTACGACATAATTTTTATGGATCATTTCATGCCCAAAATGGACGGCATGGAAGCGGCAAAAATTATCCGCAGTCATGGATACGCAAAACCAATCATTGCGTTGACAGCTAACGCGGTAACGGGACAGGCGGAAGTGTTCATGGAGAACGGTTTTGACGGATTTATTTCCAAACCGATAGATATACGCCAGCTCAATATTACGCTTAACAGATTGATACGCGACAAACATCCTGATGAAGTAGTTGAAGCGGCGCGCGCTTCCTTTGAAGACCGTCAAAGGAGAAAATCCATTACCGGACACCCGGTCTTAACGCCCGAGCTTGCAGGAATTTTCGCAAGAGACGCTGAAAAAACGGTTAATACACTGGAAGCAATACTCAGTGACCAGAATGTTTTCAAGGATGAGAATATTCAGGGCTTTATCATAAATGTTCACGCAATGAAAAGCGCGCTGGCAAATATCGGCGAGGCGGAGCTGTCAAATTTTGCACGCAAGCTGGAACAGGCCGGACGGGAAAAAGATGTCGCATTAATAACAAATGAAACTCCGGCATTTATTAACGCGCTCAAAACGGTAATAAAGAAAATTAAACCAAATGAAAATATCATAGACGGCGGAATAATAGTGGAAAAAACCGCCGATATGAAGTATTTGCAGGAAAAACTTGCCGCAATTCAAACAGCTTGCGCGGAATATGATAAAAAAACTGCTAAAAACATACTTGCCGAGCTAAAACAAAAAACATGGTCCCGTTTCACGAAGGAAATGCTGAATACGATCTCTGAACATTTACTGCACAGCGAGTTTGAAAAAGCGGCGGAAACTGCCCGTTCAATATGAGAAATATATAATTTTTTTTCAAATTAAATAATTATCTTTACATATTGCGAAGCAGTTAGTATTATTATAAAGAATGGAACTTCTATGCCGTTAAAATATTTTTTTACAAAAGTAAGAAAATCAATAACACACCCATTATATGCGCAGGTAATTGTCGTTGCTCTGGCATTTGCCCTGATGGTGCTAATTAGTTATCGTTTTATGAGCGATATCGAACGCGGCCACATGATCCACGATATAGATAATGCATTTGCCAATACACAGGAACGTATTACCGCAGATCTCATGGAACCGGAAACATTTTTGAACAGTATTGCAGAAACAATCCGCATAATGATTCTACGGGGCGAAAGCTTCGAAGCAGTAACATTCTATATAAAAGACATTACCGAATATATAACTTCTGAAAACCGGCTCTTGTCCTATGCCACAGTTGTTTACGGCTTTTTTGACGCGTTTGACGGGCAGCTCTGCGTCGGCAATGGCTGGAAGGTGCCCGAAGACTTTGTGCCTGAGGAACGTCCGTGGTATAAGACGGCAGTCGAAGCAAACGGAAAAGTAGGCGTTACCGATCCGTTCCCAAGCGCGATATTGGGTATTGATGTTATGACATTTACCCGCCGTATTTTTGATGACAAAGGGAATCCGCTGGGCATAGTCTGTCTTGATATGCTGCTCGACAGGATTATGAAATACGCTATTGAAACTTATGTAAGCAGCGGCGGCTACGGAATACTTTTAGACAGCAACTTTACCATTCTTGCCCATCCGGATCAAAATTATGTGGGCAAGACGTTACGTGACATAAATAACGGTGCCGCCATAGAAGCCGAAGTAAGACGGGATAATTTTCTTTTCGAGCGAAAAACAACCAATTTTCAGGGCGAGCCGGCCATTCTTTTTGCCAAACAACTTGAAAACGGCTGGTATCTCGCCATCATGACATACGCAAAGCAGTATTTTTCCATGGTCAGCCAAATAGCAAAGATGCTGGTTGCCGTGGGTGTGATACTGGCATTAATAGTTATCATTTTTTTGATTAGCATAATCAGGGAGAAGTACAAATCGGACGAGCGTATTCAGGCAATACTTAACGCCATGCCATTGTGTACAAACATCTGGAATAAAGAACTGGAATTTATCGACTGCAATGAAGAATCCTTAAGGCTTTTTGGATTATCTGATAAAAAACAATTCTTTGCTAAATTTACAGAGCTTTCACCTGAGTATCAGCCTGACGGAAGATCATCTAAAGAACTGATGTATGAAATTGTAAAAAGAACGTTTGATGAAGGCCATAGCCGGGTTGAATGGATGCATCAGGGACTGGACGGCGAACCAATACCATGCGATGTTACCCTGATCCGCATTAAACTGCAAAATGAATTCTTTGTTGCAGCATATACGCAGGATTTGCGTGAATTGAAAACCGCCACAGACAAGATGCGCGAGATGGATGAGCGTACTCAAATAATGCTTGACGCCATGCCAATGGGCGCTGACTTCTGGAATGAAAATTATGAAGTCATTGACTGTAATCAGGAATCATTAAGGATATTCGGTTTATCAAGCAAACAGGAATACTTTGACAGATTTTATGAGTTGTCGCCGGAATATCAGCCATGCGGAAGATTATCAAGTGAGATGTCCAATGAGTATATTGCCCGCGCATTAAAAGAAGGCAAATGCCGTTTTAGTTGGGTGCATCAGACAATTAACGGAGAGCCGATACCATGTGAAATAACGCTCGTCCCTGTCAGGCACCGCGGAGAAAACATTATAGCGGGATACATACACGATCTGCGTGAAATTGAAGCCGCCAATATCAAAATGCGCGAGTCTGACGAACGAACGCAAATTATTTTTGACACTGCGCCGATTGGCTGTCTTATGTACGACAAGAATTTCAACATTTTAGACTGTAATCAGGAAGTTGTTAAAATGTTTGAACTGCCAAGTAAGAACGTTTATTTGGAGAGATTTTACGAGCTTTCACCTGAATATCAGCCTGACGGAAGAAAAACAAGTGAAGTGGTGGAAATTAACAATGAAAAAGTTTTCAGAGACGGGTATGGCCGTTTTGAGTGGATGCATCAGACATTAAGCGGGAAGCCTGTACCGTGTGAAATCATTCAGGTACGCGTTAAGTTTAAGGATGAATATAATATCGCAGCTTATGTAAGGGATTTAAGAGAAGAAAAAGCGCTGTTGAATAAAGTGTATGATGAATACGACAGAACCAGACTGATGGCTCATTGGTACGGCTCTATTCTTGATACAATACCATTCCCAATTTCCGTTACAGATAAAGATATGAAGCTGACATTTATCAACAGATCTTCTGAAAAACGCATTGGGAGAAGCCGCGATGAAATCATGGGAATCCCCTGCAGCAGATGGGGTTCTGTCGTTTGTAATACTGAAAATTGCGGCATTGTCCGCGCAAAACAAGGTATAAATAAAACTTATTTTTCACACGGCGGAATGTCATTACAGGTAACTACAGAAATCCTGAAAGACATGGACGGTGAAACATCCGGCTTTGTTGAAATCATGCAGGACATTACCAAACTGGAAGAGACGACAAAACGGCAGGCGGAAGCGGAAGCCGCAAGCCTCGCAAAATCAACGTTCCTTGCGCGTGTAAGCCATGAAGTTCGAACCCCGATGAACGCGATTCTTGGCATTACAGAAATTCAACTGCAAAATGAAAAACTTCCTCAGGACGCGAAAGAAGCTCTGGGCACAATTTACAATTCCGGTTATTTACTGCTTGGTATAATCAATGACATTCTTGACCTTTCAAAAATTGAAGCCGGCAAGCTGGAATTGACTCCCGTCAATTATGATGTCGCAAGCATGATCAACGATACCATACATTTGAACGTCATGCGGTTCGACAGCAAGCCTATTGAATTTGTACTTCATCTGGATCAAAATCTTCCTGCAACTTTATTCGGTGACGATCTTCGCATCAAGCAGGTTTTGAATAATCTGCTTTCAAATGCGTTTAAGTATACAGACAGCGGCGAAATCTCTTTCTCAATCACTGCCGAGGCAAGGCCTGGTCAGGACGGAGCTTCAGATCAGCTAACGCTTGTATTCGGCGTTAAAGATACCGGACGGGGTATGTCAAACGAACAGTTGGAAAAACTTTTCGAAGAGTACACGCGTTTTAACAATGAAGCAAATCGCACAACGATAGGCACCGGGCTGGGCATGACCATTACGAAGTACCTTGTCCAGATGATGAGCGGTGAAATTTTAGTTGACAGCGAACCTGACAAGGGCTCAACATTTACCGTGCGCCTGCCTCAGAGAAAAGTTGATGACGGAGTGCTTGGCAAAGAATTAGTTGAAAACATGCAGAAGTTCCGCGTAGACAGAGTGTCGCAGATGAAAAAAGCGCCGCAAATTGTACGCGAGTATATGCCATACGGCAAAATTCTGATAGTCGACGATGTGGAAACCAATTTGTATGTCGCAAAGGGGCTTATGTCTCCTTACGGCCTTACAATTGAAACTGCCTCAAGCGGTTTTGAAGCGGTCGATAAAATCAAAAAAGGATTATCCTACGACATAGTATTTATGGATCACTTTATGCCTAAAATGGACGGCATGGAAGCGACAAAAATCATACGCGGCATGGAATACGCAAAACCAATCATCGCGTTGACAGCTAACGCTCTTGCGGGGCAGGCGGAAGTATTCATGGCGAACGGTTTTGACGGATTTATTTCCAAACCGATAGATATTCGCCAGTTAAACGCCACCTTGAACAAATTTATTCGCGACAGATACCCAAGCGAAGTTGTTGAAGCTGCGCGGTTACAGAAAAAGAACGCAGTAAACATTCCGCAGTCGCTAATAACTCTTGAGTTAGCCGGTATTTTTACCCGGGACGCCGAAAGAACCATCGCTGTATTGGAAGCAATACATGAAAACAAATACCGCAGAACCAATGATATACAGACATATATTATCAATGTTCATGCGATGAAAAGCGCTCTTGCGAACATCGGCGAACATAAACTGTCGGATTTTGCGCGCAGACTGGAACAATCCGGACGGGATGAAGATATAGCCGTAATGGAAGAAGAAACTCCGGTTTTCATAAACTCGCTGAAAGATGTAATAGAAAAAATCAAGCCTGAAGAAGATCCCGTTGACAGCAAAACAACAGACAGCGCAGAAAATACCGAATATCTGCGCGAAAAACTCTCTGCAATAAAAGAAGCCTGCGAAACGTATGATAAAAAAGCTGCAAAAAACCTACTGGCTGAACTTAAAGAAAGAACATGGTCTCATTCTACAAAAGAAACACTTGATGCAATTTCTGAACATTTACTGCACAGCGAGTTTGAAAAAGCGGCGGAAATTGCCGCCTCAGTGTTAGGTGAATAAATCTAATTATTTATAATTTTATCCAGATTTTTATTTTCTTCTTCCAGTAATTTTATTTTACTATTCTGTGTTTTTAGTTCCAGTTCCATCATTTCCTTTTTTAATTCCAGTTCCCTTATTCTACTTGATTGAGTATTTTGTTTATGTTTTGTAATAATTGCTATTATCGGTATAGTTAATGCCGCCAGCGGTACCAGTACCCATTCCATCCCTGTTCTCCTCTCTGAATAGATATTATATAAAAATAAAATATTTTGTAAATGGCATAGCAGGCGGCAGGTACATAATTTCCCGGGTAACAAGACAGAATTTACGTTATACTATAAATTATACATTAACATCTTATGTGCTATAAAATGCTTATCGTAAACCGACAGGAGACGAAATGTCCCGACAAATTATAATCGTTGCTGCCGCCGGTCTTATTTTAACAGCGGGAATTATCTTTGCCGCAACCTACACTGAAAACCAGTCTTCAAGGATTGAAGTCATAGAAGAAGAAGTGCAGGAAGAGCCGGCTCCAACCAGGGCGGAAATAATTATGAACACTCTGGCCGCGGCTTATCCCTGGCGCATAGAAAGAGCCGAATCCCGCGGCGATGACTGGGCAATATTGATGGGCGGCGTTTGGTACTATTACGCCGGAGGAAGAATGCTGCCCGAGGATCTTCTGGAAAAAGCCGATGAATACACCGGCTCTTTCGGCATCCCGGGTTATCAGAGAGAACTGCCTCCCTGGACAGAACCTACGCCCGAACAGGCCGCTCGTTACAGCGAAAGAAACAGCAACACAAACAATAATAGCAGCAGCGGCACACAAAGAGTACAACGCCAGCGTTCGTTCTTTTTCCACGAAGGACTCTGGCAGGCAAGCAACCGGGCGGAATCCTCAAGGCGCGTAACATCTGTCGAATTTCTTGGGAGAACTCTTGTAATTCATTCCGGCATAGTTGAAGCGGTTTCACATGTCGAAAAACGAATCATGGCCGCCGCGGAAAACGATCCGCAGGTAGAGTCATGGATAAAAAACATCGGCGAGATGACCGGCTGGAACTGGAGAAATGTCGCCGGCAGCCAGTCAAGGTCTTACCACTCTTACGGTATAGCCATCGATATTCTTCCCAAATCGCTGGGCGGCAAAGAAACATATTGGCAATGGGCTGCACAAAAGGGAAAAGAGTGGTGGAATGTTCCCTATGAAGATCGCTACCATCCGCCCGATGCGGTGATAAAAGCGTTCGAGGCATACGGTTTTATCTGGGGCGGTAAGTGGCCGTATTTTGACACCATGCATTTTGAATACCGCCCTGAAGCTTTTATTCTGGCCGGGCTGGATGTGATCATACCCCCGAACACAACGCCGCAGTAAACGCAGCTCAAATGCGATCGATTTTGTGATAATATTTGAAATTACAGCACTAAAATAAAATACTTTAACCGTGTTTGTTATCTTATTACTGCTCTGTTGTTTTAATAATCAGAGAACGTTATTAAACATTGGAGGAGTTTTTATGAAGGCAAAGTATTTCTTGGTTTATTTTTTAGCGTTGACAGTTTTAATCATTTCAGGCTGTACAAAAAAAACCGAAAGCCAAAGCACCATTTCTGTTGTAGGAACCGGCACAGTATTGGTCCAGCCAAATTTGCTTCAAATGAGTATCACGCTGAGTAATGTAGCTCAAACAACAAAAGCCGCCGGAGAAGAAGTAAGTAAAATGGTAAGGCAGGCACTGGCAATATTAAAAGAAGCCAATATAGAAGATAAAAACATTTCAACCGCTTCTTTGACATTCCGGTCAGAACATGAGTACACCGGCGGCAGGCGCGTTTTAATTGGACAGAGAGCAGAACAGAGAATATCTTTTTCAATTGAAGACATAAATGATGACAATGAAAAAGTTTCCAGAATAATTGATCAGCTTATCCAGATTAACGGAATAGAACTGAACCAATTAAATTTCAGCGTAAAAAACAACACTGAGTATTATGTTAAATCAAGGGAACTTGCGTATCAAAAAGCCGTAGAAAAAGCCGAACAATACGCCGAGCTTTCAAATCTAAAGAAAATAAAAGTACTGAGCATATCAGAAGAAGGAAGCCCGCAAATTATGCCGACAAACAATATATACTATGCTCAGCTGAATTCAGTATCAGAAATGGCCAGAGACGCAGGTTCTACAGTTGTGCCAACCGGTGAGTTAGAAATAACAACAAGAATTTTAGTAGTATTTCTACTGGAATGAGGTATTTTCGTTGAAGCGGAAATTTGTTATACTGGTGAGGTATGAATCTCACCAGTATAATAAAAAGGATTATAAATGATTGACATAATCGGTTATATAGCTTCAATAGTGGTTGCAATTTCAATAACAATTAAAGGCGGTCTTTACTTTCGTATTCTTAACATGGCAGGATCGATTTGTTTTCTTGTTTATGGTTTTCTCATCAATAGTTTACCGGTCATGTTAATTAACATTTACGGTACCGGGATAAATATTTTTTACATAATAAAAGAAGTTAAAAATCGTCGTAAGGTGAATGAAAAATAAAATTGCTATTTTTGCCTATGTTCTCTTTTTATCCATTTGCGTTAACAAAATTAATGCCGATGAGATAAAAGGCAAAATTATCGACATAATAGTTCGCCTGCCTGATACATATTGGGAAACAACATCAATTTTTATCAATACTGTAAATGATAATACCGATAACGCAGATGTTATCATGAACATAAATACCGCAACATATATTCCGGCATATCAGAATATAGCAAGAAGTTTCAAAGTTAATGATGAGATACTGTTTGATGATGAAGGCATTTTTT
>Ga0082212_10013816_pt1 | contig 10080 bp, 9 predicted proteins | sample TergutNt197P3_FD_71548 | JGI IMG/M metagenome (GOLD analysis project Ga0082212, IMG submission 71548) | Neocapritermes taracua P3 segment gut microbial communities from Petit-Saut dam, French Guiana - Nt197 P3 | ecosystem: Host-associated > Arthropoda: Insects > Digestive system > Gut ... | reverse complement strand
GTGAGAGTTTTCCGGTTTGACAGACGGCCGCGGACAGGATAATAATAAATTGCTTTTTCAAAACTCACGCAAGGAGGCACAGTATGAGTAAATATCTTGACGAGTTTGTTGTCGGCGAAAAGTATGTTACGCCGGGGAGGACCATCACCGAGACCGACGTCGTTATGTTCGCGGGCATGACCGGCGACTACGCGCGGGTGCATACGGATGAAAACGAAATGAAAAAAAGCCAGTTCGGTACGCGCATAGCGCACGGCCTTTTGGGGCTTTCCATTGCCCACGGCCTGTTTTTCCGGCTGGGTCTTATTTCCACAACAGCCATAGCCTTCGCGCAGATTGAAGAGTGGAAATTCCTGTCGCCCATTTTTTTCGGCAATACGATTCACTGCGTTATTGAGATAGCCGACGTGATTCCCAGTAAGAGCAAGCCCGACCGGGGCATCGTAAAGTTTAAATTCGAAGTTATCAATGAAGACACCGGCAAGGTCGCCCAGGCCGGCATCAAAAGCATTATGATGATGAGGTCAGATAAACTATAAGAGATTATTCCCGGTTTATGTTTTCCACCGCTCCTCGCCGCACAGATTCATGGGCGCGTCAAGGAAGATTCTTTCGTCCATGGTTTTCAGGGGCTGGGCTATGGCCGGGCGGAATTCCATCTGGCCCAGGATGTCTTTTTCCAGGTCCATGCCGGGGGCGATTTCCGTCAAAGTAAAACCTTCCGGCAGCAGGGAAAAGACGGCGCGCTCGGTAACGTAGAGTATTTCCTGGCCCCTTTTGCGCGCGCCCTCGCCGTTAAACGTTATCTGCTCTACCTGGGGAACGAATTTTTTGTGTTTGCCCTCGGTAACAACGCGGAGTTTTCCGTTCTCGCAGGCGATGTCCACGCCGCCGGCGGTAAAGGTTCCGCAAAAAGTAACTTTGCGGGTGTTCTGGCTGATGTCAACAAAGCCGCCCGCGCCGGTAACGGATGAACCGAAGCGGCTGACGTTCAGGTTCCCCCGCGCGTCCGTCTGCGCCATGCCCAGAAAAGCCATGTCCAGCCCGCCGCCGTGGAAGAAATCGAACTGCGAAGGCGCGTCAATCACCGCGTCGGGATTATAGCACGCGCCGAAAATATCCCCTTTCGCGGGAATGCCGCCGATAAGCCCCTGCTCTATGCAGAAGGTAAACTTCCCGATCAGGCCCTCCTCCGCGGCGATGTTCGCCACGCCGTCGGCAATGCCGAAACCGACGTTGACGATAGCCCCGGGGCGCAATTCCAGGGCCGCCCGCCGGGCAACCCATTTGCGGGGGCCAAACTCAAGGAGCGGCATTTCGCTTAAGGGTATCCTGTACGCGCCGGCCAGGCCGACATTGTTCTCGCCTTCAACGGTTTGCCATTGATTCGGGTTTACGACCAGCGCCCTTACCATAAAGCCGGGTATCTGCACATTGCGCGGCGGTATTTGTTTTGCCTGAACGATCCGTTTTACCTGCGCGATGACTATGCCGCCGGAGTTGTAGGCCGCCTGCGCCGTTGCCAGCATTTCCAGATTGGAGGGTTCGTTTTCCAGCGTGATGTTGCCCTCAACATCGGCGGTCGAACCCTGGATAACGGCGACATCAATGGGAAAAGCCTTGTAAAACAAAAGCTCCTCTCCGCCCAGGGTAACAACCTCGACAATATCCTCCTTCGCAGAGGAGTTCAGCTTGCCTCCCTCGACCCGCGGATCCGCGAAAGTTCCTATGCCGACGCGGCTGACAAGGCCGGCTCTTTTGGCGGCTATTTCCCGCAGGAGCAGGGACAACACGCCCTGCGGCAGGGTGTACGCGGCGATCTCGTTATTCACCGCCATCTGAGACAAGGACGGGGACCAGCCCCAGTGCCCGCCCAGGGATTTGCGTATCATGCCCTTGTGGGCGAAGCGGCTCAGGGCTTTTTCTTTTCTGTTGCCCATTCCGCTGACGTGGAAAAGGGACAGGTTGCGGGGGGCCCCTGTCCGCAGGAACCGCTGCTCAATGCCCTCCAGGGTATAATCGGCGTCCAAAACTCCGCCGCCATGCCCGGGAATGCAGATGGTCGCGTTGTCCTGTATCAGGGCCGCCGCTTCTTCGCGTGTCATAATTTTATTCATGGAAATATTCTATAATAAGGATAACGGAATTTGTCAATGAAAAAAATCGTGGCCTGTTGCCTTGACAGGGGTTGTGTAGTGCTATACGATAAAATAAATCATATCCATAATGGAGGAAACTATAGTGAAAAAGGCAGTTAGTTTAGTTCTTTTTGTTTGTCTGATTGCTACGGGCCTTGCCTTTGCCGGCGGCGGCTCGGAATCCGGCGGAAGCGTCAGCGCCGTTAAGATGAGAATTTCGAGCAATAACCCGGACGGAACGCCGGCCACCGAAGGCTACAAGTATTTTTCGCAGAAACTGAAGGAAAACACGAAAGGCGGCATAGACCTGGGAGTTTTCCCCGCCGGCCAGCTGGGAGCCGAACGCGAAGTAACCGAACAGGTCAAAGCGGGCGCTCTTGAGTTTGCCCATGTTTCCGCGGGCTTTCTGGGCGCGTTTGTACCGACCATCGATGTTTTTAACGTTCCGTACCTCTTCCGCAGCCACGACCATTACTGGAAGATGCTCAGCGGCCCCATCGGCGACGGCCTGAAAGCGGATGTGGAAAAATGGGGAGCGCGGCTTTCCTTCTATGTAGACGGCGGTTCGCGCTCGTTCTACAATAACACCCGCCCCATAACAAAACCGGAAGACCTGAAGGGCCTGAAGATCCGCGTTATGGGAAGCCCCGTTATGATAAAGACCATGCAGTTCCTCGGCGCGAGCCCCACGACCACGGCCTACGCGGAAGTCTACAGCGCGCTGCAGACCAAGGTTATCGACGGCGCGGAAAACAGCCCCAACAGCGTTGCCAGCATGAAGCATAACGAAGTGGCGAAGTTTTTCTCCCTGAACGAACACATGAAGATACCCGACATCGTTCTTATGAGTAATGTGGCCTGGAACAAACTTGACGCCGCGGGAAAAGACGCGGTCAAAAAATCCGAGGGCGAAGCTCAGGCCTGGGTACGGACCGAATGGGCGCGCCAGGAGAGCCTGTCTCTTGAAGCCTGCCGCAAAACCATGACGATTAACGAAGTGCCGGACAAGAGCGCATTTATCGCCGCTGTTATGCCTCTCCACACAGACCCGGAACTCGTGGCGAAGTTCGGCGACCTTATCGAAAGGATCAAAGCCATACAATAGAGTTGTCCGGAAGCTTCGGTTTTCGAGCGGCTTTCTTCAATGTTTTTTAACGGAAGGCGGGCTGTGCCCGCCTTCCGGGGAGCTTGCCTATGGATGCCAATACCACCACAATTTCAGTTAAATACACATGCCTTCTGGACGGTGTTTCACGGGGGATTTCGTGGTTTCTTATCGTCGTGCTGGGCATTATGACGATAGGTGTTTTTATCAGTGTCGTAACGCGATACCTGTTCGCCTGGACCATGCCGTGGTCCGATCCGGTAGCCCGCTACGGCCAGACCTGGATTATGCTTTTGGGCTCCGGTCTTGCCCTGCGTAAGGGAATGCACATCGGCATAGAGAATTTAGTGAATATGTTTCCCGTAACCGTACAGCAGCTTGTCCGCAGGATTAACGTTCTTCTTATTCTCGTTTTTTCCATCGCTATGACGATAGAGGGTTTTAATCTTATTGAGATAGCCAAAGACCAGCTTATTCCCGAGATGGGAATTCCCATGAAGTATATCTACTATATGATACCCACGGCGGGCGTGTTTCTTGTGTTGACCTGTATCGAGTTTCTTCTCAAAAAGCGGATTAATTCCCTTGTTACCAGCGAATAGGAGCTGTTTATGGTAGTAGCCATTCTTTTTTTGGGTTTTTTTCTTTTTCTTGCCATGGGAGTGCCCGTAGCTTTTGGAGTCGGGCTTGCCGCTTTGGGCGGCATTATCGCCGCGGATATTCCTCTTTTTGTCGTTTTCCAGCGTATGTTTGGCGGCGTTGACAGCTTTACCCTGCTCGCGATTCCTTTTTTTATTTTTATGGGAAAAATCATGAATGCGGGCGGAATCGGCAACCGCATGATCGGCTTTGCCAATATTATTATCGGAAGGGTCCGGGGAGGGCTTGCCGCGGTCAATGTTCTTGCCAGTTTGTTTCTTGGCAGCGTCTCCGGTTCCGCCGTGGCTGATGTCTCCTCCATCGGCGTTATGCTTATGCCCATGATGTATAAGCAGGGGTATGACAAGGGCTTTACCGTTGCCATAACCTGTACCACCGCCAGTTTAAGCCTGATTATCCCGCCGTCCAATACGCTGATTCTGTACTCTTTTGTGGCCGGAGGGGTTTCCATCGCGGATCTTTTTATGGCGGGATACGTCCCCGGCCTTCTTTTGGGCGCGGGCTTTCTTGTTGTTGTTTTTTTTATTTCCTGGAAGCACAACTACCCCAAGCATCCGCGGCCCCCGCTGCCGGAATGTATACGCATTACGCGCGAAGCCCTTTTGAGCCTTGTCATTTTTGTTATTATCATCGGCGGAATTGTTTTTGGGGTTTGCACGGCTACCGAAGCGGCTGTTTTCGGCGTGGTGTACGCTATCTGCATTACCATGTTTGTCTATAAAGACCTGAAGCCGAAAGACCTGCCCCGCGTTATGCTGGAGACGGTTTATACAACCGCCATAGTTATTTTCCTTATCGCTACCTCCACGGCTTTCTCCTACGTCATGACTGTGGAGCGGGTTCCCGTGACTATTTCGAATTTTCTGCTGGGCCTTACCGACAACAAGTATGTGCTGCTTTTTCTTTTTAACGTTGTGCTGCTTTTTGTGGGAATGGTGATGGATCAGTCGCCGGCGATTCTGATTTTTACGCCCATCCTGCTGCCCATTGCCACGAGCCTGGGAATGTCGAATATTCAGTTCGGCATCATGCTGATTTTAAACATGGCGATAGGCGGCGTAACGCCTCCGGTGGGGGCGGTTTTGTTTGTGGGCATGGGCATAGGAAAAGTAACCCTGCCCCAGGTCGTAAAACCCCTTCTTTTGTGTATTCTGCCCATGTTTATCGTTGTAATTCTTGTAACATACTTTGAGCCCTTTACGATGGTTATTCCCCGGCTTTTGTTCGGAAGGGGGTGATATGAGTTTGTCTTTGCATTTCCGGCCGCAGGAAATTCTCGCGGGAAAAACCCCCGGGGAACTGGGCCTTCAGTTTACCTCCGCGCGCAGGATTGAACTTGCCGGGGGAAAACCAGCTGTTTTCCGGACGCGGGAAACGGAAATGTGCCTTGTTGTTATCAAGGGTTCCGCGGATTTTGCCTGCGCGCTTGCCGACGGCCGCGAAGAAAAAGGAAACGCCGTTTTCCGCGACATGATTTTTCTTCCCCCGAACTCACAGGCGGAGTGTTCTTCCGCGCAGGGCGTTCTGATGGCTTATGAGGCGCCCAGCGAACTGGGCGCCGAGTTCGCGCATATCCGTTTCGCGGACGTGGACAAAAACCCAAAAACGCACCGCCAGTACGGCAAAAGGGAAACAGGCTCTTTCCGCGATGTGTGGAATTACGTTGATTCGGATTTCCGCTGTTCGCGCCTGATGATGGGCATGTGCTACGGCAGCGACGGCGGCTGGACCGCCTGGCCTCCCCACGAACACGGCGCGGAGCGCGAAGAGGTTTACGTTTACATCGACATGGAAAAAACCTTCGCGGTACAGCTTGTGTACGAGGATATGGAAAAACCCCTTGCCGCCGCCATTGTGCGGGAGGGCGACCTCATTTCCATTCCAACGGGTTTTCATCCCAATGTGGGAAGCCCCGCGGGCCGTATCGCCTACGTGTACTGTATGACGGCGAAAGAGCCGGGAAAGCGCGAGTTTATGGATCTGCGCCTCCAGAAGGAGTACGGCGACACTTTCGCCTAAGGAGTTTATCCTTTATAATTGTTAGTCCACAGATTCACACAGATTGACGATGATTTTTTTTCCTGGATAATTCGTGAAAATCTGCGGAAATCAGTGGACCCTTTGATTTTTTTTGTTTAAAAACAGGTTCTTTAAACCCGCTCTCCGGATTGTATAATTCCTCTGTGTCTGATATCCTTTGTTCCGGAGGAAAACTATATGGAAACTTTGGGTAATATTATTTCTACAATAGATGGATATCTCTGGGGGCCGTGGCTCCTTGCTTTGCTTTTTGGAACACATCTGTTTCTTACCGTAAAAACAGGTTTTATTCAGCGTAAACTCGGCCTGGGCATTAAGCTGTCCGTTACGCGGGACCATGACGCCGAAGGGGATGTGTCCCAGTTTGGCGCGCTTACCACGGCGCTCGCTTCCACTATCGGAACAGGAAACATCATAGGGGTTGGAACGGCAATCGCTTTGGGCGGCCCCGGAGCGGTCCTGTGGATGTGGCTTACCGGCGTTTTCGGTATCGCCACCAAATACGCGGAGTCCCTTATCGCCGTAAAGTACCGCGTAAAAACAGAAAGCGGAAGTATGCTGGGCGGGGCCATGTACGCTCTGGAGCGCGGCCTGAAGATGAAATGGCTGGGCATTCTTTTCGCCGCTTTTGCCGCGGTGTGCGCCTTCGGGATAGGCACGGGCGTGCAGGCGAACGCGGTGGCGAGCGTTGTCAAAGAGACCTTTAACATTACGCCGTGGATTTCCGGCCTTGTGATGGCTGTTCTTGTGGCTCTTGTCCTTTTGGGCGGCCTGCGGTGGATTACGCGGGTGTGCGTGGGGCTGGTGCCTCTTATGTCCCTTCTCTATGTCATCGGCTGCCTTACCGTTTTGGGGCTGAACCACGACTATGTGATTCCCGCGCTCATCGAGATTTGCAGTTCGGCTTTCTCGCCCCGCGCCGCGGGCGGCGGTTTTATCGCGGCCAGCATTATGAGCGCGGCGCGCTACGGTATCGCGCGCGGACTTTTTTCGAATGAGTCCGGTATGGGTTCAGCGCCCATCGTCGCGGCCGCCGCGAAAACGCGGAACCCCGTGCGCCAGGCCCTGGTTTCCAGCACGGGAACTTTCTGGGACACGGTTGTCATCTGCCTGATGACCGGCCTTGTCATTGTCAGCTCCCTGCTCGCCAATCCCGGTCTCGTTGCCGGAGGAATGAAAGGCGACCTTTTGACGCACACTTCCTTCGGGCAGATTCCCTTTGTCGGCAATTTCGTCCTTACCTTTGGCCTGATTACGTTCGCGTTTTCCACCATCCTCGGCTGGTCCTACTACGGCGAACGCTGCGCGGAATACCTTCTGGGATCGCGGATCAATATTCCCTACCGCATTCTCTACGTTATCGTAACCTTCGCGGGTACGGTGGCCTCCCTCGACATTGTGTGGGATCTCGCGGACGCTCTGAACGCGCTCATGGCTATTCCCAACATTATTGCCGTGCTGCTGCTCTCCGGCGTTGTTGCAAAAGAGACGCGGTACTACCTTGAGGGAAACAGGATAGACGAAGTAGACACAACCCCCGTGCCCCTGCGGACCGATGTATAGAAGACCGGAAAATGGGAGGCATCAGAAAAAGCGTTCTTGAGTGTATCGGCAATACGCCGCTTGTGGATATCAGCCGTCTGCGCGAAAAATACCGCGTGGACGGCCGCATCCTGGTTAAGCTGGAGATGATGAATCCCGGCGCCTCAAAGAAAGACCGCATCGCGCTGTTTATGATAGAAGAGGCCGAAAGGAAAGGTCTCCTGAAACCGGGACAGACGGTTGTGGAGGAAACTTCGGGGAACACGGGCAACGGGCTGGCGGTTGTCTGCGCGGTAAAGGGCTACCCTTTTGTGGCGGCGATGAGCAAGGGCAACTCCCCGGAAAGGATGCAGATGATGAAGGGGCTGGGCGCGGAGCTTTTGCTGGTAGACCAGCTTCCCGGCTCGCCGCGGGGATCGGTAACCGATGCCGACCTCAAAAAAGTGGAAGAGGCCGCGGTAGAGTTTGCCGAAAAGAACAACGCTTTTTTCGCGAACCAGTTCTGCAATCCCGATAACAGCCTGGCGCACGAGACAGTTACCGCCGAAGAGATCTGGCAGCAGACGGACGGGGACGTGGATTATTTTGTTGACTTTGTGGGCACGGGCGGCAGTTTCGCGGGCATAGCGAAGGGCCTGAAAACGCGCAACAGGAACATCAAATGCTTTGTCGTGGAGCCGGAAAAGGGCGGCGTTTACGGCGGCCATACTCCCGCGGAAAATCCGGTTCACGTGATTCAGGGCGGCGGCTACGCCGAGAAACGCGAGCTTGTGGACGAAGGCCATGTGGACGGTTCCATCCTCGTTTCGGACGAAGAGAGCGCCCAAACGACCCGCGACCTTTCCGCGGTGGAGGCCATCTTCGGCGGCTATTCAAGCGGGGCGAATGTCCGGGCAGCGGTCAAGCTGCTCCAGGGCGAGGCACGCGGCAAGACGGTCGTCTGCCTTGCCAACGATACGGGCCTGAAGTACCTCAGCACGAAACTCTACCAGTACGAAATCGACAGGGAGCCGTAGCGAATTTGCCACGAAATGAATTGACAGCCTGCCTGTCATACGCGTATAATATATGACACAAATTGTCATAAATAGGAGAGGTATATGATAAAGAAAATTCTGACAGTTGCAATAATTCTTTTTGCCGCCGTATTGCCGGTGTTCGCCGGCGGCGGGTCCGAGGCGAAAGGCGAAAAGGTAAAATTGGCCGTCGCGCTTCCCATGACGGGCGACAACGCGGAATACGGACAGAGCTTCCTTGTCGCCGCGCAGATCATGGTGGACGACTGGAACAAGGCCGGCGGCGTTCTGGGAAAGCAGATTGAGATTGTCAACTACGATGACAAGAACTCCGCGGAAGAAGCGGCCTCTATCGCCCAGAAGATTGTGAGCGACCCGGACATCATCGGCGTGTTGGGGCATTTTTCCTCCGGCGTCAGCATGACGGCAGCTCCCACGTACAACGAGAACAAGGTCATCCAGATTTCCAACTGCGCCTCGCATCCGGATTACTCAAAGATGGGCAAGTTTATTTTCCGCAACAACACCGTTATCTCCGAAGAGTTCAAGGTCATGGTTGACATTATTGAAAACGATCTGAAGCTTACCAATGTCGGCGTTGTGGCGATCAAGACGGACTGGGGCAGCACGGCGGGAGGCATTGCCGACCAGCTTGTCAGGGCGAGCGGCAAACTCAAACTGGTAGCCCACGAAGACGTGCTGGAAACCTCTGACGACCACGGACCCGCTATCGCGAAACTCAAGGCAGCCGGCGCGCAGGCCATTATATGCGTGGGCATGTACAGCCTCTACGGGCCGTTTGCGAAACAATACAAGGAAGTTGATCCGGCGATTCAGCTTATCGGCGTTTCCAATGCCTATACGCGGCAGATTATCGAGCTCGGCGGAGCGGCCGTTGAGGGCCTGTTCGCTCCGGTAAGTTTCTACGCGGAATCCACGGATCCCGCTATCCAGAAGTTCACCGCCGAGTACAAAAGCCGGTGGAAATCCGAACCTTCTTCCCTTGCCGCGCAGGCCTTTGATTCCATCGGCATACTCCTTACGGCCATAAAAAACGCGGGCACACTTGACCGCGAGAAAGTCCGCGACGCTGTGCAGAACATCAACTACAAGGGCGTCAGCGGGCAGACTCAGTTTGATGCCATAGGAGATGCCGCGAAACTGTTTACGAAAGTCGTTATTAAAAACGGCAGGTTTATTCCGTACACGAAATAACGATGACGGATTTTATTCAGCAGATACTGAACGGATTTGCCCTGGGACTGGTGTATGCCCTCGTTGCTGTAGGGTATTCGCTGGTCTTTGGCATTCTGCGCCTAATTAATTTTTCGCACGGCGCCGTATACGTCTTTGGGGCGCACGTTGCGTTTTTCCTGGTGGGGATAAACTTCGGGGCCGTTCCCGCGATTATCGCGGCAACGGTCCTTACGGGGTTTTTGGGGGTTCTGATAGACAGGATGGCCCTTGCCCCTCTGCGGAAAAAAAAATCCGTCAGTATCGCGGCTTTGGTAACAACTCTGGGAGTTTCCAACATCATCCAGAATATGCTCGTGATTGTCTTCGGAAGCCAGAGGAAAGC
>Ga0082212_10013815_pt1 | contig 10080 bp, 6 predicted proteins | sample TergutNt197P3_FD_71548 | JGI IMG/M metagenome (GOLD analysis project Ga0082212, IMG submission 71548) | Neocapritermes taracua P3 segment gut microbial communities from Petit-Saut dam, French Guiana - Nt197 P3 | ecosystem: Host-associated > Arthropoda: Insects > Digestive system > Gut ... | reverse complement strand
TGCGCGGTCAAGGCTCCCGGCTTTGGCGACCGCCGCAAGGCCATGCTGGAAGACATCGCCATCCTCACCGGCGGCGAAGTCATTTCCGAGGAACTTGGCCTGAAACTTGAAAACACCGACATTTCCCAGCTCGGTAAAGCCAAGACCATCAAGATTGACAAGGACAACACCACGATTATCAACGGCGCGGGCAAGAACAAGGACATCCAGGACAGGATCGCCCAGATCAAAGCCCAGATCGATGAAACCACCAGCGACTACGACAAGGAAAAACTCCACGAAAGGCTCGCGAAGCTGGCGGGCGGCGTAGCAGTTATTAACGTGGGCGCGGCCACCGAAGTTGAGTTAAAAGAAAAGAAGCACCGGGTAGAAGACGCCTTGTCGGCAACCCGCGCCGCTATTGACGAAGGCATCGTCGCGGGCGGCGAAATCGCGCTGATTCAGGCTGCCCTTGCCCTCGATAAGGCGGACACCGCCGGCCTCACGGACGATGAAAAAGTTGGCTTTAAAATCGTGAAGCGCGCCCTGGAAGAACCCATCCGCCAGATCGCAGAAAACGCCGGTATGGACGGCGCGGTCGTAGCGGAAAAGGCCAGAAACGAGAAGAAAGGCGTTGGCTTTGACGCCGCCAAGATGGAATGGACTGACATGGTTAAGGCCGGTATCATTGATCCTGCCAAGGTTACCCGCTCCGCCCTGCAAAACGCCGCGTCCGTGGCGAGTTTGCTTCTCCTTACCGAATGCGCCATCACCGATATCCCTGAGAAGAAAGACATGCCGCCAATGCCGGGCGGTGGAATGGGAGGTATGGGCGGCATGGGAGGAATGGATTATTGATAAAATCGTGAAACGATTTTGTCTTAGGAGTTTGCGCTATGCATAAACTCCATGGATTTTTTGATATTAAAAAAGCCGCCCTTGAGGGCGGCTTTTTTGTTGCGCTTATTAGGTTATTCCGTTCCCAGGTTGGCAACCGAGTAGTCAACAATCACCCAGATGTCGTCTTTCTTTTCCACATACCAGGTATACCGTTTTCTTTCGGTATAGTTTCCTACCCTGAAGCGCTCCAGCACGGTAATTGTCCCTGTCTGGGCGTTATAGACGGTACGTTCAATCGTAAAGTCCATAGGGATAAGGGAAATATCCCCATCTATTATGGAATTTTGTAGATCCTGTTTGTATCTGACGATCATTCGCTGGCGGCCTTCTTCTGATTCGGAGGTCCACTGCCGCCGCCGGTACGCATCCCGGGAAAGCATGGCTTCCATGTCAAGGTAGAGGAAGAATTTTTCCCACTGACTTTTCTGCCGCGCCGTCAGAAGGTAGCTTATTACTTCATCCGGAGGAAGTCTTTCCCGTACCAGAACCGCGTTGGTTTCTACGTCCAGTTCCAAAGGGATACCGTCAGGATCGCGGATGACGCTGGGCCGGATATTAAGAGTGAGGCGGTTTGATTCCAAGGGTCTGCCTGTCGCCGCCAAAGTCGCACCAGGGCTTATCCCGCTATTGCCGTTTCGTACATCTGTGGTCTGGAAAAGCTCAGGATATATCCGGGCCTGGACCACGTATGTTCCGCTTTGTGTCAGGGCGGCGTAATCCTTTAGGTCCTCAACAAAAGAAAAGGACTCTCCCGCTTCAACCGAAACTTCCCGGAAATACACTTGCTGGCTCTGGCTTCGCCTGCGAAGCAGAAGATCCGCCGCCTCAACTGCCCTGTTGGAATTGGTTCTGACGTCAAAATCCACCGAAAAAGCCCGCTCATCTGCCAATTTAAACCTGAACGGATAGGGGCCGTTGTTGGTTAAGGTCACCTGAACGAAAATCGGATCGTGTTCAAGGTAGTATATCCGCTTATCAAAATATCTGATGCTGAATGAAATCCCTTGTTCAGTCGACAAAGGGTCTCCGGGAGCTGCCTGAAGCGTCGCTGTAAGCGTTAAAAGACCTAAAACAGTCAGCAAAAATGGCAAAAAAGCGTATCTTCGGTTCACCTTTAACTCCATTTTGGAGGTTCGTTGCGGAACGCTGCGTGTTGCGACAACGCTGCGTGTTGCGATTGAACCCAATAATATACTATAGTAATCGGTAAAATAATATGAATACCTTATCCTTTCCTTCACTATTGAAAGAAATTGCAAATTCACCCTCTGTGCGCCAAATACTCAAAGCTCTGAAAGAAAGGAAGTTTCCTCTGGAAATTGAACATGCCGAAGGTGCATTCCCGGGGATTCTCATTTCGTTAATCTATGCCGCTCATGGCGGACGAATTCTTGCCGTTGTCCCCACCGATACCGAGGCGGCCCTTCTCGAACAGGATTTGACAAGCAGCCAAACCCCCTCTGTGATTCTTCCCTGGTGGGGAGGGATGCCTTACCGCGACATGGCTCCTCTTTCGGCGGTTTTTGGGGAACGGATGGGTGTTTTGTCAGGGTTCGTTGCGGGCAAAAGTGGAATTATAATCGTTCCCGAAAGGGCTTTCCTCACCCCCCTGCCGCCGCCGGAATATATCAGGAAGCTTCTCGTCAGCCTTAAACCAGGAGGCAAAATAGACACCGCAGCCCTTGCGGAAACACTGGTCAACTATGGTTACACCCGGGTACCCAGAGTACAGATTAGGGGGGAATTCGCCCTCCGGGGGGAAGTCCTGGATATCCTTATGGGAGACGAAACCGAAGCGTACCGTGTTTTATTTGATTTTGACCAGATCGAATCCATCAGGCGCTTCGATCCGCTAAGCCAGAGCGGCATGGAAAAAGAGGGAGAACTAATCATTCACCCCCTGAAAGAAGTGGTATGGACAGATGATCGTATCGAAGCGTTAAGCGCAAATTTGGAAAACTTTGAAGAAATTTCTGCTGAAGGCGGGCAGAAAATATTAGAGGAGTTAATGACCCGGCGGGCTATTAACGGCGAAGAACTCCTCTTCCCTCTGGCTTTTGAAAAACCAGCCACGCTGGCGGATTACATCCTTGAACCCGGTACTGCAGGCGGTTCCGGGGCGCTGGTGATCTATCTGGACATGGAACGGCTGGAAAACGCCCAGGAGAGTCTTGAGAGGGAGTATGGCAGCCTGTACTCCAAAACCCGCCGAATAAAGGAAGCGCCTTTACCGGAGCGTATTCTTCTTGACTTCAAAGGACTTTCTTCTTCTGTCCCGCAGCGGATTTCCTTTATGGCAATAAAGGGAGGCGGGGAAGATGGAGCGTTGCGCCTAAACGCCGCCTGCGATCCCCCGCGCAGTTTCTTCGGGAACATGGATTACCTCAGGGAAGAATTCTCTTCCCTCAAAAAAAATGGCTGGCGCCTGACGGTGGCCGCCGAATCCGACGTGCAGGCGGCGCGGATTTCCGAACTGTTAAAAGATGACGGCGTCTCAGTGGGAGCCTTTCCTTTTTCGGCGGGTTTCGCCCTGCCTGATATCAAGTTCATGTTCATCCAGGAAAACGAAATTTTTGGCCGCAGACGCCGTCCGCCAAAATCACTTAAAACAGTACGGAGTGCGGTAATTGACACCTTCGTGGAGCTCAACCCCGGAGATTACGTCGTCCACGTGAATTACGGTATCGGGCTTTTCAAAGGCATTGAGCGGATTAAAGCCCTTGGTCACGAGAGGGATTACATCAGCGTGGAGTACGCCGGGGAGGAAACGGTCTTTGTTCCCATAGAACAGGTGAACCTGATCCAGCGTTACATTGGCAATGAGGGCAGTCCTCCCCGCCTGGACATACTGGGCTCCAAGAGCTGGGAAAACCGCAAGGGCCGGGTCAGGAAGTCCGTGGAGGACATTGCGGAAAAACTCCTGGCCATCTATTCCAGGCGGCGTCAGGCGCAAGGCTTCGCCTTCCCGAAAGATACCGAGTGGCAGACGATGTTCGAAGCGGCGTTCCCCTTTGAGGAAACCGAGGATCAGCTCCGCTGCGTGGAAGAGATAAAAGCCGACATGGAAAGTTCCCATCCCATGGACAGGCTCATCTGCGGCGACGTGGGTTACGGAAAAACCGAAGTTGCGGTTCGGGCATGCTTCAAGGCGATTATGGGCGGAAAGCAGACGGCGTTTCTTGCGCCTACCACAATTCTCGCGGAGCAGCACTACGATAATTTTCAGGAGAGGTTCAGCCAGTTTCCGATTCGCATCGCGATGCTATCCAGGTTTGTTGACGGAAGGAGAACCCGCAAGATCCTTGAAGAGCTTAAAGACGGTGGAATCGATCTCCTCGTCGGTACCCACAGGATCATCCAGAAGGACGTGATCTTCAAGAACCTCGGTTTTATGGTCATCGACGAGGAGCAGCGCTTCGGCGTCAAAGACAAGGAACGTCTAAAAGAGCTAAAAACAAACGTGGACTGCCTTACCCTTTCGGCGACTCCTATTCCCCGAACACTTCACATGAGTTTATTAAAAATCCGCGACATGAGCCTCCTGGCGACGCCTCCCCAAAACCGCCACCCAATAGAAACTACGATAGACGAATACAACGATGAAGCTATAGCCCGGGCTATACGTCAGGAGGCGGAACGGGGAGGGCAGGTGTTCTTTCTTCATAACCGAATAGAAACGCTTCGCGAGATCCGGACCAGGATACAGCGCCTTTTGCCGGAGATGCTTGTGGAAACTGCCCACGGACAAATGGACGCTCAGGATCTGGAAGACGTGATGCACCGCTTTGTGCATGGGGGCTTTCATGTTCTTGTGTCGACAACGATTATCGAAAACGGAATTGACATTCCAAATGTGAACACGATCATCATTGACAGGGCGGATATGTACGGGGTTTCCCAGCTCTACCAGCTCCGCGGGCGGGTTGGCCGTTCCGATCGCGTTGCGTACGCCTATCTTTTCTATCCAAAAGACAAGGCGCTTTCGGAAGTCGCGATGAAGCGCCTGCAGGTGATATCGGATTTTACCGAGCTGGGTTCAGGTTTCAAGATCGCCATGAAGGATATGGAGATCCGGGGAGCCGGAAACCTTTTGGGCCGGGAACAGTCAGGCGATATCTACTCGGTGGGCTTCGACCTTTATATGCGTCTTCTTGATGAGGCAGTGAAGAAACTCGAAGACGAACATTTCGAGGCCGAAACTGAAACCCTTCTGGAACTGGAATACACAGGCTTTATTCCCGACGCGTACATAGATTCTGCCCAGGAAAAAATGGAGGTCTATAAAAAGATCGCCGCCGTTAGGTCCCGCGAAGAACTGGAAAGCCTTTCCGCCGAACTGAGCGATCGCTTCGGCCCGCCCCCGGACGAAGCCGCCAGCCTCCTCGCCCTGGCGGAACTCAGAATCATCTGCAGGGAGCTTTCGATCTCTTCCCTTAAAGAAAGGAGCGGCATGGTGCGTGCGGAATTCGCCAGGGTCGCTAAAGTCAAGGTTGACCGCCTTATGCGGCTTATGAAGGAATCTTCCGGCAAGGTGAAGCTCGACCCCAAACAGGCAAACGCGATCATCTTTACCGCCGGCAACATCGGCCTGAAAGAAAAGAGCGAGTTCATCAGGGAGAAACTTGCGGCGTTGGCGGGGTAACTGGCAGATGCTATGTATTTACCCGTAAATTCTCTCGCAAAGGCGCAAAGGACGCAGAGAACGCAAAGAAAAATCCTGGATCTTTTTAGCTCGGAAAAATAGCGCCTGGCACCAAGCGTGGCCTTTCCCTGCGTTCTTTGCGTCCTCCGCGCCTCTGCGTGAAAATTTTGAGAAAGTACATAATACCTTAATTTCACAAAAGCCCGCATGATACTAATGTTTGCATCCACCGCTTTTCGGCTGTTCAAAACAGAAGCCAGCATAGCAACGCCATGTTCGGTAAAGGCATAGGGCATAAAGCGCCTGCCACCATGCTGTGTACTTGAGGTTCCAAATTGGAACCTCAAGTTATCCAATTCGTCTTTGGTGAGTTGAAACATAAAATCACCTGGGAATCGTTCTATATTACGTTTTACGGCCTTATTAAGATTCTTTGTTTCAACTTCATATAAAGCCGCAAGATCGCTATCAAGCATGACTTTTTGCCCGCGAATTTCGTATATCATACTTTGGATTTGCATTAGTTTTTTAGCCATATACTCCATACTGCACGGAGATGTGTAATACTTCGATTTTTATGATAAATGTCATTAAAAAAAAGCCGTCCTGATGGCGGCTTCATTATACGCTATATTTAGTGGATCTTGGTATTACAACACCATGGAAAAAGGGCACCTGATATGATGGCCTCCCGAGTCATCATATTCTATCCTGTTATTTTAGGAAATAACTTCAAAAGTAGTCCCGGCTTCCAGCCCTATCGTTTCACGAAATTCTTTGGGGAATAATGTCAAATACGGACCTCTCCGCCATCTGGTAACACTGACCGGCTAATGCTATACTCACTGCAAGGAGTCGCAGTTGAGCATAAAAGCAATCGTATTCGATTACGGTCAGGTCATTACTTATCAGCAAGATCCCAAAGCGATAGATGAGCTTGCGGAACGCACCGGAGTGGAAAGGGGGGAGTTCGAATCTGCGCTCTGGGCTTTGCGGGGCGACTATGATCGTGGGACCATCAGCTCGAGAGATTACTTTAAAAAAATCCTTGCGCGTTTCGATGTTACCATGAGTGATGAGAAAATTGATGAATTGGTGGAAATTGATTCGGGGAGCTGGAGAAATATTAATCCTGAAACAGTTGTATTGATGGAGGAAATAAAAAAAGCCGGGTATCTGGTTGGGATTCTTTCCAATATGCCCATGAATTTTCTTGTCTGGGCACGGGAGAACCTTCCTGTTTTTTCCCTTCCGCATGCGGGTGTTTTTTCGTGCGAGGAAAATCTTGTAAAGCCGGAAGAGGCAATCTATCGAAAGATGCTTTCGCTACTGGGCGTGGAGCCGAATGAGCTTGTTTTTTTTGACGATAAAATTGACAATATCGAAGGCGCGAAGGCTCTGGATATTGAAGCTATCCTTTGGGAAAACCCGGGAAGCGCCCGGCTAAAGTTATTATCTATGGGAGTTAAACTGTAAGGAGTTCCAGCCTCCAAAGGAGTCTTTGTGGCTTTACTGAAAACTATATCGGCATTTGCAATCACAATACTCACAATTGTGATTTTTACACCTCTTGTAGTTGTAGTTTTTGCTCTGAGTTTTTTGGGTCTCAAAAAGCCAATATCATGGCTGACATATAAAATAGCTCAAGGCTGGGCAAGATGCATTATCGTCGTTACCGGCTGTACCCTGACAGTGGAAGGCAGGGAGAATATTCCTTCTACCGGAAGTGTTTGTTTTGTGAGCAACCATGTGGGGCTTTTTGATACCATTCTTGCGCTTGCATACGCGGGGCGTCCTTTCGGATTTGTCGCAAAGAAAGAGCTTATCTACGTGCCGTTTATCAACATATGGATTTCCATGCTGGGTGGCCTTTATATAGACCGCAAAAATATCCGAAAGGCTGTAAAGACAATCAATCATGGAATAGAAAAACTTCAGAACGGCTGGAGTATGCTGATCTTCCCCGAAGGAACAAGAAGCAAGGGCCGGGGACTTTTACCCTTCCGGTCAGGCGCGGTTAAACTGGCTACCAACTCTCTCGCTCCTATTGTCCCCATAGCTATTACAGGAAGTTTTGAAGTTTTTGAAAGAGACCACCAGGTCCGCGCCGCCCAGGTACGAATGGTTTTCTGTCCCGTTATCAATACCGTGGAAATGAGCAGTGACGATCGCCGGCACCACCTGGCCGATCAGGTTCACTCGGTAATCGAAGAGGCCCTGAAAAAATAAATTACAATCTACTTGTAAGTAACCTTTTGCGCGGCGCTTTCCCTTATTGACGCGGAACTCACGGCGTCAACACCTGCCGGCAACCGGCCTATGCGAATAACAATCACGGCATTATGGCCTTGCGGCAATCCCAGCGTAGATTTGAAATTGTTGTTTACGTTTTCAATGGGACTGGTATACTGTCTGGCGCCGAGGCCCAGGGCCTGAGCGGCAAGGAAAATACTCTGTGCCGCAAGACCGCAGTCCAGAATAACCCGCTCTTTGGTTTCTGCGTCTCCGAGGCCGGAAACAACGATAAGCACATTGCCGTCCGTTGTCTGGGGGATGATCTGTCTTGCCAGGCCTTGATCCTGTACCACCGTAAAATGCCATGGCTGCCGGTTAGCGGCGCTTGGGGCGCGTATCCCTGCCTGAATAATCAGGTCCAGTTCCGCCCTTGTCACAGCTCCGGAAGAATAATTTCTGGCACTGAAATTATTAATTATGGGTTTTAGCGCGGGATCATTTGCGCTCTGCGCCGGGAGGAAGGATACGCCTAAAAATAATACTACAGCAAAAAACAGAATCGTCTTTTTCATAATATCTCCTTATTATTGTTATAGCCCTAAATCTTTTCCGATGAGAATAACTTTGATCCGTCCTTTTGGTTTGCATTGCCTTGTACGAACGATGTAGGTACAGATGCTGTCCGGAGTAAGGCAGTCCCCGCAGGCGCCGGTTTCATTGCACGGTGTCTTATTATTCGGGAAACGCTGCATGTTTGCCGGCGCTGCAATAGTTCTGGCACGGTTGGCGGCATCCATGATTGTTTGCTCTACCTTGTTCATCCCCGCCACCACAATGACTTGTTTGGGGCCAAAGGTCATTGCGGCTACACGGTTACCGAATCCATCGACATTAACCAGCTGCCCATCCTCGGTAATCGCGTTTGTCCCGGTGAGATACGTATCACAGAGCAGGGCCTGCCGCATCAGCTCCCAGCGTTCCTCCGGGGAAGCGGCCTTGTCCCGGTCAATAACCTTGTAGCCTTTCTCGGAGGCAAGGGCGGTCAGGTTAAGTCCCATAGTCGTCAGCGACCCGCCCCACGAAACCGTGTCTGTCTTCGGAATAAGGGAGAATACCTTTTCCACCGCTTCGCTCGCCTCTGGAAAATACCAGGCTTCAAAATACCGGCTCTCCAGGGCCTTTACCACTTTTAGCCCCAGTTTGTCATACCGCAATTCCATGGGTGTTCTCATGTTTGCCTCCTAGTAAGCCGCATAAGCGGCGACGTTAATGGAACGCCACCGTATTGCTGTGGCGATACCTCTTATTTTAAGGATATTTTATCACATAAAGCGCAGTTATATATACTGTTTTATATCTGCTTCCTAAAAATGTAACATTTTGGAGATATTGAGGGATAATGCTTGACAAGTAACCTCTGTTATTCTATGGTGTTAATGTTATAGGATTTTTTGCCTATTACAGGTAGTTTTTTATTATTTTATCCATGGACATTATTTAGGAGAAGAGAATGAGTAAGCGAGTTCTTACCATAATGGGAATAGTTTTGTTTTTTACCCTGGGAGGCGCCCTCTACGCGCAAAACATTGTTTCTCTTGATGAGGCAATACAAATCGGCGTGGATCAAATTCAGACAAGGTTGGCCCAGGGAATAAAAGTGGCGGTGCTTAACGTTACTTCCGTATCACCGCGTCTATCAAATTATATAGTAGCGGAAATGGAGAGAGGACTGTTAGATGCCGGTAAGCAGACCATTGTAGACAGGGCAACCCTTGAGCTTGTCCAGCAGGAAATGCAGTTTCAAATGTCAGGCGAAGTAAGCGATGCCTCCGCCCAGGAAATTGGGCAAAAGCTGGGTGCGCAATCGATCATTTCCGGTTCAATAGAAGATATGGGCACTTATTACCTTTTGCGGTTCCGAACAATAGAAGTTGTAACCGCGTCATTGCAGCTTTCTACAAGAGTGGATGTGAGCAAAGATCAGGTAGCTATCCTGATGGGGCAACCTGCAGGTTCTGCTGCTGCACCCACACGAACTACTGCACGCACTACATCTCCCAGTACCCCAAGCCCCGGTGGCTTGCGGTTTTCTTCCGGCAGGAAAGTCGGCGCGGGATTCCTCAATCTTCTCGGCGGGATTGGTTCATTTACCATGGGAGACGTGTTTGGCGGCATCGTTACAGCCGCTCTTGATATTGGCGGGATTGCCATATTGGCGGCGGGTGGTGCGAATGAAGACCCGGCTTTATCTTTTGTTGGTCTTGCGGCATGGGGAGGTGGGACAATTTTTGGTTTTGTCCGTCCGTTTTCGTATGACAAGGGTT